>Ga0080013_1000391_pt1 | contig 62238 bp, 55 predicted proteins | sample ETNvirenome_6_85_FD_69236 | JGI IMG/M metagenome (GOLD analysis project Ga0080013, IMG submission 69236) | Marine viral communities from the Pacific Ocean - ETNP_6_85 (SPADES assembly) (version 2) | ecosystem: Environmental > Aquatic > Marine > Oceanic | place: Pacific Ocean | collected 2013-06-19 | reverse complement strand
CATCTACCTTTGTTTATATTCAATCCTATGTTCTATTTCGCTACAATTTCATACGCTGTAGCCTTTCTAGTTCTTCATAATTATGGACACAGAAATGTTGCATGGGGAAAAAGATTCCAAAACTGGCATTGGAAGCATCATATGGAAAACCCAAATCAAAACTGGAATGTCGTCCTTCCAATAGCCGATTGGATCTTAGGAACAAATAAATAATTTGACAACTGCTTCCTTTTATGTTATATTAATAATAATTAACAAGGAATATGTTTATGTGGATAACTGAATCGGCTAAAAAAGGAAGAAAAATGAAAGACATGTATAGTGTTAGTGGCATCGATGTGTATATAAAAGATTTGCTTCCCGATGGAATAGATCCTGATTTCGTTTTTAAATATATTAGTGCAAGAATACCATTCCATTTAACGACAGGAGTTGACATTATTTATATTGGTCAATTCCCAGAAATGAAAAAAAGAGAAATAAATGCTTACTACGAAGATGGCGCTATTTATGTGACAAATTATCATGATGATGAAATGGATATGATTGATGATATCATACATGAGCTTGCCCATGCTGTTGAAAGAAACAATGATGAAATAATATATGGCTCCGGAGCCTTACAGAGAGAATTCATAGCAAAAAGAAAAAATTTAAAAACCAATCTCGGAGATATGTTTGATGTCCCACGAGATTTCACTATCAATTTTGAATACGATAAGGAAATAGACGATTTCCTTTTTAGGACTGTGGGATATGATATTCTCAATCAAATGGTTGTTAATATTTTCATATCAGGATACGCCGCAACATCAGTGAGCGAATATTTCGCCCGTGCCTTCGAGGAATACTTCATTGGCGACAGACGCGCCTTAAAACAATTGAGCCCTGTGCTTTATTCAATAATAGACAAACTTGTTCATTTGGAGGACTAATGACAAAACAACATATTTCATTCTCAGAATTGAGAACCTGGGCTGAATGCCCTTTTAAACATAAATTACAATATATCGATGGACTTAAAGGATTCACAGGAAACATTTTCACAGCATTTGGGACAGCTATTCATAGTGTCTGCGAGCATATTGCGAAAGAAGAATTGGACCCCATTGATTATGATGAACATTTCGATTTAGCATTTTTGTGCGAACTAAAGAAACTGGATGATAAACCAGACAACAAAATGATTACACAAATGCGGCAGCAGGGGAAAGAAATTTCCCCTTCTGTCTTCCCTCAGCTTAAAGAACACTTTGGAGAATACGAAGTATTTTCAACAGAAGAGATGCTTTACGAGCCAATTGATGAATTAACTTATAAGTGGAACCTTAAAGGCTTCATTGATCTTGTTATCAAAACTGAAGACGGTAAATATCATATCCTTGATTGGAAATCATGCAGTTGGGGTTGGAAAGCAGAAAAGCGATCAGAAAAACTAGTGACTTATCAATTGACTTTATATAAAAAGTTTTTCTGTAAGAAACACAACATCGATCCATCACTGGTTGAGACCCACTTTGGATTACTCAAGAGAACCGCTAAAGAAAACAAGGTTGAAATTTTTAGAGTTACCGCGGGCAAACGAAAAACCACAAATGCTACTAAATTATTGACCGATGGTTGTCGAACTATAAAAGCAAAAAACTTTGTCAAAAACAGGAATTCTTGTTCTAAATGTGACTTTCACAAGACAAAACACTGTCCTTAAAATTAGTGACTAATTATTGAGAAAGGAAGGTTGAAATGTCTTTATCAATGGTTTTTGGCGCTATTGGATTCTTGTTAGCTGCTTACTCGGTTATAGGAAACGATAGTGCTCAAACTCTTGGAACATTTATAAGTTCTAATAATAAAAAAGTAAAATGGTATTGGATGTGGGCTTTCGCCTCAATCATCTTAGCGGTCACTTTATTATCTGGCTGGTTCGCTGGTGATATTGCCTTTGGAAGATTGGATAAAATCCCGCTCCCAGAGACATTTCAGTGGTATCATGCAGCAGCCCCTGTTCTCCTTCTCGGACTTACTCGAGTTGGAGTTCCGGTTTCCACCACTCTTCTCACCTTGAGTGCTTTTTCAAGCGGCCTTGTGTTAGAGAAGATCATTTTAAAATCAGCAATGGGTTATGGGGTAGCAGCCATATCAGCCTACGCTATTTGGATTGCTCTGCATCAGTTCTTCGACGAGAAACAAAAGGTTCGAGAAGAACACAAAAGATTTTGGTCCGTGGCACAATGGTTGTCCACGGGCTTTTTGTGGTATATGTGGTTATCCCATGATATAGCGAACGTTTTTGTTTATCTTCCTAGAGACGGAATACCACTTCCAATGATGCTTGGGGTCATTGGAATTCTCATTATAGGACTGGCTCATTTATTTTACACCAACGGAGGTAAGATCCAAGAGATTGTTTTATCCAAAAGCGGAACTCGCTTTATTAGATCGGCCTGCTTAATAGATCTCTTTTATGCGTTGATATTGTGGTATTTTAAGATCCACAGTGCTATTCCTATGTCCACCACTTGGGTCTTCGTAGGGTTGCTTGCGGGGCGTGAATTGGCTGTTTATCGCACCTTTAACAAGGGTAAAGAAACAAGTGTTATCTTTCCAATGCTTATGGCAGATTTTTTGAAGATTATGTTGGGATTGGCATTGTCTGTGGCAGTGGTGACTGTTGTCATATATTTCGATTCTTTATAAAAAAATATTTTTTTTTCTTGACAACACATATTATATGTGTTATATTATAGATAAAACAAAGTAATAAGGATAAGTATGTCTAAAAAAATTAAAGTTTTAACTTTGGGCGACCACCCGCTAAGTCCATCAGGCGTTGGAACACAGACTAGGTATGTTTGCGAAGCTTTGCTCGCCACTGGAAAGTTTAATATATTTTCTTTAGGAGGAGCGATCAAACATCACGATTATAGGATGTCATCTGTCGCTGATTATGGAACTGACTGGAGAGTCCTTCCCATTGATGGATATGGAACACCAGAAATCATTCGTTCTATTTTAAGGAACGAAAAACCAGATATTGTATGGGTTATGACGGATCCAAGATTTTACGAATGGTTATGGTCTATAGATAACGAGGTTCGTTCCATATGTCCTATTGTGTATTATCATGTTTGGGATAATTATCCGTATCCGAAGTTTAATAGGGGATATTACGAGTCGAATGATCATATTGTGTCGATATCTAAATTGACAGATGATATCGTCAGGAATGTTTCTCCTTCGGTGCCCTGTACATATATTCCCCATGCTGTTGATCCTACACACTTTTTTCCGATGTCTGAGGACCAACAAAAGAAACTAAGAAAGGACAACTTCCACCCAGGTGATGTTAATAAATTTATTATTTTTTGGAACAATAGGAACGCACGAAGAAAACAGTCCGGTACTCTACTTTGGTGGTTCAAGGATTGGATAGAAGAACACAACTTGCAAGAAAAAGCACAGTTGATTATGCATACGGATCCAAAAGATATTCATGGACAAGATTTGGTTCATATAGCGAATAGAATAGGCTTGATTGAAAATCGCCAAGTCTTATTCTCGACAGAAAAAGTGTCAATTGAATTAATGGGAGCTTTTTACAATATGGCTGATGTAACGATTAATATTTCTGACGCAGAAGGATTCGGCTTGTCTACTTTAGAGTCTCTGTACTGCGGCACTCCGATAATAGTAAATATGACCGGCGGCTTGCAAGAACAAATCATAGGCGACGGCGGACCGTTTGGCGTACCTTTGTTTCCCTCTTCGAAATCAGTTATTGGATCTCAGGAAGTTCCATATATTTATGAAGATAGGATTAGCGAGAGTCACTTCAAATCCGCTCTAAGTAATATGTATGATATGGGTCACGAAGAAAGAAAGAGGCTCGGCAGCGCCGGTAGGAACCATGCCCTTGCAAATTATGGCTTTAACGACTTTAAACAAAAATGGGTTGATACAATGATCAAAATTCATGAAGAACACGGATCCTGGGACTCTAGGAAGAAATATACTAGTATAAACTTTAAGGAAATAAAATGAAAAAGAAAATTTTTGTAAAAGCCCCATGTCTAAGTCAATCCGGATACGGGGAACAATCTAGATTCGCACTTCGTGCTTTGAGATCTCAGGAAGAGCATTTCGATATATATATACAACCAATTCCTTGGGGCCGGACGGGGTGGATATGGGAAAATAATGAATTCCGCGATTGGATGGATAAGAGGATAACAGAAACTCAAGTATTGCTGCAGCAGAAAAAACTAAATCCAGATATCAGCCTGCAGATAACAATTCCAAATGAATTTCAAAAATTATGCCCCATTAATATTGGATACACAGCGGGTATTGAGACATCAAAAGTTGCTGCTGTATGGCTTCAGAAAGGCAATGAGGAAGTAGATAAGATTCTGGTTGTTTCTAATCATGCAAAAGAAACCTATGAAAACACTGTCGCACATGTGCAAACACAATCTGGGGAACAAGCTTCATATCGTCTAGAGACTCCGATTGAAGTTGTCCATGAGACAACCCCAAGAGCCGAACCAGAACCGATCCCAGGTTTTGAGCCGTTGAATGATTTTAATTTTCTTGTTGTTTCTCAGATGGGACCCCGAAAAAACTTTTCGAACACAATACGCTGGTTTGTGGAAGAGTTTATTGATCAAGAAGTGGGACTAGTTATCAAAACAAACCTTAGCGGCAACTCAAGATTAGATTATCTAGCTACAGAGAACCAACTCGTCCAAGCGCTGGCACCATATCCGGACAGAAAATGCACAGTGTCGTTACTTCATGGTGATTTATCATCTGGACAAATGACCGGCTTGTACGCTCATCCTAAAATAAAAGCAATAATTAATATCGCCCATGGAGAAGGGTTTGGGCTCCCCATTTTTGAAGCAGCGAGGGAAGGGCTCCCAGTAGTCACTATCGGCTGGTCAGGACAATTGGATTTCTTGCATCATGATGGGGTTAATTATTTCCAACCAGTGAAATACACTTTGTCTCCCGTAAAACAGTCTGCGGTTTGGGATGGCGTTATTGAGAAGGACTCTATGTGGGCCAACGCTGATCAAGGATCATATAAAATGACTTTGAGAAGGGTCTTTAAAAACCATTCAGAAGCCCTTGATCAGGCTTCTAAACTTAAAGCCATAAACGCCAAGAAATTCGACACAGACAAATTATATAAGAATTTTTGTGAACAAATCTATAAACCAGACCCTGAGCTTGAACAGTGGCTAGCAAAGTTAGATGAGATGGACAGCCTTTAAACTTAAAACATGAAAAACATTATTTTTTTACAAGATTTTTTTATCGAACACACACTTGGCGGTGCCGAACTGCACGATCAGGTAGTGTTGGAATATTTTATTAAAAAAGATCGTTTGTATAAGAAAGCCAGAACGATGGAGATTGATATAGACTATGTTAAAAAGAATAATGACAAGGTTTGGTTTATTTCAAACTTCACGGCCTTAAATAATAGAATAAAAGCATATTTGGCAAAGCACTGTAGGTATTTGATATATGAGCACGATTATAAATTTATAGATGTGAGAAACCCAATCAGCTTCAGCGACTTTATCGTCCCACAGAGAAATAAAATTAATTTAAATTTCTACAGAGAAGCTGCCAAGGTAATATGTTTAAGCAAAATGCACAGAGAAATTTTTGATAAGAATTTGAATTTTGATAATATTGTCAATACAAATTGTAGTATGTGGTCTGATTCTGATTTGGAATTAATTCAAAAATTGTGCGAAACAAAGAAGAATGATAAATACGCTGTAATAAATAACCCCAACCCTCTCAAGAAAACCAAAGAGACGGTTGAATTTTGTAAATCTAGAGGAATACAGTACGATCTAATCGCCTCTAAAAATTACCAAGAGTTTTTAAAGATTTTATCACAATATAAAGGTTTGATTTTCCGAACAGGACACCCTGAGCCCACTCCTCGTGTAGCAATTGAGGCCAAGATGTTGAACTGTGATTTTATATCGCAAAAGAGACTAATCGGCGTAGCACACGAGGAGTATTTTTCTTTATCCGGTAAGGAAATGATATTAGAAGTCCGCAATATGAGAGACAAGGCCTTAGAGAAAATATTAGGGTGGATCGATGAAGTATAATATATTGACAGTGGCAAACGAAAACTACAAGAAGTTCATAAAATTGTTTGTAAATTCTTTGTTTGAACTTTATGACATGGCAGATGTTAACAAGGTATATGTATATGACACAGGCCTATCAAAAGAGACGATTGAGTATTTGCAAGATTTTCCGAAAATTGAAGTTGTTAAGACGAACGTTGTATCTGTCTCTAATAAGATTCATGATGAAGGTTGGAAAACTTCAACATACTCTAAAACCAAATTTCTTTTGGAAATTTTGATCCAAGACCAATTGCCAACATTTATGATAGATTCGGATTGTATATTCGTTAGCAACTTTCAACATTTAATAGATCAGAACTGTGACGTTGTGGCATGCGATAGAAATCGCGAAGGGTTTTCAAAACACATAGGGTCTTTTTTTGGAGCGATCAGTGTAGAGAACTCCAAGGAGTTTTTAGCGAAATGGATAGACAATTTAGAGTATCTCCAAAACAACACAGACATGAAACATTGTGAGTCACCGGCATTGTCCAAAACTATAAAGGAGAACAATTATAATGTACAGGAACTGCCGGAACAAGTTGTATCTGCGGTTTTCCCGGATCAAACTTCTCTAATATTTCATTTAAAATCAGATTATTATGCCAAAACTGTGCAGGAGAGGATATCCCTCCCTCACGCTATCAATTTTGTCGAAAGGTATTTAGAATGTTAGTGTCAGTTGTCATAACAACATATAATAGAAGCGAAGTATTAAGGAGCAACCTGGATTGTTTCAAAAATCAGACTGATATGAATTTTGAAGTTGTCGTGGCTATCGATGGATCAACGGATAATACTGTTGAGATGCTTCAAAATTACGACGCACCTTTCGTTCTCAAGTGGATTGACACACTCGAGACGGATAATTATTGTTTAGCAAAGGCTAGAAATATGGGTATAGTAGAATCTACCGGTAGAGCAGTGATTATATTGGATGACGATAGTTTTCCTGTTGAAAACTTCATCGAGGCACACAAATCATCAGTTAAAAAGGGAGTGTTAACTGGAGGGTATAGAAACTCTCACGATCCCAAGGACTCTCTTCATCCTAAGATGAAAAAAACTTTATTGAAATATGGAATTAACAAGGAACACCCAATAAGAGAAAGGTTGGTTGAAAATAATTGTTGTATGCTAAGAAGTGATTGGATCGGCTGCGGGATGTTCTCGGAAAGATTTGTTGGATATGGTGGTTGCGGACAGGAATTCATTGCTAGATTGGCATATTTGGGATTTAAATACCAATTCAACCCTAATGCAATGATGTACCATCATCGAGAGTTTGAAGGTGATAATGGCTTGACAAGGGAAATGAAAAACAAGCAGGCACAAGAGTCAATTAAAATGATACATAAGCATTGTTGGAGCTATAATGCCTAGGATAATAAGAGAAATATTTGAAAATTATGTCAAAGAGCGATTTGATCTACTGGATTGTGTGGCTGTCAATAGCGGAACTAGTGCTTTAATAGCTTCTCTATGTTCTCTGGACCTAGACCCGTCTGATGAAGTTATAACGTCACCATTGACGTTTATAGCCACCACAAACGCTGTATTGATAGCAGGAGGTAATCCTGTATTTGTTGATATCGATCCGGATACCTTGTTAATAGATCCTGATAAGATTGAAGAAAAAATCACACCCCAAACTAAGGCGATAATACCGGTTCATTTATATGGCCGCGTGTGTGACATGAAAAAAATTAACGAGATTGCCAAGAGACACAATCTTATCGTTATAGAGGATACAGCGCAAGCCTTCGGTGCAATATCCCCAGAAGGCACCTACGCTGGGATGATGAGTGATGTGGGAACATTTAGTTTTTACAAAACAAAGAATATATCGACATTTGAGGGTGGAATGATTTGTGTTCCGAAAAATAGCAAACTTGATGCTGTAAAGATAAGGGCTATTTCTAACCAAGGCCAGGTCGGAAAGTATAATCATGAATATATTGGTTTTAATTTTAGATTAGCTGAACCACTTTGTTTAATGGCGTATGAACAGATGAAGTTGCACATGAAAGGGATAACGTCAGAACTTGGACTAAGAACCCCAGAACAAGGTCACTACCCAGCTCTGGTGTACCAACAACCGGCTTACGTAAGAAAGGGTATCAAAGGTAATTGCCCGATAGCGGAACGAGTTGCAAAATCCATTAAAGATGGGGCTTATGGAAAATAAAGTTTACAATGTTGGTATTGTTGGGTGTGGTAAAATTTTCCCCAGACACATAGAAGCGATTAATCAAAATGATAATTTTAATTTAATTGCAGTTTGTGATATTGATGAGGACAAAACCAGTCAGCACTCTGCTGGTTATACTGATTTTAGAAGCATGCTTGACAATGAAGATATAAATTTTGCTGTTATTGCAACACCAAATGGACAGCATTTTGAACAGGCTAAATATTTTTTAGAGAGACAGTGCGATGTGTTGCTAGAGAAGCCTGCCACATTGGACCCAAAACAGGTGTTTGCTCTTCTGAAGATAGCGGAAAATAATTCTACCAAAGCATACGCTGTTTTACAAGTTCGTTTGAACTCTTGTATACAAAATTTAAAAAAACTGATTGATAATGGCGCCCTGGGGGATATAAGAGGAGTTTCACTGATCCAACGATGGCAAAGACCAGAAGAATATTTTTCTGATTGGCGTGGAGATCCTCTTGTAGGAGGCGGTCTCCTGCACGAATGTGGGATACATTATTTAGACATTTTATGTTATCTGCTTGGCAAGCCCTCGGTGATATCTGCCAAGAAGTATAATACAAAACACTTAAACACTGAGATAGAAGATACGCTGTATTCTTTGTTAGATTTTGGATCTTATGGAGGTAGTGTTGAAATCAACATTTCTTCCGAGCCAAGAAATTTGGAATGCAGCCTTTCCATAATGACCTCGCGAGGATATATCGAACTAGGCGGAAAAGCTATGAACTCCGTGGAAAGAATATCGTTTTTAACCGAGGCGGAGTCGATAAAGATTAGTGACCATTTATTAGCTAATAATATCGTTGGATCCCCTAATTCATATGGATCATACAGTGGTTCTTGTCCAAATCACCCGAATTTATATAAAAAAATTAATATGTTTGGTTTACAAGAGAGTAGCGACGTATTATATTTGATAGATGAGATTTACGACCATTGCAACATTAGGTATTATTAAAAATGAAAGCTTGTATTAATATTATATCGTCTAGAACAAAATGTATAAAATATTGTTTAGATTCTCTGTGGGAGAACTACAACAAAGATCATAATTATACGGTTTTTGTTTATTATTTTGACGACATATATGATTCACCGATTTTGCAAAATTCTATTGTTGGGGAAAGCAAGCAAGATATAAAATTTGTTAATATAGAGTATAAGACTCCCGAATTTATAGCGAAGGAAGAGTTATATTACAATAGAGATCTTTGGTACGTCAAAAATCGCTTCTCTAAGAATAGAAAGGGGTATTTGCACATGTGCCATTTCACTAGCAATATGTACGGATACCCGGACACAGAATTGGATAAGTATGACTATATTATAACTCATGATGATGAAGCAGGATATAGCAGACCTATAAAACAAAACCCAGTAGAGATATTATCGAAAACTGAATACAAAATAGGAGCTTACTTTGTCGGGCAAAGACTGAAAGATGGTCACCCTCACCAAGGTCACCGAGATACTAGAGTAGGTCTTTGGGACTTTACAAGGGATTTTATACTAAGCAATTCAATAGAGCCTAAATCTGAATTGTTAAAATCACTGCTGAGTAACGACAAGGCTGAGGGCTTTTATCATTATCTGAAGTGGTGCGATACGTATGTTATTAAAACTGAAGTTTTTCGTTCGGAGCTATGGCAGAAGTGGATTGCCGCCGTGAATGATAGTGGTGGTATTTATAAGTACAGATGGGGAGACAATGAGATAATCACTTTATTTGCCTATATGATACAAGACAGGATATTTAATTTTAATTTGGTTTCTGACGGCACACATGTTCAGAATAAATTTAGACATATACAAGATTACGCCCCTGGGGTAAAGGATTTAAACAAATGAATATATTATATGTGGACCCCGCCGCCAATTCTGCAACATCGGAGAAATATAGGTATTATGATGGTATTTATAATGAGTTAGTAAAAACGCATCGCGTGCTCCATCTTCGTCAGTCCTTTGAGGATTTAAGACAGGTGGAAAAGATGGCAAATGTAAAAATAGATTTGGTAGTCTTTGGTGTTGGTTGGTTTGGCAAGGCAAAATATTTTGGTAAAATAAAAAACTTGGATGTTCCGACGATATGTTTTCTATACAAGCCCCAAAATGATTTGGAACATAAATTGGATTTTTGTAAAATTAATGACATAGATTTGATATATACTCCAATCCCAACTTATCAAGATTACGAAGAAGTAACTGGTGTTAAAACCATACTGTTTCCTTTTGGTTTCGACCCAGCCTACTTCAGACCAAGAAGTATGGAGAAAATTTATGATATAGGCTTCAGCGGAGCATTACACAATAGTGCTCTGTATCCTAACGATTCGTTCCAAGTAGAAAACTTAAGACCCCGGATTGGAGAGATACTTAACAACGCAACAGACATAGATGTTTTTTGGAAGTCTAGTGATAATGCCTCCACAGCATTTATTAATTCATATGAAGAATATGCGAAGACAATTAATAAATCTAAGATGTGGCTAGCAACATTGGCTGCCTTCGGGGACGTTACTCCGCGCCACTATGAAGTACTGGGCTCCGGCACCGTGTTATTTTGTCAAGAAATACCGGAGACATATAAATACCTTTTAAAAGATGGGGTTAATTGTGTTGAATATAAGAATGATCTGTCTGACTTTAAGGACAAGGTGCTATATTATAAAGCCAATCCGGAAAAACTTGAAGAAATATCTTTGAGAGCGGTTGGGTTTTTTCACAACCAATGGACTTGGAAGCACAGGGCGGAGTCTTTACTTCTCGAGGTTGATAAGATTTTATGACCTATATGAAGAAATATAAAAGAAAATTCAATATGTTCAAAGTTGTTCTCAACAAGGACAGTCCGGTAATAGTCGAAATCGGATCACACTATGGTGAAGATACTTTGCGATTTTTAGAGACTTTTGAAAATTGTGAGATCCACTGCTTCGAGCCTGACCCTAGAAATATTAATATTTTTAAAAAATATGTCAATGACTCTCGTGTCAAACTGTATGAAATCGCCTTATCAGATAGTGTAGGTACCGCCGAATTTTTTCAAAGTTTCCAAACTAATGAAGGCGACATACCAGACAAGTATGATTGGATAACACCAGAAGAATATAATGACGAGAGACTTAACAATTCCGGATCATCTTCTCTCAAGAAAGGATACCAACATACTCTAAATGAAACGATATCTGTTGAGACAGACAGATTTGACATTTGGCACAACAATAATCAAATAGGATTAGTGGATCTCGCATGGATTGATGTGCAAGGAGCAGAGAGGGAGGTTATCTTAGGCATGGGTCAAGAAATTAAAAACATAAAGTTTATTTGGATAGAATATGGTGAAACTTTATATGATGGCGGAATGACTCGTAAAGAAACCGTTGAATTGTTGAATTCTTTGGGGTTTTCTGAAATCAATGAATTATCAGACAAAGGGCATTCAGGTGACTTATTATTTAGGAGAATTTCATGAGAGTGTTGTTTATACATATACCAAAGACCGGAGGGACTAGTATTACAAAAGTTTTGAAGTCGGAGTTGGAAAGTGTCATAACAGAGCAGCACCCGGTTTATAAAAGAAACCCAAGATACAATCAGGGATATAGTGAAGTTATAAACTTTAAACTCTCCAGGGCAGAACATTTCCGATCAGTTGTTGGAGAAACTCCTTACAGTAAATTGTGGAAAGTAGCTATCGTTAGAAACCCATGGGATCGTTATGTTTCTAATTGGAAATGGCTTACTCGGAGAGAATCAACCTACCCACGGAAAGGCTGGAAGTCTCGCGGATGGAATGGTGAAGATGGCCAAGTTTCTTTCGAGAACTTCGTGAAACAGATGTCTTGGTGTTATGAAGAGCAAATAAAATTACATGGATACCAACATGACAAATGGCACATCAGAAACCAAATAGAACACATATCCGATTCTGATGGAAATATTATCGTCGACCACATTGGCAGATTTGAAAATTTGCAACAAGAGTTTGATTTGATATGTAAAAAGTCAGGGACATCTTTAGAACTGCCCCATCTCAACAGGGTGGGACACTATTCCGGAGAACCAGAAGAGCACAAAAAAACAAACATTCATTATTCGTCTTATTATACACAAGAGTTAATAGAAATTGTCAGAGAGAGATGCAAGCCAGATATTGAAGCGTTTGAATATGAGTATGGAGATAATAAATGAAAAAAGAAAACCTGTTAGATTATATAGCGTATCATGAGAAGTGGCACTCAAAATCTCAAAATTATAGACATAAGTATGTCTATAACACTAATGATTTTTTATTAAAAGAAATATTTAAGAGGCTTAAGATAGAGACAGGAACTTTTGTTGAATTTGGTGCTTGGGATGGAATTCATCTTTCAAACACTAAATTGCTATTTGATGATGGGTGGAAAGGTTTATTAATTGAGTCCAACTCCGAGAGGTTCTCTCAATTAAAAGAAAATTATAAAAACTCAAACGTCTGTGTTGATAATAGTTTTTTGAACCTGTCTGATTGTTTGTTTGATGATGTCTATAATTCTCACTTATCTGACGATATAGATTTTTGCTCGATTGACATTGATGGACTAGATTTAGAAATCTTTGAAACATTTAATAAAAATTTGCCAAAAGTTATTTGCATTGAAGGAGGGCAGGTGTTGCACCCTTTACAAGATAGAGTATCTATAGAAATAGCGTCAAAAAATGTTCAACAAAGCTTATTGGTTATGAAAAAATCCTTTGAAGAAAAAGGCTACAAACTGTTGTGTTCATATCAAGATTGTATTTTTATCAAAAAAGAATACTTTGATCTTTTTGATGTAGAAGAAGATGTAGTAAAAAATTATGTAGATGGGCTGATATGCCTTCCCAGAATACCATATATTTTAAATTTATTATCAGACATAAATTATGAAAATGAAATAATAGATATTGCAACAAAAGGAATACCAAAAACAATTACAGACCATGTTCGTCATGCAAACTTAAAAGAGAAAAAATATTGGATTGATTGTTTTTATAGTCTTATAAAGGACAATCTGTTGAGTTTTAGAGAATCGTTATGAAAAAAGGAACGATAGCGGTACAACTCACAAATGGATTTGGCAACAATATATTCCAGTATGTCGCAGCAAGGCTATTGTCGGAATACCTAGAATCAGACTTAATGCTAATCCCTCCGACGCCTGATTACTATGCTATTCCTGATCTGCAAGCGCTTGGAATGAACTTTGAACAGAAAAAAATAAAAAATATAATAAATATTGTTGACAAGCATTACAAATCCTGCTATAATAGGGTATTGAAAGGAAGAGATATTATTTTGTCTGGATACTTTGAAGACTACACAAATTATTATGATAAGCTGGAAGAAATCAAAGGCTGGTTTCCGCCGGTAAAAACTAACGAAAATACATTAGTCGTTCATATGAGAACTGGCGATCGGCTTTTCATGAAGAATGAATTTTACACAAAACCCCGTGCCGAGAATTATCTTAAAGCAATTGAAAAGTTTGATTTTGAAGAGTTGCACATTGTAACAGATATGCCCAAGTGGGATTATGTAACCGCCGAGGAACTAAATAATATGAAGTTCCATTTAGAAGTACCAGCAAACGAAAGAGTACCCATCGAAGAATCAGTCAAATTTTTCAATGAGTTTGTTGAAGGGTTTTCTAAGTATAATCCGGTGGTTAAGAAGAGGAGTATAGTGGAAGATTTTAACTTTATTAGGTCTGCCGATAGCATACTTTTTGAACATGGCACCCTATCTTGGTGGGCAGCGGTATTAAGTGATGCCAAGAAAGTTGGAGTGTATGGTCCTTGGAGACCTTGGAAGGGTTCCAAAAATAAAAATTTAAGCAATATACCGTTGAAAAATTGGTTTAAGTGGGAGTAAAAATATGAAAAAAGCATTAGTATGTGGAGCAGGTGGATTTATTGGCGGACACCTTGTTAAATTTTTAAAAGCCAAAGGATATTGGGTCCGTGGCGTTGATCTCAAATATAATGAGTTCCATTCAGTTCATGAAATAGCAGATGAGTTTTACCTAGCAGATTTGAGAGATCCACATGTGGTCGCTCATATGATAGATGTCGGGATGGATGAAATTTATCAGTTAGCAGCAGACATGGGTGGTGCTGGATTTGTATTCACAGGCGAAAACGATGCCGACATTATGCACAACTCAGCTTTGGTCAATTTAAACATAGCTCACGAGGCGTCTGCCAAGGGGGTAAAAAGAGTCTTTTATTCATCATCGGCCTGTATGTACCCCGAGCACAATCAAATGGATCCTGACAACCCTAACTGTGTTGAGGATAGCGCTTATCCTGCCAATCCGGACTCTGAATATGGATGGGAAAAGTTATTCTCGGAACGAATGTTCTTATCTTTTATGCGTAATAAAGGTTTAGAAGTACGAATCGCGAGGTATCACAATATTTTTGGACCATATGGAACATGGGACGGTGGTAGAGAAAAAGCACCTGCTGCAATGTGTCGTAAAGCAGCCTTGGCGAGCTCGGGCGGATCTGTTGAAGTCTGGGGTCCTGGAACCCAAACAAGGTCGTTTTTATACATTGACGAGTGTGTCGAGGCCACCTATCGCCTTATGCAGTCAGACTTCACGGGGCCGGTTAATATTGGCTCTGAGGAAATGATTGCAATTAATAATTTTGCACAAATGGCGATTGATATTTCTGGGAAAGACTTAACCATTTATAATATTGATGGAGAAGAATTTGAACAAAAATATGGACATCGTTGTCCAATAGGGGTTAATGGAAGGAATTCCGACAACACTTTATATAAAGAAAAAATTAAATGGTCTGTCTCGCAACCACTAGTTGAGGGAATGAAGAAGACTTATCAATGGATAGAAGAACAAACAAAAAGGAAACAACAATGAATTATACATTATCAAACCAAGCCGTAGGAGCAATTATGATGGCGCTTCAGAAATCATTAATGGAACAAGCAGATATTGTCCCAGTTTTAACGAATTTTGAGATCCAAATTGATGACTCAGATCAATTGGTAGTTATGAATCCACCAGTAGTGGAGACTAAGAGCGAAACAATTGAGACGAGCGTTCAATAATGCCAAAGTATATCTATCAATGTCAAACTTGCACAGGTCATTTTGAAATTTATCATGGGATGACCGACAGCGAAGACTATTGTCCCCAATGTGAATCCAAACACTTTCATAGAGTGCCGCAAATGCCCTTTCTGAAGCGTTCCGAGGATCCAAAGGGGGGTAAGATAGGTGATGAAACAAAAGCCGCTATAGAGGCAAATAGAGCCATATTAGAAGAAGCTAAAAAGGATGCACGGAGACAACACTATGACGATTGAAGTTTGGCTGTGCATTGCTTTATTTGTTTCGGCCATTATAAATGTAACACTAACAATGTTCTCCAGACACATCTCCAGAAAACAATCTATTATATTAAATAATTTGGAAGATCTATCAGTTATGCTGGTGAACTATCAGGCACATTTAAGAGATATTTATTCTATGGAAATGTTTTATGGAGATCAGAATCTAGAGCATTTGATGGCCCATACTAGAGACCTCATCCAGGTCCTAAATAATGACTATGGGGATATCTCCTCAATAGAGGAAATTGAGAATTATGAAGAAGAATATGAGATACAAGAAGAAGCAGAAACCGAAGAAGATGTACTTCACCTCGGAACACGAAGCGGCGATACTTAAATACTGCACCAGCGAAAGCCACACAGAAAAAGAAAAATTATATATAGACTGGATCCAACCGGCATTTAATCAGATGGTTGACAAGATTGTGTTTTCTTACAAATTTACAAACTTGCCGAACATTGATGAACTTCGAATGGAGTGCAAGGTGTGGCTGACAACCATATTAGATAAATATGATCCAAATCGAGGCTCAAAGGCTTTTTCCTATTTCTCTGTTATTACTAAGAACTGGTTTATCCATAAGGTTAAAAAGAACACCAAAAAGCTCCAACGAGAAATACCGTATGAAGATGCTGAACTTGAAATAGAGTCTAGTTTTGTTGATCCCGGAGACCATTATTATAGAGAAAAGGTGAAGGAGGAATTTTGGCATAATTTATGGGAAGAAATGAACTCTTGGGAAACAGATTTTGAAAAAGATGCTGAAAAGAAAGTTTATGAAGCTGTCAAAATAATTCTCTCCTCCGTGGACGACATAGAAATTTTTAACAAAAAGGCTGTGTATTTATACATTCGAGAAATAACAGGAATGAACACAAAACAGGTTGTTACACAACTAAACAAGATGAGAGTCCGATATCGTGATTTTAAAAAAGATTGGGATTCCGGGAAAATTTAGATAAATTCTAATTATTTATATGAAGAGCAAAAAACATATAGAAAATGCAATTAAGAATATTGAAGATGATAGAGAGATCACTCGTGAGCTCCTAGACGACGCTATTAAATGGCTCGCTGTTGACGATGGAAGACATCAGACCATTGGAATGACGCTTGCAAAATATGTCGAGACCCTGCAACGTTCAAACGAGCAGTTAGTAAAATTGTGCGGCTTAATGTCTAAACAAGAAAGTTCTGATGAGTTAACTGATAAAGATTTCGCACAAATATTCGACCAGATTCAAAAAACGGAGGATAAGGATGGCTGATAATTCTTTGAACAAAAACATGCACTCTAATTTTTCTAACAACCCAGTGGATCAATTGAATTACTGGAAGACAAACCAAGATGACTTATATTATAAATCAATATTGAGTCAAAACCGCACAGGCGATTTTCAAGCAGTGATATTATCGGGGTTTGTGACAAGAGATAACACTGGTGCTGGTGTAGATAGAAATGACGCCAGAATTATTTCAGATCCCGGCTCTAGTGAGAGATTTTTTGAAATAACAGTGTTCCCTTTAGATTATGAAGCAGCAGCATGGCTAGATATTCGAGATTATGATAATTTTGAAGATATCCAACGTGTCATTGGCATGACTGGGACTATGTTCCGAGCAAGGTGTGAGCATAATTATGAATCAACTAAGTTATCAAAATTGGAATTTGGGAACATAATTACTTGTTTCTACGAAGGCAATGATCGTACAAAGTTGAGGTTCCGTTCTGCTGTAAATCCTGCTACGGACCAATCTTTTTTACAATTATATAATTTAGCCGGGCTTGAGAGTGCTTTGACCGCTTTTAGAACTAGTGTAGGGATTACTGCATTACTAGGAGAACATATACTAGTCAGTAGTCCAGCAGAAATTGAGGAAAAAGCAAGAAAATATGACGACTCTCTTACTTTACCTAATAGACCAAATCATTCTTCTAGATTTTCAACAGAAATGCATCCTGAGTTTGTTCCATATGCCAAGGCTGTTATTTTTGATTTGTGGGATAAAAAGAAAATAACGGTGATCATTAATTCAACATTCCGAACGGTAGAAAATCAGAGACAGTTTTACAACACGCACCAAGCCTGGGTCACCAGGAGAAATGCCGCTGACGCCGCTGGTACCCCGTTTTCTGAGCCTCAACCATATGCCGCTGCTCCTGCAGCAGCAGGAACAAGTAAGCATAACTTTGGTACGGCTATGGATTTCAACATATATGTCGATGGCAAAAAACTTGGAAGCAAAAAATTCGGAACTAAAAAAGAAGAGTGGATTGCTTCCGGAGCCCCGGCTATTATAGAATCTCTTGGTCTTGTCTGGGGTGGACGTTGGGGAAATTATGACCCAATTCACTTACACTTAGATATTCCCCAATCTGTTAAGACTAAGATAGTCAAAGCATCAGGAGATATTACTGATAAAAGAGCAGCAGTGATCGCAATCTCCGCTATACCATTAAAATAAACAAGTTGATAACATGCCAAGAAAAAAAATACAAGATCAAAAAAGAGTAAAAAACGCCTCTACAGTAGAGGCCATGAAAAAAGCAGGGCATGCCGGAATTGCCCAAGGAGCATTGACAGAGGCGGTTCCTGATTATGAAAACGCTCCTTCTGAAATCCAACAGCAGGGCCCTAATAATACTTTTATAATTCAAGGTCGAGACCGCCCGGGAAATTTATATTCCGGTTTCGGTGGCCGCGGCGGTACGCAATGCGGCAGAATAGATTTAATAGCAGGCCTTGGGTCATCCTATCGAAACAAAAATGGCCAGTATGGTCCGCCAAACAATGACACAAGATTAAATCCAAATTTTGCTCAGGATGCAGCAAGAGTATATATATCTCAAAAAGCAAATATAGATAAATATATGGGATTGGCGGCAGCACCCAGAGACGAATCTAAAGGAAGATCAGCGGTAGGTATTAAGGCTGACTGTGTGAGGATCCACGGAAGAAGTAATATTAAAATTGTAACCGGAAGACAACTGACAGCCGGCACCGGCGCTGATGGAGAAAGACTATCAACAGGCGGCCCCAATGAGACGGTTGGCACTATATCATTTATTGCCGGTAACTATTCGGAATCCAAGCCAAGGCCCGGCTTTAACTTTTTGAATCCACTAAAGAGAACGGTCACTAACAAAAAGAAACTACAGCCCTTAATAATGGGGGATAATTTGACCGAGTGCCTAAGCGACATAGTTAATGCTATTAGGGATTTATCTCATATGGTCGGAGCTAATCAAACAATGATATCGAATTTGGATATATCACTTGCAGCCCATTCCCACCCAATTGCTGCAATCCCCCCGGGTATTCCTGTCGCAGGCCCTGTTAGTACTCACGCTGCAGTCGCAGCCACTATAGAACCAAGGGTCATTTTAAACAAAGCGAACAAAGCCTTGTTCACAAAAAAATTAGAATTTATAAAAATTGAATATTTAAATAAGCTCGGCGCGAACAATATCAGAAGTAACTATGTTTTTACCACGTAGGAGTGATAAATGTCAGAATTAGATAAAAAATATTCAGATTATCAAGAGAACGAGTGCGACACACAAGACCCAGAAGCGCCTATAATAGAAGAGTTGTGCCCGACCTGTACTCCAAATCCTTCTTGGAAGCTCGGCGGCTATTGGTGGGAACTGGCCGAGCCCTATTTAGATGAAAAGTTCTGTGAATATAGAGTAAGGATATACGCGAGAGAAAAAGGTAAAGAATTAGCTGATGAGGAAATAATACTAAAGGGTATAGAAAAGGTAGTACTACATTTAAAAAAGATCAATGATCAATCTACTAGAGAGTCTCTTTTACCATTAACATCCGTAGCAGATAAATATTTTAATGTACGCAGTGGAATGCTCGGAGAGGCTTATCTTATATCGATCCCTGCATTCAATCTAGACACTCTCCCGGAAGACGATCGCGCGAGCGATGAAGAGCAAGCAGAATCAGGTTCTGGTGGCGAAATCTTGATCGATGGGAATCAGTTTGCAGATTATATCTTTAAATTACAATCGTCGATATATACCTATGGTATATATTACAGATCGATGCAGCATGTACAGGCTTTGGTCATAAAGACGGAACAAAGTTCTCAAAGAATTGATTATGTATCAACCCGTAAAAGTATAAAATCATTTTATAAAAACTTGAACAAAGCCCTGAAGTCGAATGGTTATTTGTCTTTTAAACAAGGTGGAATGTTCAGTGCTAAAAAACGAGTGAAAAAGATTAAATTTGTTTTAGAAAACTCGTATAATTTAGAGAGTGTGTGGGTATTACCGGACACTGGGTGCGATGAATATGAAGAGTTAAACGGTGTGTCATCCTTAAAGAGTCATGAATATGCCGTTGTGTATAACTTCTTATCTAATATTGAAAACATTATCAACGATGTAACAGCAAAACAAACAAAATCTTGGCTAGATTTTACTTTAGAATATTTTTACCCAAAGATGATTGTTGACTATGGCGGTAATAACGCAGACCTGTCCGACGAGCAACGAAGCGGTTTAGAGTGTTTTCTAGAACAAGAACTCGGTCTCGGAGGCGGACAGGTTATTGATAGTTTAACCAATATTATATTATCCGCTTTTGACAAGTTACAGGACGATGTAGCAAAAGAGGCTTGTAGATCTATACAAAAAATAGTGTCTGGTTCCCCCGGAGCAAAGGCGCTAGAAAAAGAGCCTCTGACACCCAAAGAAGAGCGCGAAGCTGCTATGATGAAAAGGCGTGTGACAAAACATACGAACTCATTATATAAACAATGTATAGCGCAAGGTCAAGAAAATAGTGACCTGGATCGTGACCTGGTCCAGCAAAGCACTACCAGACAGATACCAAGAATTATAATCACAAGGGACAATGTTTTCTCGGATGGTGTCAATTTTTTTGGCTTTGATGGGTATTTGACAAAAACTAAACTTGAAAATCACAAGGATCTGCGAAAAGATTATATAAGCTCTGCTGAAAACTTAAAGGCCACTGCTGTTGCCTATGCCCAGGCAGAATGGACCGCCGGAGGCGACAAAGGTTTTTTTGGAAGCATGAACAATTCCCCACATTGGCATGATGCGAAAAAGACTATCAGCGAAAAATACAATGATGAGAATTCCTTCCTCAATCTTATCAAATCAGAAGAAGATGAAATGGAGGGCATGGATTTCGTTCCTATATTGGGCGTCTGCGGCTTGTCGAAATTGTCTGGTAAAGCCCTCAAATGTCTGTTAGGGGGGATTGAGATTGGCGATTTTTTAGATGTCATGATCGAAAAGACATTTGAATTCATGAAGATCAATACTTTTGATGTTTTCCTTAATGGACTGCCATATGAATTTAAGCGTGATTTGAACAAAGCTATAGAAGAAGAGTTTGGAAGTGGAACTTCATTAGAAGAATTGATTAATCTGAAATCAACGCAAGACAATGAAGCTTCGTTTAAGGATTTTGTCCAAACTCCTTCGCTAGCAAAGCAAGTGTTGAATATTTTAGAGAAATATCCTCCGGGAAAGCCACTATCAGAAGAAGACGAAAAGTTTTTGCTGACGATTATGGAGCAGGAAGACATAAATGGTCATAGAGTCACAGCAAACAAATACTACCATAAAAAAGGCAGCGTTTGGGACGGGGCGATGTCGACAACCCATCACCATATGACGTCAAGATCTTGGGCAGAACCGAAAAAAGCAATAAAGGGGGCCATTAAAAGATCAATCAGGAACAAAAAGAAGCCAGAAAATGAAAAGGCCATGGACAGAATAAAGGATAATTTAACAATATCTGTTCCGGCTGGCGGAGTCCCACCTGGCGAACTCAATGAATATGAAAAAGCCGTCAAGAACTTTGAAGCAACAGCGTTGGGAACCAAAGTTGATGTGGTCTATGACGTAGTTTTTGATTTTGCGATTGATTATATTAAATCATCTTTGGCGATCGACGAGCTTTTAGGTTTTTTAAAAGATGTTCCTGCTCTCGGGATGGTAATAGACATGGCAGAAGAGTTCATATCTTCTTGTGCAATGCCTCCACTTTTATACCCCCCTCCGGGCGATTTTATGAAGTCTCTCAAGGTTGATATATGTGATCCAACATTCCAATTGATTATTCCTAAAATGGTTATTCCCAACATCAGCCCTATGGATCAAATACAGATTCAATTTGCAGAGTTGTTTCGGGAAGCAATAATAGAAATAATTTCTGATATTATAGAAAGGTTGCTAGATAGGCTATTAAGTGCTTTAGAAGGAGCACTGTGTAAGTCTCTAGAGGCCGTTGGTGGCTTTGCAATAGATGGAGTCAAGAATGGGCTCCCAAGCATTCAAGATGCAACCTCAGGCGGTGATTGGGCTGATCTATCTTGGACATCGTTTGTAAAGTCACTAAATGAGGCATTTTGTAACGATGGCGTGGACCCACGGACTTCAAGGCAAAAAGCGGAACAGTTAGCAGATGAGTTGTTCAACCCATCCCAAGCAGTCACAAACCAGGATCCCCAAGGTGCTGGTGCAAGGGTTTCAAATATTATATCCAGTGTAGCTAGTCAAAATGATTTCCTCTCGGCAATGGTAGCAGAGGATGCTACAGAGGAAGACCCACAGTTCAATAAGAGGATTGCTAATGCTATTAAAGCCCTTGCCCCTGAGTTTTCGCCGCTTTTGGGATCTCCAAACCAAGTCGCTTATTTCTTTAGAAACTTGGGCAGCTATCTAACTCCCGAGGACAGAGAAAGGATTAGGGACCTGTTAGAGTCAGGAGTTCCCAATCTTCCAATTTCTAGTGCCATATGTTTGACGAATGATCAATTGGAAGATTGGAACAATTTGAGAGAGGATTTGTTAAAAGACCTCGGTATGAGCCCTGAGGACGCACGCAACAGAGTAAATGATTTAAACAACAAAACGAAAGAAGCCCTCGAGGATGTTCTAGATGACGATGCAGAACTACAAACAGACGGCCCGTTTATAGCTCCTATTGTTAATGAAATGAGCAAGGATCCGTGTAACCCTAGTAATATAATAAATGCTCTGAGTGATTCCCCAGCTGCAAAGAATTTAGAAAACAAGAGCATTGACGATCAATACAAAAGTCTTAACAAGTTTCTCGCCTTCGGTATGTTTGCTAAAGGCGGACTATTTGGAGAGGCGCTACGGGACAGGAATGACAATCGAACAATGAAGCGCGGGTTTTTAAAATTGTTTAATCCAAATTATGGCAACAGCCTGGAAGAACAAGCTATAAAATTTGCGGAGAAAGGAAAAATCGGCCAATTTATAATGAAGACGATGAGTGAAGACGATGATGGCGATGGTACACCAGATGTCATTGGGGATTTCCCATTGACTATTGGAATCAAACTAAGAAAAGAGTTAACAGAAGATGCGGATACAAATATCATCTTCAACCCAGAAGAATCTTATCAGCCTCCATCCGACACCGCTGAAGCCGAGAAGATGTTTTTGTTGTTCTTTGATAATATTGAATATACTCCAAAGAGGCAGATATCGGCAAAAAATATAACATACATGTATGAAGAGGGCGAAGATGCGGAGAAGTATAAAAATGAGTTGTGTATATCTCAAAATAATTATAAAGTTGATTCTCTAGACTATCATGTTCAATTGATCGACACCCTCGGCTCGTCAGAGTTAGCCGAAGAGCCTGAGTTTTCTTTTAATTGCCCAGTTTCTCTAAACAAAGCAGAGAAAGATTATTTAAAAGAAAAAAACTTCCAAGTAGAAACAAACCCCGAGCAAGATATAAGAAAAAATATGTTTAACAAGGTGTTAGGTTCTAGTATGCCCATTAATAGAAATTTAAAAGACTTGTACCAGCCTCTATACGAGGATTTGAGCAAGAAAATGGTAACTTCGCTTCTAACAAACCCAGAACTTCCCGAGTCAATACCCATGGGATTTCAGTTTGGCTATGTCTCAGAAGATTTAAAAACAGCAGATTTCGAATATTTAAATCCCGATGGGTCCCCATATGACAAGCCAGAAGAAGAACAAATCCTTGGTAAATATGGAAATCCTAGGATCGTTGTGTTAGATCCAAATCTTTATGGCGGTAGATATTCCAACCCTCCATATTATATTGAGCCAAGAACCTTTTATGGCTGGATTGAGTTGGCTACAAAAGCTTTCGGAGGAGATGAAGGTTGTGATCCGAAGAGTCCTCCGATATTTAATCTCGAAGATATCAAAGAAAGAGTCAAAGTATTAAAAGACAGAATACCCCCTGACCCTCGGCTCGGACAGAATCCAGATTGCACATCGATAAACCCATTCCATAGTCTTCATAATAATAAAGTAAAAGCTAGGCTAGACGGCAATCTTAGGACTATAATTAGAGTTTATTTGGGAGAATATTATTTGAGAGGCGCCGGCGCTTTCTTGAACTTAGAGGCTCGTGATGAAAATTATGATTCTGGATTGTTCAAATATTTGGCTGAAAATATGAAGAAAGAGATGATTGAATCCGGGACTCCAATTAATAAGAAAAGCATCACCATTAAAAAAGAAAAATATTGGTATACATTTTTAGAGCAAGTGGTGGAAATGTATCAAAGAAAAATAGACATAGACCAGTTTGTCCCACCCGAGCATATTTCGGATATATTAGGGAATATACAAAAAGGTATTGATCGTTATGAATATCCAACCCGAGAAGTCAAAAAAAGGATGATTAAAAACAAAGAGGTAGACCTCCCCGGGAGGGAACTAACAATTGAAGATATTTCTAATTCAAAATTTCATCATTGGGCTCTCTCATATAGGATCTATGGTGAGAAAATATTTCAATCAACTTCCTCAGTTAAATATGGCTCGATGAGACTGTATGCTCTCAAGAAGATTAGATTTTTCTCTAAAATCTTGTTTATTCGAGTGTTTGAGGAACAATGCTTATCAATATTGGCAGAGATTATCAAAGAAGAGTTGTTAGCAATTTCAAAAAGCGCGAATGATACATTGACTACCAAACCCTATATGTATGATCTATACAAGAGCCTGTTTGGTATGACATCAATATTTCCAGGAACGGAGTCTAAAGTGGGCTTGTGGTCATATTATATAAATAAACAGAAAGGTTCCGCAGAAGCCGGAAGTGTCCCGGAGGTATCAAAAGACTTGGCAACTCCCTCCACCGAGGCAACTGATGTTCCTCAGCTAATGATAGAAAGCTATGTCCGATTGAAGGAAAAAGAAAACCCAAGCGATGCACCAGATTTTATCAAATCTAGGTCTCAGAAATATAGAGGGGTTGTCTCTCTCACTGAATTTTCCAATTTTATTGATGAAAGTATACAGTTCATCGATGATGTAAAAATATCGGATTGTTTTGGAGATTTATCGTTTTCTTATTCTTCGAGCTTCACGGCCTTGATGAGAGAAGGATTCACAGATGCCTCGACAAGAACCAAGCTGTTAAGATTAAACCCTGATAAATTCGCTCAGGTACAAAATTCGTTTAAAAAATATCTAATATCGCAGCCATTCGACGATTTTGACGTTATTATAGACGAAACTCTAGTTAAGGAAAATTCTCTTAAGCAACCAACGGGCACAACAGGTGACCCCGGCTTAAAGTATGGATTGAGAGTATCTTTATTGTTTCCGAAAGATTATCTAACGTCTGGAGATCAACAAAATATAAGAACCAATAGCGAGTTTATAGCATTGGCCAAGCAAGAGAAGGCGTTCTTATTCAATGATAATAGTTTTCTTCTACCAATAGCTTCAGCAGAGGTGGAGGCGATTGATCAGCCGATGTCTACTTTTAACTTGTTTGGAAGCTATGATTTGGAATGTTTAATCAATAAGATAGTCACTGTCCCTGAGTTTACAGTGTTTTTTGACAAACTTATGAACATTAGACAAACATCATCTTCGTTAGCCATTTATTGTATACAAAATCTCGGCCCATCCATCGGAGGAGACGAGTCCGAACGAGCAGAAGTGGACGACCCAGACGATTGGGACAGAACTATTAATAAATTTGTCAAAGGAATGCTCCGAAGAGAATTTGGGTCTTTATATTTATCCAACACCCAGGATATTTATGATCCGGAAGAACCAGAAGACGAGGAGAGCAAAAGAATGAGAATGTCGAATCCGCTAGCGGCCTTAAAGATGCCTCCCATTAAAATACCATGGTTCAGAAAGAGAAGACTCATCCCAAATGCAACTGATGCTAATGGTATTGACTGTGCTAATCCTTCGAAAGATTTGGAAGAGTAACTAGTTAATATAAAGGAGATCAACATGCCTCTCTACGGACCTAAATGGCCTCTTACAAAGGGAAATCGCGACACTTACGAACTTTATGAAAGTGTTGAGGAGCAAATATCGTTTTATTTAAAAAACCTGATATTAACTTCTCCTGGTGAAAATATAAGTGATCCTTCGTATGGCGTTGGGCTAAGGAGATATTTGTTTGAAAATAACACTGAGGTCATTCGCCCCGTGATCGAGTCACATATTACAAATCAAATAAGGAAATATCTTCCTTATTTGGCATTAAGCGAAGTGTTAGTCGGAGCCTCTGATAAAGAAGTTGACGAGAACACTCTCAATATTAGGATAATATATTCTACTCCCGATGATGTCATCACAAAAATATTTGATCTAGACATCAAAGAAAAACAAAGTATAGGATTTTATTAAACATGGCTGATAAAAAAGTATTAATCAATTACACGAATAGAGACTTCAACTCTATCAAGAGAGACCTCGAAGAGCACGCAAGAAGATACTACCCCGACACATATAAAGATTTTTCCGAAAATTCATTTGGATCTTATATACTGGACACAGTATCTCTTGTTGGCGATATGCTTTCATTCAATCTGGATTATCAAGTTAACGAGTCGTTTTTAGAAACGGCTGTTGAATATGAAAATGTCAGAAGGCATGCTAGGAATTATGGGTATAAGTTTACTGGCCGTCCGGCTGCATTCGGGACTGTCTCTTTTTATGTTCTAGTACCCGCTGCTTCGTCAGGATTAGGACCAGATACAAATTATATTCCAACTTTGAGAACTGGAACAGAAGTGAGGGCTGATTCCGGTACGACCTTCGTACTAACAGAAGATGTGAATTTTAATAACGCAAAAAATCAAATAGTTCCAGCAAGATTTTCAAAAACAACCTCTAAACCTACATATTACGCAATTAGAGCCAATGGACAAGTAAAATCAACAGTTCTTTTCCAAGCGAAAAGAGAAGTTGGTAGTTACACCAGATTTAAAAGAGTCAGAGTAGGTCCTTCAACAATATCTGAAATAAAGTCTGTGATAGACAGCGAAGGTCACGAATATTACGAAGTTGATCATTTGTCGCAAGACGTTGTTTATGTTGATACTACAAATCCAAATGTACGATCTGATGGAGTACGAGCCATAATAAAACCGAAAGTTGTGTCCAGAAGATTCGTGGTAATCCAAGATGATTCCGGAACGTACCTACAGTTTGGGTATGGTACCGATGAAGAGATAGTCACAACAGATGTGACAGATCCTTCACAAGTCGCCCTCAAAATGACGGGCAAGTCGTATATCACAGATAACGCTTTTGATCCCACAAAATTGCTGGATTCGGGAACTTTGGGTATTGCCCCTTCTAATACAACATTGACAGTGCTGTATTATGCAAACGATTCCGATTCAGTAAATGTTGCCGCAGGAGGAATTAAAGCGGTGGTTGTTAGTTCTTTGACATTCCCCAACGCTAGCAGTAATTCTCTATCGATAGAGAACACTGTTCGTAGTTCTCTAGAGGTTGCAAATGATAAGCCAATAGCTGCCAGCACTGCGCAACCTACTACTGAGGAAATAAAACACCGCTCCTATGCAATATATGCTGCTCAAAATAGGTCGGTTACCAGAAATGATTATGAGGCTTATCTTTATATGATGCCGTCTAAGTTTGGATCTATTAAACGAGCAACTGTCATAAATGATCCTTCTGGGACTAATCGTAGGCTCTCTGTATATGTTTTGTCGGAAACCTCTTCTGGTAATTTGACTACAACAGAGACCACCCTAAAGGAGAACATAAAAGTTTGGCTTAATAAAAACAAAATGATTAATGATAATATCGATATTTATGATGCGAAGATATTAAACATTGGGTTTGATTATGAAGTTATCGTCCACCCATCACACAATAAAACTTCTGTGTTGAACCAAGTTGACAGGAAGCTTAGGAAAGAACTGGCTGAAAAAATGCACATCGGTGAGCCGTTTTATATTACTAATATCTACAATATTATCAATAAAATAGATGCTGTCGTTGATACAAAAAATGTGAGAGTTTATTTAAAGACCGGAAGTGGATATCATTCAGCTCCTGTTTCAATTGAACAGTTAAAATCTAACGATGGTACCTATCTTAAGGCGCCAAAAAATGTAGTGTTTGAAATCAAGAACCCGGCCAGTGATATTAGAGGAATAGCATCATGATCAAAAGATATTTCGCAACAAAAGATAATACAATAACAAACGCTTTTGAAGAGAACTTAAAAACGAGAGCAACAGGCTCAAATATGGGTGCGGCTGATACACTTGAAGTGTTCTCAATATATGGCCAAGCTTCCTCAGGTTCTTCAGAGGCATCTAGAATCCTGCTTCAATTTAACACATCTCAGATTCTTTCGGATCGTCAAGCGAATAACATTCCGGCGTCCGGCAGTGTATCGTTTTATCTTAATCTAGCAGATGCTGTGCATTCTCAAACAACCCCCCGCGATTTCGTAGTGGATATATATGCAGTATCCTCTTCTTGGGATGAAGGATATGGGATTGATATGGATAATTATCAAGATCTCACTCGTGACAATAAAGGGTCAAACTGGATGCGTAAGTCCGGTAGTCACTCTTGGACATCAGTGGGCGGTGATTATCATGCTACCCCACTTTATCAACAAACTTTTACTTCTGGATTTGAAAATTTAAAACTAGACGTCACTAACATAGTAGAAGATTGGCTTAACTCGAGAAAAACAAACTACGGCTTCGGCATACAAATGAACAGTTCATACGAATCGTACTTCTCTTCATCATCAGGTATAAACAGTGGAAGTGTTATTCACAACACTGCCGGATCTACAAGATCATTTTATCGAAAGAAATTCTTTGCGCGTGAAAGTGAGTTCTTTTTTAAGAGACCATTTTTAGAAGCGAGATACGATAGCACCATTAGGGACAACAGGGGTAATTTTTACTTGTCTTCTTCGCTGGCTACTGGGCAAGATAATTTGAACACTCTGTATATGTACAACTACGTTAGAGGAAGATTGAGGAACATACCAAGCGTTGGAACTGGCTTGTTGCACGTTAGTATCCACACTTCTTCTACTGGTGGATCCAACACACGAGTAAAATTACACACCGGAGAGTTCAGGGTAACCGGCGGTTATGTATCAACAGGTATCTATAGTGCTTCCGTCGCAGTTACTGGTACCCATTCTGCTTTATATGATGTATGGTCTTCCGGAAGCTATGTATATCATACCGGATCTATAAGTACCAATACTTTATCCGCGAAGACACTTACTAAAACTAATCCTTATGTTTTATCCATGCCCGATCTGAAGGAAGAATATCACCGCGGCCAAAAGCCAAAGCTAAGGCTTTACGCTAGAGAAAAGAATTGGTCTCCAAATATTTATACTTTGGCATCTCGTAGTAGCGTTGATAGCTTGTTGTTTGATAGTGCCTCTTACCAAGTCAAAAGATCTATAGATGATTATGTTGTGATAGAGTACGGAACTGGTTCTCTTAAACAAACAGGGCTATCATATGACATTTCCGGGAATTACTTTTATCTAGACACAAACTTGTTCGAGACAGGATACAAATACGATATTTATTACTCCATCTTCGATGAGGATTCAGATACATATATTGAACAACCTTATAAGTTTCGGTTTAGAGTGGTGGACTAATGAGTATTAAAAAATTATTTGGCAATCATAACAGCTCCGGAATTCAAATAGCACAATCTAGTCAATCCGCCAGTTTGTTGGTGGAGTCTTCAGATTATATTGAGGCGAAAAGGAAACAACACGAAGAGTTTGTCCCTCCTTTAGATTTCACAACAGCATCTAATTTTGCAAAGTTTGGTTCAGCCGAACTTTATTACGAATATGCGTTCAAGAGAATATATCAATATTACCCATACGATGGCACTCTTGCCGAAAAGGTAGAGTTTGAGAACTCTTCTTCATATATTGACAAATACATATTTGATAATATCTATCCGCGGACAAATGGATACATTTATCTCAACGGATCAAACTATATCAAAACTCTCGGAGGCCCTCATACTGCATCAGCAGGAATGGCAGGAAAATTAATACACAATACCTTTGACGATTCTATGCTTTACAGCCCTGAGGATAAGCGTACAAGCGCTTTTGAGATCTCTATGGTGTCTGGTAGCACCGTTGAGTTCTGGCTGCAAAGAAGTGCCTCTGTGAGCTCTGTAGAGACGATATTTGATATGTGGAATGGAGAGCTCGCCAGCGCAGATGAGTATGGAAGAATGAAAATCTTCGCCTCCGGGAGTAACAACTCTCTAAGACTAACGATGATGTCCGGCGCAGTTGGATGGTCGGACCTTGAATTACTACAAAGCGCCTTCACAGATAACACTTGGCATCATTTTGCTCTTACTGTTGTCAAGTCATCGTCAAATACAGATGTTAAACTTTACAAAGATAACACAAAGGTTTATGATGCTTCCATCGCTGCTAGTGTTTCTGATATAAAACCTGTCTCAAAAGGAATTAATGCCACGATTGGAGCCTCGGTTTCAACAGAAGGTGACAATAAATTAACAGGATACATGGATGAGTTTCGTTTCTGGAAGAAGGCACGGACTCATGAGGCCATTGCTAACACTTGGTTCATCCCAGTTGGTGGAGGAACAAATAAATATGATGCTAATATTGACTTGGGAGTATACTACAAATTTAATGAGGGTATCACTGGAGTGTCAACGACTGACTCATCAGTACTAGATTATTCCGGAAGGATTCACAATGGTACTTGGATCAGTTATGCCGCCGGACAAAGAAACACGGGAAGCGCCATAGTAGAATCAGGTGTCGCCGACAGAGAATTTCAAGATCCTATAATATATTCATCTCACCCAACCGTCTCGGCTAGTTTGGCCGAATATAAAACAAGCGGCTCTTTAGCCGATAATGAGAATTCTTCTACAATTTTTAACTATTTTCCTGCTTGGATGCAAGAGAGCGACGAGCAAAATGGTAAAAACCTAAAATATCTAAGTCAAATCATAGGTAGTTATTTTGATAACCTCTACCATCAAATAAATTATGTCGACAAAATCCACAGCGAACAATATGTTAGCGGGACAAATTCTCCATTGCCTTTCGCAAAGAAGTTGTTGTACAACAAAGGGTTTGTGGTTCCGAACATGTTTGTAGATGCGACTGTTACCGAAGCTCTATTAAACAAAGACGAGAACGAAGTATATGAAAAAGAAATAAACGACGTTAGAAATACAATCTATCACAACTTGTACAATAATATGCTTGGGATATACAAATCCAAAGGTACAGAAAAATCTTTTCGGAACTTTTTTAGATCTTTAGGTATCAACTCCGAACTTGTTAAGTTGAAGATGTACGCTGACGACTCAACGTTTGTCCTTAGAGACAATTACGAATACAAATCGTATGCACGTAAGTTTTTGAACTTTAATTACGAAGGCCATTTTGATGCGACAGTGTTCCACAATTCTAGTTCGGCATATGGCAACACAGCCAATCACATCCCCGCTGGACAACCTTTTGATTCATTTACTTTGGAATCGGAATTAATACTCCCAAGAAAAAACCGATCAAATGAGCCCGGGTATATAGATTATCCATATGTTACTTCATCAGTTTTTGGGTACCACTCTGCTTCATCCGGCTCACCGTTTCATTGGGCCGCAGCGGATTTAGATTTAAATGTCTATGTTATCAAAGAAAAGTTAGAAAGTCAATATGGGCCCGAAGGATCTCAGAGAATTAAGTTTGCACTTACTAGCAATTCTGGCTCTGGTGTAAGCCTGCGCAGCCCATGGTACGATTATCAATACGAGAACAACAAGTGGAACCTGGCAGTAAAGGTTAAAAGTAATTATTATCCCAACATCAATGTTTCTGGAGCAACAACGTCCGGGAATAGCTATACTCTGGAATTTTATGGAGTTGAGGCGGATGCGAATATCAAAAGAAACTCTTTTATAGTTAGTTCAAGTGTGGGCAACGAATTCGTAGAAAGTCGTAAAAGAATCTACGGCGGAGCGGAAAGAACAAACTGCACAGGATCTGTTGTCAAATATTCTGACATAAAATTAGGATACATTAGATACTGGCACAGTTACATGTCCAACGCGGCCATTGATCAACATGCCTTTGACTCGGAAACATATGGAATCAATGAACCGTTTGAAACTGATTTGATAAATACAGGATCAACTATAGACATCCCTAGGGAAAAAACGTTGGCTTTGTATTGGGGTTTCAACAATTTAACCTCTGCTGATTCTGCCGGGGAACTTAGACCATTAGACTTGTCTTCTGGTTCTACTGGTAGGACGTATGGCTCTACTTACTCTCAAATAATAGATAGGTACAATTCTGCAAGGGCATATGGATTCCCGGCGTCTTCAACAAATGCTTTAGACAAGAATTATTTGTATATAGCTCGTAAGAGACAGCCGGACGATTTATTGTCCTCTGACTTGACGACTATTAAGTCTGACGCAACGGAACAGTTTTTTGTTGATGATGATGTATCAGACAATTTCTATTCTTTCGAGAAGAGTATGTATGGCGTCATATCTGATGAAATGTTGAACATGTTTTCAACCGCGGTTGATTTTAACAATCTTATCGGCCAGCCAAATCAAAGATATCATCATGAGTATAAGTTGTTGTCCTTCTTGAAGGACCGATTTTTTGATGATGTTGAGAACGAACCGGACATAGAAAGATTTACAAATTTCTATAAGTGGATAGATGATGCAATTTCCAAAGCACTTCAACAATTAACACCTGCTTCTGCAAGATTTTCTGAGAAGATTGGGAATGTTATTGAGAGTCATGTGCTGGAGAGAAACAAATATACACACAAGATTCCATTATTGACAAGGTTCAGCACAACAGAGGGAACCATCGCTGGTGTAAATGAACTACTATACGACTGGCAATTCGGACATGCCCCTCTTAATTTAGATAGAGAAGATAAGAATTGTCTATGGCAGAAAGAGAGAAGAGAAAAGACCGGAACTCGCGAGACAATTAGAAAAATTAAAAACAATAATTCTTTCCAATCATCTGGGCTCATTAGAGTTGCTAGCAACGGCGCAGCATATTTAGCAGACCCTTATAACATGCGAAAAATAGCGAAGCCATATAAGTTTGATGTTGTCACTAGGAGAACCATCCACGGGGGAGTTAATTTTGATAGGGATAAGAACATTTTTCTTTTTCAAGAATCTGTCTCTCCCGGTAGTGAAGTGGTTTCTGTCCCTCAAAACGTCGTAACCGTAGGGCTCAAGAAGGGCGTGGGTATTATGCGCGAAGTTGATTGCATCGATGGTAAAGGGGACAACAAAAAGAAAAAGTTCAATTTTACCGTGGAGATAGGAAATAAGTCTGGGAGAGAATATGAAAGTATTCTGAAAGGAAACTCCGTTCTTCCTCTCAACTTAGTGTCCGGAACAGTGCACACCGGCTACAACAAGAAGATAAAAAGCAGATACAGAAGCAACGTCATTCTGACAAACTTGCACAACGACATTTATGCACAACATAATGATATACCAATGCAAGGTCCGTTCACTGAGACCCATGTCGGAGGTGTTCAATATAGACATATACCAATCAATAGATATAACTCTTTGAAATCGGTATCCGTATCCAAAGCTGCAGCAGCAGTAAAAGCCACCGGATTAATAGAATTTACATCATCCGCATTGGTTTTTGGTGATAATATAAGAATTCTGGACGCTGACCGCACCCCGTTAACCGCATCTTATTCATCTTATTATGATTTGTTGGACAAAAAATGGACCCAGGCGAGTGAATTAATTTCTATTATAAATTATAATTTAGACACAACAGCAGTGTTGAATAGAGCCAGCCCTGTTATAATATCTTTAACAGCTAGTCTTGCCGGAACAGATGCTAACGTAGCCATGGTGTCGTCCGGAGCAAGAATCACAGTTTCCGGCTTCAGTGCCGGAGCTAATCCCGCCATTGTAACAACAACAGTCAATCTTGATGGTCCCGCCAACCGCCCCGAAGGCTGGGGACTTGCTTTTAAAGAGCACCCGAGTATGAATGATACAGATGGCGCATTTGGCTTTCTACCAGCAGATTACGGATCCGGGGATTATCCAAATCCTTTAAAGATTAAGGCGACTAGATTTCGCGAGGAACATGCCAAGCGACCGGTTAATGTAAAAAACATACAGTACGATTCCAATTCCGAAACAGTTGGGAACTATCGCAAGGGTTATGAAATTGTTTGTCTCGAGAAATCAGATCAAAGACGCTGGTACAGAGAGGCATATGATGAAAATAAAGTATTGCCTGCATCTATAAGATCAAAGCTCCCGAACACAACAAATTATATGACCCTCGCTGGTCAAGCACCCTTTTTATCTGGAAATGTTTTCGGCGGGTCGACTTATAGCAACCGCCAACCTGACGCCACTTTATTAATAAGTACCCCGGGCGTCGCAGGTGTTAACGCGAAAGGCTCTTTCAGTGTCCTTGGAAAACAATATATATCAACTAGTGACAGAATAACAATAGGTGATAAATCTTGGGGTATCACCGGCCATGGAGGCTCCACTTATACGGTTGCGACGGGATCATCTGACGCTCAATTTTGGCAGAACTTAACAGCTAGTATTAGAGCTAATACCTCGTACACAGTAAACCACACTACTCAAGCACTAGCATATAGTAAGGCAATAAAAATAACTAGAAGAAATGCTTCATCTCTAACATCATCAATAACTCTTTCTGAAAGACCCGCTGGGGCGTTCACGTTTTCTTGCTGGCTCAAGCCCGACGGATCATCAGCAAACAGATATCTCTATAGAGAGACAACATATGGAAACAAAGATCGTGACGAAAACAACGCGCAATACAACAGCCGTCTTATAAGAATAGATAATAATGGCGATTTAAGATTTAATCTGTCTTATTATGCTTCTGGCTCGACAGACTACAGAGTTGATCAATACTACCGCAGTGGATATTTAACAGAGTTCGGGACAAAACAAGCCCACCACATAGTCTGGACACACTCTGGGTCTATGGACTCTACTACTCAAGGTCATTTGTATGTTGATGGAATAAAACAATCTCTGTTGACCAACGCCGGAGGAGGTACAGGCACTAAGACTCAAAATATCCCGACTGATATTGTTTTGTTAAACTCCAGATCTGACGGTTCAGCTTCCAACACTCTTTCCACCTCTGGTTCAGGGGGCCGGGCTGCCATTGACGAGATAATTATCTTGAATTCTACGGCCTCACAAGCAATGGTTACAGCCCTTTATGGTTGCGGCAAAAGAGTAAATGTCGCAGACATATATGATACAGTTCCATCCGCTAGCCTAGTGCAGTATTACAGTTTTGAGGGCCCTGAGAAATCAACTGGACAATCTATCTCTGGCTTGGGTATACGGAAATTAGATCTTGGAATAATAAGTCTAAACAGCTGCTTTGACATGATCTCGGGCAGCGATGGCGCATGTATTTCTACATTCGCTCGAGCGGATATATCCTTAACAGCATCGGTCATCCCGAGAGCTAGTGGAAATGCTACAATTACACCGCTAGCGATAGAATGCCCAGCATTCTTTAATGCTGTAAATCTTCAAGGAGGAGTAACCGCTATAATTCAGGTGGAACATGAAGCAACTGACATTGTTATCCCAGTACCTAGGACCGACTTAACCTCCTCAACTTTTGAAATAAACACAAGGTTTTCCGCCCCCGGAGGACCAGAAATCCAATCAATTGGATATTTGGATGCTCAGTCTAGTACATATAGCGTGCATAACGCCATGCCATTTAGAAACTTGACCGTACTTAACGACAGCGGCGAAGCCGGCACAATTCGTGTTAATGATCACCTGAACAGAAGAAGGGGCCATAAGACATTATTATCTTTACCTATGGGCAAGTTTGGAACAGATTACACGTACGGCTCAGTAACCAGTACAGCATATCCTTCGAACGGATCCTTTAATAAACAACACTCAAACATCAGCCGCCGCTTTGAAAACTCTGGTTCGAGCATAATTACAGGTAGTGCTCATGATAATTTGTTTATATCTTCACCAATTCCTAGGAGCGAGTTTCAATATGGCTGGATCAATAGTGCAATATCATCAGTCCCTAGGGACAGAAGAAACCAAAGAATACTTGGTTATGCCCCACCCAGCGGAGAAATTTCTTCGTCATCAGGATATGTTGATGCCATCATCTTTCCAACAATCAGTACCATTCAAGGGAGTTAAAAATGCCAATATATGTTGATTACATTGGTTTAAATACGCTTGTAAGTAGCTCTTTCGGATCTACCACAAATATAATATCATCTAGTGGCAACCACGCAATTAATGCAATCTCGCTAGGACAAGAATTGGCTGCGATCAATACCCACAGGAATGGCCCATACGGATTTTGTTCTTGGAAGCAAATCCGAGCATCACAAAACCCAATGACAAGGTACCACAATAAGAATAGTGATTTTACTTTTATTACCCAGCCAGGTCCGGCTATTAACATCGGAGACCCAGATGACCAGAGGGTACGCCAGCGGTATTCTAGAATTTATCGCTATGAAGAACCAGTCGTCACACAAAAAACAGCCCCACTAGTTTGGAGCGTAGGTCGTCATGTTAGAAAAGACAACAGTAAAGAATTGCAGATGTTTTCAATGCTATCTGCTCATTACAATAATTTGATAAGATTTTCAAATGACAAAGTCAATTCGCTGCTTAGATACAATATTAGCGATGAAGAGTTAGAATATATGCTGCTTAAGGATATGTACTTAGATGGCGGACTAAACGATGAAGGCAGCCCAATAACTTATTGGGAGTTTTTGAAATACAGTGAGGTCGTATATCCAAGGCCGGAAAATATGTTCCGGAAAGAAACCAGAGGAAGAACCACTTTCGTTCCGTTTTATAGTAGTATTCGGTCTGAGCGACACTCTGAAAAGACAAGTACTGCCGCTGATATTATGAGACACCCACATAGATCATTTGTTAGTTCTAGCTTTAATCGTTATAGCGATTGGCCAATGGACGAGGGCGCTAATTTCATATCAAAAGCAACACCATATGGTACACTATATTATGATAAGGTTGATGACAACATAAGGCAGTTCTTGATTCATGCAGATTTCACCCTTGATCAGTATTTCAACGGAACCTATTCCACATTGGCCGGAGGAACTGGATTATTGATGTCTAGAACTAACCAATACTTTCAAAATTTAAGTGCCTCCTTAGAAGGGGTAGGTTCTTTAACTTCTTCAACCGACACAAGATTCGCCGTCTCCTTCACGGCGATGCAGGCGAAATTATATACATTCAACAACGCCTTTAATGTAGGACCTCTTTATGCGAGAAGGACAGCGATTGAAAGCACAGCATCTGTAGTTTCCCCGTCCGGAATGCTAATTCCGGAAACCGCTAGTGCACCAACTGTTATGCGCTTTGAGGGTGGCGCTGCTTGGGAAGCGAACAAAACAATAGAAAGAAACCCTTCATATAATTCATATGCAGACTTTTCCGCGGATATCAGACTTAAAAATAAGAACTATACCGTGATACCAGAATTTCTGATTAGCAATCATGTCGAGAATATAATCAAATCAGGCTCATCGTATTTTGAAAGTGATTTGTTTGAAGTGATTGGCGGAGAAGAAAACAATAGTGATTCTTCAAAAAGCAATTTTTACAAAACATATTCTACTTCTGATTTTTTGCAGCAATTTGAAATACTGGCCTCAGACCACAAAGACTTTACAAACTGTCAAATTTTACAACTTAGATGTAAGGCTGTCAAAAAGTTTCTACCATATCAAGGATTTTATCCTTGCCAAAGATCGCTAGACGTTGCAGGAAGGTTTTATCAGAGCTATAAAGACCATATTAACTTCACTATCCCACATTTTGAAAACGGGGTCCTTGACGCTGCCGGCCGAACCCCTACGTTCGGAAAACAATTTGTGCTCCAACCTCTGTTCGCCCCCGGTGTTCTTTTTAACACAATCAAATCTGGTGTCGCTGTTGATTATCCAGTAATAAACACCGGTGTCTCATTTTGGAATACTCAAATTAACAATTCCACATTTGATGTAAGAATACCGTTCGAGGCCTTATTGGAGCCCGAGAAGCACATAGCCGGTCTGGAAATGGTAAATAACGAGGCCCACCCAAGTGCATCTATATCAGGATCATCAGTTTGGGACGGAGAGGGTGATGGTCTATATAAAATGTTAGTCAACAATTTCTTGGCCGAGGTGCCAGAGTTCTTTTTGCAAAATGGAAACATGACCACTTTAGTTTCTAAAAAACAAAACGAAATTGCTCTGGAAACCGGCGTTGTTTATGGAATGAGAATCCGCATGCGACGCTCCATGAATAAGACAAGAAACAGGGTGTATCACAATGATACAACAGCCTCCGGTGGATCGGCGCCTCAATATTATTTCCCGCCGCAAGATATAGTTGGCAATGGTGTGAGGGAAACATTCACAATGTATTCACGCCCCTCTGCCTTCGGACCACCGACTAGAGGAGAGACTGACTTTGACCACGCCACTGCTGCGACTTTTGATTTTGAATTTGATGCAAAAGCTAGAACTTATATACACGCCGGATCACCCAGTAAAGACATCGACGGCCGCGACATCGGTGGAGTTCTTGCAAAAGATTCTCGTCACGGATATAATTTTCCATTTACTCCTCCATATTATCATGGTGAGGCTTGGTGTGATATTATATTGACAGGGAGCGCCACGACTACAACAATTGAAGAAATTATAAAGGCGGCAACGTTTACCTACACTAGGTTTGACAGCAGTTTTTATTCCTCGACAGCGACAGTGCAGGACGATAGCCAATCATCTGGTGCTCAACAGTTTTCTAAAATCAATCAGAACGCCGTCCAACTCAATGCTTCTCTGAATCTCCAAGGTATCGGTAAAGCAGTTCAGTTATCTGGGGATGCCGGCGCTGCAATCGTTGTTGACACGACAGAGGAAGATGAAAAACGCTGGGTCATTCAGGCAAAATTTGAAACTCCGATGTTGAATTTTAATAATGTATCTGTTACCAATGGAACCTTATCAATCCCGACATCAACAACCAATCACTCCAGCGGTTCTGGTGCCTCTGTTCCTCGAGGGATGTGGCATCAATATGGAGTTATACCAGAAGAGAATGAAGGCGTGTTTTTGGAGATCGGCCCAATTGATACCCCATGGCAAAAACAGATATTAGGCAAGGATGGAACTGGCACAGGTGTTAACAACATATTGACAGATCTGTCGGATGTTTTAGGATTCTCGGGCATATCAACCAAACTTGGCAGGCTTGCTGGTTCGAAAAAAGTTGAAGAGGCCGTCGTTGCAATTCCTTATATAGAAAAATCAGGCGATAAGAGGTTTTTTGAATTGAACGGTGCAGATGTGGAGGCCTATCTATTACCTGCATCGGCGCCAAACTCATTGATCGGAAAATCAGTTAAGCACCAAATAGATGCTATGAAGAAATATGTATTTCCTCCAACATTTGATTTTACAAAAAAAGGTTCAAACGTAACTCCAATCGCCATGTACATCTTTGAGTTTTCTCACGTCTTCACGCAACAAGATTTGGCTGATATGTGGCAAGGACTAATGCCAACTATCGGCGTAACTCACCAAGAGGCTGTTAGTTCCATTACCCATCCTCTTTTGCTAAGAGAACTGCTTGGCGGAGGACACCATAACAATAATACGACCCACTCTCTACCAGAAGAGTTGAAATGGATGGTGTTCAAGGTTAAAAAGCGAGCAAAGACCTCTTACTTCAAAAAAGTTGTGACGAGAAACTTTGGAATCAACGCAGACATCGATAATGCCACCGGGGTAACAGTGGACCAGTTTGGGAACACGACAGGCGTACAGTACAATTGGCCTTATGATTTCTTTTCACTGGTAGAGCTAGCCTCAATCGATGCTACGGTAGAATTCTCCAATCGCGATTTCACGGATTGGGATGGTGAAGAATTGCCTCCGATTGATGGGGTTTCTGCTACGGAAGAGAATATAGATTTATCAACAGGAATTGCTCACGAGATATTCCCTGAACCAGTCCAAGGACCTGAGATCCAGGATGCTGACCAGAGCGCAGAAGAAACAATAGCGCAATATGAAGCACTGCAGGCAGTTATAGCAAGTGCCGGACAGGCATTAGTAAAGGGCACTGAGCTTAAAGCACAAGTTGCAATGGACATTGTTAAAATGGGTCAGCAGGACATCGCCGGCCCCCTGGCGGAGCTAAGGGATGTATCTTACGAGGGCGGCGGTGCTTTGGCTGAACGGTACGGTGGCATTAATTTTGATAGTTTACAGGATGCATTGGCTACTTCTGGAACCACTTTTATACTCGCCGCGCAAGACAGTTGGGATATCCCGCAGGAGGAGCTATGGTCTTCGTCCTACCAGGATTTGATAGGAGACGCGAACAACAGGGCCCAGCAGGCATATGCTATAGAATTTATTAATGTGAGAAATGCCATTAACAATGCCAATTCCGTGATAAGTCAATATGGTGCAAATTCACCACAAGCCAACGCTGCCATCGCACAAGTGAGCACTCTAGTAACATCATTTACAAGCCTTAACACTAATTTCTTTGGGAACTAATCGATGACTTTCTTTAATAAAAAAACAGATGTGATGAACATAGAACTAACTCCATATGGGCGATACCTTTTGTCTATCGGAAAGCTTAAGCCAAAATATTATGAATTCACGGACGAGGACATTTTATATGACAATACTGCAACAGGCGCGACATATCAAGTCCAAGAAGAGGTACACAATAGGATCGTAAATGAAACTCCGAGACTCAAAAGTATATATTTGAAGAAAGGAGTGGAAACTGATTCAACAGAGGAGTATTCAATTCATGAAAACCTAGACATTAATATAAGTGTCACAAACATTAGAGAAGAATATGAATCTGCAACACATAACCAAAAGGGTGTCTATGCAATGGGTAGGTCGTCTTACTCAACAAATAAATTGCCAAACTTTCAAGTCTCGATGTTGCAAGGAAGAATAGCCAGCTCAAAGACATATTTACAAAAGGTGGAATTGAATCCATTATTCCCTTCCAGTGTGTTAGATTCTCTCCAAATCCCACAAATCAACGTTACCCTCAATATTAATGCAACCACAGGCTCAAATTTTTTAGAACCCCAAGAAGAGCAGGATTATGCCTCAAAAGTTTTCGCAGGTGGAGATTATGTTAAATTAGAATTTGATGCACCAGTTATTCATCTTAAGGAATTCAATTCGTTTTACGAAAAGGAAAATTTTGAAATTGAAGTGTTTGACATACAAAATCAAACCTTAAAGAATTCGTTAGTCATTGAAAATTTAATTCCCCTTAAGTTTGTTAAGCAAGCAAGTGCTATACAAAATGATATTTTAATTGATCAGAGTCAGAACTTGGCTCAAATTAATTCCATCTCTGACGATGACTTGTCAGCGGATATGGTCTTGTATTATTTTGACTTTCTTTTTGATGAAGAAATTCCGGAAGAGGAATTGTGTCGCTTGGTGGGTAATTTGGAAATAAATAGTCAATTTTTAGATGAAGAACTCATCTGTCCTGATCAAAGAACTGATCGGTTTAATATTTATAGTACTCGGGTTGGACCTGGAGATCTAGAGGATTGCGATTAATGTCAGTACAAGATGTAGGAATTGAAAACTTGCCGAATATATATATACACAAGATTGAGATATTTGGTGGTACAATCATTGTGACATGTTTGATAAAAGATTCCATCGAACGGAAAAGTTGGTACGACAGGGAACAAATGATGTCCCTCAGGGTGAAAGTTGGTTTGGTGTATAGCGGAGAAATGTTCGCCGAGATAAAAGACGGCCTAAACAGTGGCCTGGACAGTCTATATAATTATAAAAATGATGCACCCGGCATCTTAATCCAAACTAGAAAAGCTAATGATTTTTCACTAGGAGAAGAGTTTTTAGAACAAGATATGGGATTTTATTATTCAGATTTCACCTTTCGAATTCCAAACTTCGCAACAACAACAGCGGATGCTGTATTGTATGCTGCCTGTTGTGTATCCGACTTGGGTTTTGGGGCACCACAATATGATAAGTATTATGGCCCGATGAGTTCGGAAATAATAAAATCTGACGGACAAATAAATGCAGAATCAGGATATTTTTATTTTCCTGAGGATGTAGAAAACACCGAACTAGCCAATATTGAGTATGGTGGCCCTGTTCATGTTCACGAGGGCAACTACATGCAAGGATCAGAGCACACCACAACACAACATTATCCACTGCGTTATGTGCGAGAAAGAAACATAAAGATAATAATAGACGAAGACCAATACTCATCGGTATCCACAGATATCACCACCCCCGTAAGTTAAGGAATAATTATGTCAAAATCAGGAACAATAAATATAGAAACTCAGACAGTAGATGGGGAAATAATCAGTATCTGTCATATTAATGAAAAATCAATTGCGCTGGATTATTCTCCAGAGGCACAAATTTTATTTAAAAGAAATCGAAAACTTTTCGACAAAATTAACCAAAGAACAAAGATCGTTAGAGGTAAGGTCATAAGACAGAGTGTATTACAATCTAAAAGTTATGTCAATCGTTTGATGGTAAAGGTAGATAATTCGTTTGAGCATAGTGATAAGGAAATTGCAACTCTTATTTTCGAAGGAAGTCATTTAAAAAGACTGGAGAGAAGAAAGTTCGGGAAAAGATATGAGGTGGATGTAGATCCGACTGATTTATCTGAGGGAGGTAAAAAATCTGTTTTTAACCCAAATAATATAACAAAAGACGACTTTCATAATTCTAAATTCATTTCGGCTGTACAGGAACTTATCTTGTTTCAAGATCAAGGAATTAGGACCATATTGATTCGCGACAATGTTGAGAAGGACCCATCACTGCAAGAAATATCTTACAGTATCGAGTTGTCAATTGACAGCTCTTTCCGGGAATATGTTCAATTTTTGCATAAAAGGATTGATAAATCAATTAAATTTTTGACAATTTATTATAATACCATGGTCAATGGTAATTATTATGATCATAAAATAAAAAAATATAAGAAAAGTTATGTCGACCAGATTTTAGGTGCCCTAGGGGTAACATATACTGACGACGGGTTGTTAGATACTTCTTCCAACAACATAAAAACCTCTGACTTCGGATCGGCTGCTAGCAATTATTATAATGGCTCATTGCTTTTAGCAGATCATTCACCACTGGACTACACCTTAGTGATTAATCGACTATTGCCAATTAACAACAACACGCCTGCAACAATCGCCGCGATTTTGAAATCTTTTGAAATCTTGAGAACAAAAATAGAAAATTTATATGACTTGGTTAAAAAGAAAAAACCAGTAGTGTATAAAAAACCGGCAACATCATTTACCACCAAGCAATTTCCGAAAAAAATATTCTTTGCCAGCAGCAAGTTTAAAATTGAAAACGACCAGCTGGGGTATAAAATTTTTTCCAATAAACAAAAGGGCTTAAATGTGTTTAGCAGGAGTAGCTATCAAAAAAGGGCCCGGTCTGAAAAAGAAAGATACTATCACAACTTTAACCCTTCATCCGAACTTAAAATTTTGAGACCCAAAGAACGGTCTGATTTTTTAAATATTAGAAATGGTCTTGCCTTTCTGACTCCAACATCTATGGTTATGGGAGCAGATTCAATTGATACTACTCGAGGGATATTGGGAATAGACCCCAACAAAATAAAAGAGTTCAGAATACTAAAGTCAATAAAATCTAGAAAACAAAGGCACAACAAATATGCCAAAAGAACATCGCTGGGAAAATCCGCAGGTGCAACATTAACAAAGTTTAATATTTTCATCGGCCCAGCAGTCAAATCTGTTTTTATAAATGGAACAGCAGAAAGTGTAGGAGAAAGCTTCGTTAACGCTGAGGATTATTTGGGCTCAACTAGTTTTTTTGTAACAGACAATCCAACTATTATTCGAAAAAACATACAAAGGCTTTTCAAAGAAGAAAATAGTAGGGTATTGTCAATCGTATCAGATATAATCCCTCATAAATTTTTAAAAAAGAAAGGCGCAATTCGTTCAATCAAGGAAATAAACATCGGGAATAAAGACTCTAGACTGCGGCAAGCAGTTGTCTCAGAAAAAATTAATTTAACAGCCATACCTCCACAAATTAAAGCAATGTGCGTCAATGGTTTTACAAGACCAGACAGTGCCCATGATCCATTGAAAAACTTAGAGGCCTCACAAGTAATCCAAGAGACCCAACAGAATGTATATATGGTGCAGGCACTGGTTGGTTTTGAAAGAAATTTAGAAGGCTTTTTAGATGTTCGTATGCCAATAATAAAGCAGATGGGCTCTTCCGATATTCCAACAAACAGGCCATTATTGGCAAAAGCTTATGACTATGAAATCCCAGATTTGGGAATAGTCAAAGATAAATTGTCGACAACTATTTATAATAACTTACTTTATATAAAGGATTAAAACCAATGGCCATACCAGACCTATCCAGCTTGATGCAAGATCCCGGCAACGAAGTGCAACTGGACATCGTACCAGATGACAGACGTTATCAAACTTCAAATATTATTATACAAGACAAAACTAAAGACGGGCTTTTGTCATTTCTAAGTGAGAATTCTAGGTATGGATCAACGGAGAGTTCCCTTCCGACAAACAGTGGCTCACCCTCAAACACAAGTGGTTATTAATAATGATTAGATATTATGATTCACAAAATTATATAAGCACAGTTGATTCAGCTCCCGACGGTTTGCGCGGCGTGTTAGGAAAATATTTCTACAAGGGCTACAACGGACAGATCAGCCCTACAACATTTTTTCAAGACAAGATAATTTCTCCGGAGATAACTACACCGCAGGAAGATCCTCAATTATTATTTCCTGCGAAAACGCAGAGAATATTTTTCTACGGATCCGAGAGCGAGTTTAGAGATCAGACCCAGTGGAACTCTCATGTAAGCCAAATCGTTAATGAAAGCCAGACATATTTTGATCATTATTATCTCGGTAAGGAAATATCTACTACAAATAAGCTAAATCTATGTTATCATGACCCAGGCTATGAGGATTTAACAAAAATATATGATACAAATTTATTAATTAATCACAATCTATTAAACTATAAGCACAACAGCACTGTGCCGGTGATAAAAGACATCGCTCCGATTCGCACCGCTGACGATGCTCTTAATTATAATGTTGATTCCTCTACGGGGGCTCGAAGACTCGTTCAGCAATATGAGCAAAGAATCAGTAACTATACCGGCTCTTTGGATGAATTTATAAAGAAACAAAGAAACATTTTTATTTTAGATTCTGCAGGGAATGGTATATCCTCTGGTAGTTATCCTGCACATTACTCCAAGCACATAGCCTATCCAACTCTAAACATTCCTTATCAAACAAACCCAGATCGGGAACTGTTGGACTTGATGAGCGACAAGGGTGTTGATAAGTTCATATTTCAATTTATCAAGAACAACTTCGCATTTCGAAATCAATCATTTTATAAAGAGGATGAACCTATCACTATTAAGTCTCATGACTTCACAGATATGCTCTTGACTAACGATTTGGCAAATTTTACAATTTCGGACTCGGAATTATTTTTGTTGAATTCGGGATCTCTTGGGAGTGAGTTGTTGTCGAATCGTTTCATAAATCGCCTGAATATTGTTAGGTTCTTTTCGGACTATAGAAAAATGTTGAAATCAAATTTGAAGAATATAGAACAAGTATTTGACTGCGAGTCTTCCCGAGTAGTTCCAATCGGATATAAGATAGAAAAATATTTAGACAGATTGGCCACCATCCCGTCACAAACATATTATACAAATCAAATTAATCATGAATTCATAGATACTCAACTTAAGTACGGCCGTAAGTATATATATAGAACATTTGTTTTACTGGCTGTATTTGGCTCTTCATACGAATATTCAAACTTAACGGTTTCGCAAGAATCTGGTGACCTGATGCGGTCCAACGGAGAAGTTGTTGATGAATTTGCTGGTGATCTTTCTAAAAAATATAAAGCCTGTGTTGATGTGAAAGTCTCGCCATCGCTACAAATATTTGAGGTTCCCGTTGATACACATGAAACGGCATTTTATGATCAACCAACTCTACCCCCGCAGGTGTCCTTTTATAACGAAAGCGGCAGAAATCATATGGTGGCTATTTTAAGACCAAACTTTAACAATAGATATGATACTAATTATGGCTTTGAAAAACTGTTAGATACCGAAGAGCAGGTGGAAGAACTGTTAAATTTATCCGCGGACAATATATATGGTACTGTCTTTTCGGCAGATTATTTTACCGGAATATACGAAGTCTACAGGATGGATACACCACCAAATAATGTTAAAGACTTTGCAAACTATTTCCTTACAGAAGTTGATATGGATGCGAGACTGATTTTTCAAGGTAGAGACTCAACTCAACAGCTAACTCCATCCAATTATACAGCCAACCTCCGATCATTTAGACAAAATAATCAAGTCGCACACTTTGAAGACAATATTGTTTTAAATAAGAAATATTATTACATTTTTAGAGCCAAGACTTACCATGGTACACCCTCAAACCCTACAGGGATATATCAGATCGAACTTCAATCTGATTCTGACGAAACAAAACTAGCCGTCTCAGAATACAAGATAAAAACCTCATCGCAACATGCATATGCTAGACAGGCTAAAAGGTTAATGAAAATAATACCAAATGCTGAACATTTGATTTTTTCCGGAGAGGAAACCGATATCCAGGATTCTCTTAGTGTTAGTAATTTAGGAATTCTACCTAATAAGTTGCTAGCAGGCCCTAATTCTACTAGGACATTTAAGATTAGAATAACTTCAAAACACACCGGAAAAAAAATGGATATTAATTTAACCGTTAAATTAAACGATAAAACAAATTAGAAAGAAAATATTTTTTAAAATGCTAATTAAATAAGCAACAGGAGAGATTAAATGGGATTTCAAGACAACAGCGGAGACATCATTCTAGATGTCTGTTTAACGGACGAAGGAAGAAGAAGACTGGCCAAAGGAGACGGGAGTTTTTCGATTGTAAAGTTTGGAATGGCCGATGATGAGATCAACTATTCTTTGTTTAATGCTACTGCGAGTTCTGCTCTACAAGACCTGTCAATATTGCAGACTCCTGTGTTGGAGGCTTTCACCAACAATGCTTCTTCAATGAAGTCAAAATTGATCTCTTTGCCAAATCAAAACTTGCTATATCTTCCAATTTTGAAACTCAACACTGTCGAGACGGTACACGGCACCCATGCTGCCGGCAACTATGTAGTGTTAGTAGATCAAAATACCACGGACAATAAACCCCTCGGTGGCTTGACGACTAGTATCGGGTACGATTCAAGTGCCAAAGCAGTTACAGGTATGATATTTGGAGTTTCAACTGACAACAAGGGCGGCTACATTAAAGTGGATGCCGGTATTCAGTCTACAAACGTATCAGAAATTGACGAATCTCTTATAGAAACAGAGTTTCTTATTGAAATTGATGATCGTCTAGGAGCAATAGTCAGTGCTAACGGCGATACTTTTCTGTCTCCAACATCTCGCGATGATGATATGGTAGCAACGTATCTCTTAAGAAAGTCACCGACATCAAATTTTGTAACCACTCCATCCCAAGAGGCCCTAGAAGCAACCAGCTCACCTATTGATGGACCGATTGCTTCAACATTAGAATTCAAGATTAGATCCTCACAAGACTTAAGAGTTAGTGATTATCTTTTTGATAGGATTGGATCAACAGATTCTACAACCTACACAGATCGCGGCGGATCAGCTGCAACAGTGAAAATAATAGACTCCATAGTTAGGGTCACAGGGCTAACAACTGGATATTCTTTAGATATACCAGTAAGATTTGCTAAACTATAAAGGATAAAATATGACAATCTTTAAAGAACTGGGATCCCAGGACACAGTCTCAACTAAAACTTTACTACACGAAGCAATACCTCTTACTGGATCTATAGTAAGCGGGACTTATGGAACTCATCCGAATGAAGGAAATGTAAAAAATTATTCTCATGGGATGTTCCAGTCGGTGTATGATTATCCTTATTTGTCTTCAAGTGCCAATCACATTTTTGATATTACTTTTGGTGTGTCGACATCTTCTGAACTATATTCTGCCGTAACAATGCAACAAGCAAAAAAGAATAACATTTATAATCAAATGGCCCAAGTTCTCATGGGGTATGATAAAGATGGGAACATCCAAAGATTTGATGAGGATGGAAATTTAACCGGCGGTAAGAAGATGGACAATTGTGTTTTCTTTACATTCTCGCGATTACTGGTCAAAGACGAAATAATGAAAGGAACGTTTGAATTGGAATTGGGACTTTCTTCATCATTTACAGCCTCCCAACTAATGGACGGCCGCGCCGTTGTTAGAGACCATGGAGCCGCTACATCATACAAGGTCAATTCTCCGGTTGGAGAATATGGGATCCTTTATGTTTCAAATTCCTCCGGTTATGCAAGGAAAAATGGAATTGTTTCTGGTAATCCTGATTTTACAACAAACAAGAAACCTTGCGGACTTCTGTTCTACCAAGCCGGCGTTGCTGTGCTGACTAGTTCTCTTTTTATGGGTGGGGCCCCTGGCCTGCTTTCATCTAGTGCCGATCTTACTGGCCGTGGTGGAGAACTCGTCACGACCAGAACTAACCTAACCTCTTCTTTAAAAACCGTAGAAATTTCCGCTTCCGCCGATGGATTAAGAAAAAGAATTAAAAATATTTCTTTCAACAATACCATTGAGTTGAACTCCACAATTTATTTCTGTCGGATCAACCATAACGAGTTTAATTATTCCGGAAACCCAACTTATCTTTCTGGTTCCCAAATTAGAGTTAAGAATACAACAACAGATGTTCCTATTAGTTATATAACCACCATCGGGTTGTATTCATCAGACAACCAGCTTCTGGCAGTCGGCAAGCTGTCCGAGCCTATTAGAAAAGACAACAATATAGAATTGACATTTAGAGCTAGACTCGATTACTAATGCGAAATGCAAAAATTTGAATTCAAAGAAGATGACTTATTTATCAACAGAATAAAAACTTATCCCGAATATAATATTTCTATATATATGGGAAAGTGTTTTGTCAATAAGCATCAAACTTTATCTGGTTCTGGTGGGCTTACTGTATTTGAGGCCAACGAAAATAGACAAACTGGATTAATTTATCCATTTATTCCTGCTTCTTCTAGAAAAGACATCTTTCGAAGTCAAGTATATCAACCAATAGTATCGGAATATTTAGGGAACAATTATTATATTAATTTTTATAACAGCAGGATCAACGAGACCGGAAAACTAACAAGTTATCCTCTCCCGAGCTCCCCGGACTTAACTCAGTCGTATGGATATGAAAGCCCAATTAAAAGAAAACTGGTCGGAGCAGTTGCGACTTCTACAATAGATTACTACAATATGTCTACTTCACAATTGGCGACACAGAATCTTGCCCACACAGTTACTTACAACTTGACTGCTTCAGCACTTCAAAATGTCGCTAGAAAATATACGGTACTAAGTGACCATTTCGTATTTGTTAGTTCATCTTCTCGACCGCGAGATTTGGTGTATGGTACTCCCCGAATTAATTTTATTTTCATTCCACAGATGTATTACGGCTCGTCCATCAAGAAAGGATCAGTATCTTTAAATTTCCGAACAACAGGTTCAATGACCGCAAGATGCGAGGATAAAAATCACAATGGCGTACTGATTGAAACTACAGGATCTAACACAGGAAAACCTGTCGGCCTTGTCCTATATGATGAAGGAATAATAATGCTTACCGCGTCTCATTCACTAACTAGCCAAAACCCAGCAGTGAGATATACACAGGATGGATTCGCGAATCCGTCTTGGATATATTTTGGAACAGGAATGAATGATAACTATAGCCATGCTACTTTGGCTAGTGCCTCCTTTGATTTAAACTTTAAGGGGACAAGTTACATTAACACAATGACTATGTTTGCTCATGCCAACAAAGGACACCTTAACCACTCTAACAATCCAACGTATCGTGATTTAAATTATTCTAGAAATTATCAGACAAGCTCTGGTACAGTTTATTATGAGTCGGAATCCGACATTAAAAACATTGTATCCGCGTCATACACTTCGGCTTCCTTCGAGAAGACAACTTATATTTCTAAAATTAATATATATGACGAGAATGATAACCTGATCGGTGTTACAAAACTCGCGACTCCTGTCAAGAAAACACTAAATCGTGAATATACTTTTAAATTAAAACTTGACATATAGTCTCGAACATGTTATAATATATATATGATACTCGGAATAGATGTAAGCACATCCAAGATTGGATACTGCGTCATTGATGACAAACAAAAACTTATTGAGGTTAACTTCAAGAAACTTAAGGAAGAAACGCTCGAAGATAAAGCATATGAATTTTTCCATAAAGAACTCACAAGGATTAAGAACACCTATAAAATAACGCACGTGCGTATAGAGGAACCCTTTACGATGTTCTCTGGTGGAAAAACGACCGCTGGTACCATGAGTAAGTTGCAACGCTTTAATGGTATGATATCGGTCTTGTCTTATATATGTTTTGATATAGTCCCAACTCTTGTACCGTCAAGATCAGCAAGATCAAAGTGCGGAATTAAAATTAAACGTGGCGAGGATACCAAGAAAAAAATCATCGGCTGGGTTGAACAAAAATACCCAAAACAGTTTCTTGTCGAGTATACGAGACACGGAAATCCAAAACCCGGAACAGATGACATGGCCGATTCAATTGTCGTTGCTTTGTCTCACTTTTAACATTTTAACATACTAATTTATCATGCACTAGGAGGACACATGGACATGATTACTGTACTTATACCCGGCGGTTTTAAGCCACCCCATGTAGGGCACTACAAATTCTTTATGCATTACATTAACAACCCAGAAGTATCTGAGGTTAGAATTTTCTGTGGAGAACGTCAGCGAAAAGTTGGCGATGACTTCGCCGTCTCTATAGAGCAAGCAGAAGCCGTTCTGAGGCTTTATGGCATCTTGGATAACCCAAAGGTCATCTATCAACGCGCAATCGTCAGAAAGACCCCTAGCGGCCACTATACAAACCCTTTTAGTGATGTGTATGACTGGGCTGAAGAAAATCACGATAAAACAGAAAATCAAATCTCTCTTGGGCTTTCGTCAAAAGACACGGGATACGAAGCAGGCTTCTTGGGATATTTTAAATCCTTTGCGAACATTGTTGAGATCCAGCACACCTACGAACAGGAAGAGTTTGTCTCAGCGACAGAATTCAGAGAAGCATTAGCAGCAGGACAACCAATTGAAAAGTTTATACCAGATCACGTTTCGGAGGAGCAAATAAAGAAAATCTTCACTAATTAGTAGAAGCGAGGGTTTGCCGTGAAATTGACCGAAGTAAAATTAAAAGCATTAATTCTTGAAGCGATGGAAGACGAAGAGTTCAGAGAAGAAACAATAATCAAGATAAAAGACCAATTGACAACTGGGGATCTTGAAGACATTCGGTCCGCTTTGGCGCTTGCTGAAAATGCTATGCTGGATGAGGCTGCTATAATAGAACTTAAAGAGGCGGCAATTGAGGCATTAAAACGAAATCCAATTAAAGAAAATGTATTTTATTTACTTGAGTTGGCCGAAGAATTGGGAAGAGATCCGGAGACAGAAACATACAACATCCTCAGGTGGATGTTAATGTCGGGGAATCGTCAATTCATTAAGGATGGGGCTCTGATTTTTGGAGAATTGCACCAAAGTAGATTGTGGGCGACTTCCATGTTTTACCAGATTTATTTTATTGGAGAGAACGAAGAAATTTTAAAAAAATTGATGCACCAGTTTCCAAATTTAAACTGGACAAAACCTCCTATCCAAGGCATGAGCCTGACCGCCAAATGGATCCATCCAAACTTTCTAGGTTGGGATGCCCCCACAAAAACGCTCAATGGCAAACCGTATGCAATAATGGAACTACAGAGATGAAATTAACAGAAGCAAAATTGAAAACATTAATCCTCGAGTCGATGGAAGAAGATCATGTAAGTATGGCGATGGACTTAATAACGAGCAACGCACGAGACATTAGCCGCTTGATACAAGGACTAGATCTATTATCTCAATTTTTAAAAGACGGAGATAAACTGACAGAAAACCAGGCAAAAATCTTAACGACCATTCTTGCGATTAGGTTTTTATCGTGGAGAATTGAGACCAATAGAAAAAAGAGAAATCTCCAACAAATGTATTACAACAATAAACCGGGATACGAAGAAGCGAAAGAAGCCTACAACGACTTTCATTATGAAGTAGAAAATTTAAAAACTACTTCCGAAGAAATCTTTGGAGAATTCAAAGAAGAGGCCGAAGACTATTTTGATGAAGAAACAGGGTCTCCAGCCACAGTTTATACTTTTCCGCAAGAAGATGATCAAGAGTTATATAAAATGCTACTTGAAAAAGGATATATAGAATGAATTTAACAGAAGCAAAATTAAAAAAATTAATTATCGAAACGATGGAAGATGAAGACACAGAATTATTCATGAAAGCCTTAACAAAAGCATTGGAATCAGAAGGCGGAGAACATCGTGAAACCTTTGAGTTTTTATTGGACTCCATGGGCGTCTCGCCTGAAGAGGCGAGAAAATACATTGACATCGAAGAAGTGGCGGAAATGTTTATGAATATCAAAGACAGTGAGCAATTTAGGACCCTCAAGAGTATATTGAGTAAGTTTAATTATTCAATAAGTGATTTGAAAGATTATCTAGATCTTGAAACCTTAAAGAAGCATGTAATTCCTGGACCGGCAAAATATAATGCTAGCGCATATGTCGCCAAAGTTGATTTCATGCTAGTCTTAATGAATGAAAAAGGGGAAGACATAGTTGAATTCGGTAAGAGTTTGAGTCAAGATGCTGTCGAATATATGGAGAATCTGGTCGCTAGCAGACACAGGCAAGCATGGGCGCCAATGCTGATTATGTCCCAAAATTTCTATACTTTATCATACCTCTTGATGTCTTGGTTTAAGAGCAAGGATATCCTAACAGACGATCAATTAATTCAAATGTACAAGTCCGCTCCTCGAGATTTTCGCCAAAAGATGAAAACATACAGAAGTCTCCCACCAGCAGTCCGCAAGGCTGTCGATGAATTTAAAGAGAAACCATCAAGACTTCAAATGAGATTGAGAAGAAAAAAGAAAAAATAACTTGACAAATCCTCTCACCATGTTATATTATAAATGAGAGGACAACATGAATGATAAGCGAAAGATCGTAACCGACGTACTCGGTTCCTATCGTCGTGCTGGCGACGAACACTTATATTCCTGCCCGTTTTGCAAACACCACAAGAAAAAGATGTCGGTCAACTTTTCGATCAACTCTTTTAAATGTTGGGTGTGCGATGCGAGAGGCAAGAATATTTACCGACTTGTAAGAAAGTTTGGTAATTACCAACAGAGACAAAAATATCTTGATCTCCAAGGAAGATTGGATCTCACAGAATTTGAAGATATATTCAATGAAATGAATGACGTTGAAATAATTCAAACAGTTGAGTTGCCAAAAGAATTTATATCACTATGTAATAAGCGACTACCACTTCATTCTCAAACACCGTTGGACTATCTTAGGAGCCGACATATTAATCGTGCTGATATTCTAAGGTGGAAAATCGGCTATTGCAAGGAGGGGCGATATGGAGGAAGAATCATTATACCATCCATTAATAACAATGGAGATTGTAACTACTTTATTGCTCGGTCTTATGTTGGGCATGGTCGTCGATACCTTAATCCCACGTGTGGACGTGATATCATCTTCAACGAACTTCTCATCGATTGGGACGAACCAGTCGTTCTAGTTGAGGGAGTGTTTGATGCTGTGGTCGTTGGCGATAATGCCATTCCGATCCTAGGATCAACTCTTAGAGAAACTTCAAGGCTTTTTCAAACGATAGCCATTCATGATACGCCGGTTTATATTGCTTTAGACGGCGATGCGGAAAAGAAAGCGCACTGGATTATCAAATCAATGATGAAGTATGATCTTGAGGTAAAGAAAATAAACATTGGAGAGTATGAGGACATTGGATCAATGTCGCCCTCTGTCTTCCAAGAAAAGCTAAAATTAGCCGAGGAAGTCGACGGCGATATGTATTGGTTTGAAAAACAATTAAGAAACATTTAGGAGGACAAATGTTAGCATTATTATATCTATTAGCGTGTGAAGACACACAGCAACAATCTCATTTCGAGATCCCAACTGAGGCCTACGACTGGAGTTGTTACGATTATCCGGATCACTCGGAGATAATCATTACCGCTGGTGTTTGCAACGAACTCGATTCAATGACGGCCACTGTTTTACTTATTGGAAACAATTCAAGCGAAATCTCACTAAATCATGACGGTGGCTGCTGGTGGTCTTCTAGTACCACGCAAAATGAGAATTGTATAGAAATACAAGAGATTGTAATAACGGCACAAGAAGGGGGCTCCAATGGGCGGTAATATTTTTAAGGACTTCGCGAGTCCAATAAAGCGCGAACGCATTAGGCCAACCCTAAGTGCGTATATCAGTCACTTGGGAGTTATATTTCCGAAAAAGGCGGAAGTTTTTAAGAATTTCGAGCCGGTAGGTAGCGTTGGTAAGAAAGATATGTCTGGCGATTTAGATTTGGCTATAGATTTTTCTCATTTCTTTGACGGCGAAGATTTTAATAAAAAAGAACTCAAAGAATACTCGGTAGAATATGATGAATGGCTTGCTCTTTATAAGAAAACAAAAGGCCGCGCAAGGACGGCGACAGACAATATGTGTAAATGGAAAGCCTTTTTGAAACTAATTGCTCACCCAATTATCTCGGAAGGAATGGTGCATGTTGCCAATAACAAAACCACTAATGGGAACTTGTTCACAATGTTTCCTCAATATGATAAGCTTGGACAAACCAGCGAATCTGTTCAGATAGACTGGATGGTCGGGAACCTATCTTGGTTGCGTTTCGCCTATCACTCCGCGGAAACTGGTTCGCTTAAGGGCTTACACAGAACCCAGTTGCTCGTTGCCATGTTTTCGGCGAAAGGCTATACTTTTTTACACAGCAAGGGCGTGAAGGAAAAGGGAGCTAACTCTTATGTCGTCACAACTCCCGAACAAGCCTTGGATCTTATTTCGAATTTATATGGAAAAGTAGATGAAACCGAGATATATAAGTATACAGACCTACACTCCTACCTCCAGAGGTCTGCAACAGCAGAGGATTATAGTAAAGTGATAGAAACATATAAAAGAATATTAATGGTCTCAAAGGCTGAAGTGCCGCTAAATTTGAGAGATGATGTAAGTGAAAACACTTGATCTTCACGGACACCGCCACCATGAGGCTGAAACAGCTTGTCACTTTTTTATAAATAACAATTGGGGGGAACCAATGAGGATTATAACGGGCAACTCTTTTTTGATGAAAGAGATCGTTTGCCAAATATTAATATTTTATAAATTAAATTTTACGCTTGACAACTTGTACAACATGGGTTATATTATTGTGAGAAACTAATTCATAACTGGAGGAAAAAATGAAAAAAGCAATCCAAAAAATAAAAGAATTTGTCAAACCTGTTCCTATGAAAAAACAGAAAAGACGAAGAGAAGAACAAGAGGTAGCCGGAGAAGAAACTTCGGAGGTTGCCAAAGACTATCTGGAAAGTTTGAAATAAAACTTGACAATCACCCCATTACGGGTTATATTATATAAAAGAAGTAAGAACGGAGGACACATGACTACTTTTGCACATATATCGGACACTCATATCCGGAACGTAAAATATCACGAAGAATATAGAAAGGTTTTCAAGGACATATACGAAAGTCTCGAGAACGACAGGCCTGATTACATTATACACACAGGAGACATCGCTCACACAAAGACACAATTGTCACCAGAGTATTTTGAAATGTGCGCAGATTTTCTGAAAAATCTTGCAGATATCGCCCCGATATATGTTATATTAGGCAATCATGATGGCAATCTTAAAAACGACAACCGACAAGATGCGATTACCCCCGTCATCGAGGCGTTGCAACATCCGAACTTACATTTGCTAAAGAATTCTGGAGAGACCCGATTAACTAACTCGGTCTGCCTGAATGTCCTCTCGGTGTTTGACCGAGACAATTGGGTCTCTCCCTCTGATCGCTCCATGATAAACATAGCGCTTTATCATGGAGCGATCATGGGATGTGAGATTAATGAAGAATGGAACCTCGAACATGGTGAGGATGATATTAATATCTTCCGCGACTTTGACTTTGCAATGCTTGGTGATATTCACAAAACCCAACAGTTGGATTTAGAAGGTCGCGTGTGGTATGCCGGATCAACAGTACAGCAGAACTTTGGGGAGTCTTTGATGAAAGGATACCTCTTGTGGGACATCCGAGATCGAGATACTTTTTCGATTGAAAAAAGACTATTTATGTCACCTCGACCATTTTACACTATCGAGATAAATCAAGATGGTACTTTACCAAAGGTTAGTGTTCCAAAGAATTCAAGACTTCGTTTGATATCAAATTATAATTTGCCTTTGGTAAAGTTGCGCCAAGCTTGTGATTTTGCCAATGCAAAGTGGAGTCCGTATACAATCAACTTTGTTAATAGAGCCGGCTACTCTGATCCCGGCTCCGTTCAGCATAGTGGCAAAATTATCAATATGAGAGACCAAGCAGTTCAAGAGAAATATATTAAATCTTTTCTGTCAAGTCAAGAAATTACAGACGATGTTTTGGAAAGAGTCATAGAACTTAACCGTGAATATTCCAAACAAATAAAAAACACAGATGATGTTTCTAGAAATATTGTTTGGAAATTAAAGAAAATGAAATGGAACAATCTATTTAACTACGGCGAAAAGAATGAAATCGATTTTGATAAGTTAAATGGGCTTGTTGGAATCTTCGGGAAAAACTACTCAGGTAAGTCTAGTATTATTGATGCTGCTTTATTCGGACTGTTTAATACCACCTCGAAAGGAGAGAGAAAAAATGTCCACATCGTTAATCAAAATAGAGAAAAAGCTCAGTGTCAACTCGAGATCGGAGTCGGTGATGATACCTACAAGATCTCGAGAAATCTCGAAACGTACAAAAAGAAATTAAAAGGTAAAGAAACCAAGGAAGTTAAGACTGACTTGGACTTTACTAAATACGCCTTGGGAGTACATCCAGAAAGCAAGAATGGTACCACTCGAAACGGAACAGATGAAATAATCCGCAAAACATTTGGAAACTATAATGATTTTATGATCACTTCTATGGCCTCCCAGATGGATGCGTTTGGTTTCATCAATGAAGGTTCGACAAAACGCAAAGAAATTCTTGCGAAATTTCTTGATCTTAAAATGTTCGAGGAAAAACACAAGCTGGCCAAAAAAGAATTAGCCCAGATGAAAGGCGTGATAAAGCATCTTAACTCAACTGACTGGCGCAAAAAGCTCAAGTGGAATCAAGAAGCGATTGCAGAAATTTTAGAAGACATTGCTGACCAAACCGATCTATGTGAAAAACACACTGCTCGTATCAAAGATTTATTAGAAGAACAAAAGATAATCGAAGACCAAATATCTGCTGTCGGAACAGACTCCTTGGATATTCGGTTCCTTCTTGATACACTAAAGAAGGAACGTAAAGCTCAATGGAAGCGCGATAAAACAATCGAGAAGGGTCTTGATAGGCTAAGTGCCCAAGAGGGACTACAGCAGCAATTACGGTCGTTTATTGAGGACTTTGATATTACTACTTGCGAAGATCAAATTGAAAAACACAAGGGTCTTTTGAAAGATATTTCAATTATAGAAAGACACATTCGTTCAACCAAGATGGAAATAGCCAATTATCAAAACAAAATTGACTTGCTGCATGACCACGAATATGATCCGGATTGCGAGTACTGCTCTAATAATCAGTTTGTTAAAGAGGCCGAGGAAGCAAAAACTTTGGTTAAAGAGACTCGCGAGGCCTTAAAAGACTTTGAGTATGATTTGGAGTTAACAAAAGATAAGAAAGGTGCCATTAATATTACCTATATCAATGCGGAATTAGAAGATTACAATTTAAAATTCAGAGAGGTAAAAACAAATGAAGTTAAGATCAAAAGTATCAAGTCGGAGGTGTCGGCGAGTAAGAGTAAGAAGGCTCTTGCGGAAAAAGAGATCGAAGAAATACTTACAAAGATTGATCACTATTATAAAAACAAAGAAGCATATGAAAACCTAGAATCTTTGCAAAGAGATCTTAAGGCAATCAAGTTAACCGTAGCCATGAAGATGAATGATTTAGAAAACTGTAATAAAAAAGTAATGAAGCTCATGTCAGAAGAAGGTTCCACTCGTCGATTGATAGAAGAGGCAAAAGAGCATATTAAAGAAATCAATACTAAAGAAAAAGAATTTATCGCTTATGACTTATATATGCAAGCAATGCATGCCAATGGTGTATCTTATCAGGTGATAAAGTCTATGTTATCTATCATTAACAAGGAAATATCTTCTGTTCTTAACACTATTGTTGACTTCGAAGTTTTCTTTGATAATGTCGACAATAAATTAGAAATTTATATCAAGCATCCAAAATATGATCCTCGACCATTATCAATGGGTTCCGGAGCGGAAAAAACAATTGCGTCCATGGCAATACGTCTAGCGTTAATTTCTATAACCAATTTACCGAAAAGCGAACTATTTATACTTGATGAACCTGCAACTGCATTGGACGAAGAACATATGGAAGGTTTCATACGACTACTTCAAATGATCAAAGGCCAATTCAAGACGGTTCTTTTAATTTCCCATCTCGAATCCCTCAAAGACATTGTTGATATGACAATTGATATTCAAAAAGCAGATGGCTTTGCAAAGGTAAAAATCTAATGAAAGAAGAAAACAAAGTAATGATTCAAAAAGAATTGTATATCAAAAACAAAGACAAGGGTATTCTAGATGCTGTCCAAGAAAAACTAGCCAGCCGCAAACTGCTAGTTTTTCTCACAGCAACTGCTCTTATGATCTGGGCGAACTTGGATCCGGACACTTGGGGAATGATCGCGATGTGTTACATCGGAGGTCAATCGGCAATTGATTTCGCAAAATCGTGGAAGCACGGAGGATAATAAAATGAAACTAACCAAAGAACAATTAAAGCAAATCATCAAAGAAGAACTTGCGGTCACAATGGAATCTTATAATGACGAGATGGAAAAAATTCATGGCGATGAAGCCATGGCTCAAAGACATACTGATCAATCATCAGCAGAAGGTGACCTTAAATCCGCCGTTGATGAACTCCAAAGTCTCTTAGACTATGTAGGCCCCATGGGAATGCCGGCGGGATTAGAAGATGTGGCGATGGAATTAGAAGCAAACGTAGCAAAGGCAAAAGCAGCCCTTGCGGCTTTAGGTAAAGGATAGTCAAAAAATGAAACTAACCAAAGAACAATTAAAGCAAATTATCAAGGAAGAACTTGAGATTGTCATGGAAACTTGGGACGATGAATCTCCGGAGGTCCAAGCAATGCGAGATAGGATGTTGCGAAACGAAGAGCCACCAGTAGCAGAAGAAACTTATGGTTTGGATGATAAACAACTCGAAACTTTAAAAATGATGGGAAGTATGGAAGGAAGATCCGCAGTTCGAAGAACTGCTAGATACTGGCTGCAAGATGATGCGGCAATCGAAGATCTTGTTAATAGGTATGGCGGAGAGCAGTAGTGATGATTACTTGGGCCAAAATAAAACTATGGTGCTTTCATAACTGGAGAATTCTGGTTATCGTAGGCGCTATTGTTTTAGCCTACGTTCTTGGAGGCAAGAAAGTTAAAGCGCTCCAAGTTCAATTACAAATGGCTCGAGAACTTTATAAGAAAGAAGTCGATGCGATTGAAGGCGCCTCCCAAAAGAAAACAGAAATGCAAACCGAAGCCAACATTAAATACAAACGCGCTTTAGAGATTGCAAACAAAACCGCTATGGAGTCAGACGACCACATAGAACTAATCAAAGCAGAAAGAGTGCGAAGGCTTGTGGAAGCCAATAAAGACAATCCAGAAGAGATTGATCGCATCCTCTCGAATGAATTTGGTATCCTTGTTATGGACCCAAAGGACAAGTCATGAAACTTATAATGGAAAATTGGAAGAGATTCCTAAACGAAGAAAAGAAAAAGTCAAAACACCTCAGTTATGATTTGGAGCCCGATTTTGAAATGCCCCATGGGACGATCTCACACACTTACACATTTCCGGAGGGTATAAGTGATGAGTATATGCCGGCTCAACAATTAAATGGAGAGGAAGAATATAAAGCCGCATTTCTAAAAATGCGAGAATTGAACCCTGACACCATTGGAAAATTTCGAGAGGATGTTTCGCTAGATATAATGCATCATGTCCTCTCTGGTGCGATGTCTAGATTTCATATTGATGATATAATTGCTTGGGTGAAAATGAGAGGCGACTCAGCATCCAATGAAGTAGCAATGAACACTCCCGAGTTTAAACAATCCGACGCTTTCGACAAAGCCCTTTCAAAAAAATTACACATAAGCTCTCTTGGGTGGAAACCTTCGAAACCCATCCAGAAAAAAATATTAGCCGCTCTAGAAAAAATGGAAAAAGAAGCCCAACTTGCTGCGGCAAATTATACACCAGCGACGGCGCTCTAAAATGCTACTATTCTTGCTTTCTACAGCGTTAGCAGAGCCAATGCTCATTCACCTCAAAGAAGGCGACTCAGCACCCTTTGACGGTCGTCTAATGAACGATGAGGCGGTGGCCAACATTATTGCCGGGAATGAAATGTCCGTTGAGCAGTGCGAGATACAAAAAGAGTTAGCGGTTTCATTAACAAAAGCGGAACTACAACTGGAAATAGACTATTTAAAAGCAGAGTTGGAAACAGAACAAGCAAAGAATTCAACTCTATTGGAACTTCGAGACACCGAAATTGAGGCTCTGAGAACACAACTTAAACCAAATAAAACCATGTGGGCTTTCTTTGGCGGCTTTTTGCTAGCGTCAGGAACTTCGCTGGGGACATACTATTCCGTGAGGGAAATCAATGAAAATAACTAAAGAACAATTAAAGCGAATTATTAAAGAAGAACTTGCGAGTGTTATGACAGAGTCTCGTCGGCCGGATTTAGAAACATACAAAAGAGCAATGAACATGGCAGATTTAAAAAAACAACCAGGTATGACCTCTGTTGCCCAAGGTGATGAATTAAGTCAAGCGTTAGACCCTGACGAGTATGAAGCTAAAGAGAAAGCAATTAGAGCTAAAAAGATAGCAAAATTAGAAAAACAACACATGGATTTAAGGATGGTTCCTCCGCATCGTGCTCAATTTGACATATGGGGAGAGATGAAAAAGATAGAAAAGGAACTAGCCATGCTCCGTGCCGACGGTCAAGAGATCAAAGAAATAAGAATGGATACGGTAGCAGGTCATGTTCCATCAGGCAATCCCATTCCGGCAGAGAACGAAATGCCACAAGACCTTAAAGATATTCTGGGTGGCAAATTCGCAAATTTAGAAACTGAATACGATGATAAGTTAGGTTGGGTTGTTTATTTTGAAACGGGAGACAACACCCACTGGAGTCATGAGCCGCCGCCCGGGTGGGAAGTAGAACAGCTTGATGATGGAGCCTACGATGGCGACGAACAATATATAATGTACAGAGCAGTAGAAGGACATCAAAATGAAACTTACTAAACAACAAAGGATACCAAAATGAAACTTACTAAACAACAATTAAAACGAATCATCAGCGAAATGATTGACCCCGGAACAGGCGAGTCTCCCGATCAAGTCGGAAGAATGATAGCCGAAATCGATGAGATTATCGAAAGAAACATGCAAGAAGGTACAGTTGATAGTGCTGTTTATGAATTGCAAGATTGGACTGCTGA
>Ga0080013_1000390_pt1 | contig 62359 bp, 46 predicted proteins | sample ETNvirenome_6_85_FD_69236 | JGI IMG/M metagenome (GOLD analysis project Ga0080013, IMG submission 69236) | Marine viral communities from the Pacific Ocean - ETNP_6_85 (SPADES assembly) (version 2) | ecosystem: Environmental > Aquatic > Marine > Oceanic | place: Pacific Ocean | collected 2013-06-19 | reverse complement strand
TCAAAGCAAAAACATACCGAGAGATATTAACTTGTGTTATCAACAAAAACACAAGTTAACAGATATTGCAAATAAAATTATTTATTTGACAGAAAGCAAAAAACCAGTTATAATACAAGAAAGCCATTTGACTAACTCATATACCGGATGCGGTAAACGCTTAAGTCGAATGAATATTGAGCTAATTGGTTTAGACAAGGGGATAGAAGGATACATAGAAAAATGAAAGTGAATAAACTAGATGAAATTTTGACGTTAGTTTCGGAATATATGGCGGAACAACAAAATGTTGAGTGGAAACCTGGAGAAGATTGGGTTTCCTATTCTGGACCTATGTTAGAGACTGATGAATACAGAGCAGCAGTGAAACAGTTATTATCTGGATGGCTGATTTTCGGAGAAAAAGGGCGAGAATTTGAGCTAGAGTTCCCGACACACTTGGGTGCTGAATATGGAGTTTTAACCAATTCGGGTAGTTCTGCCAATTTATTGATGGTTGCCGCTCTTAAGTCTAAAAACTTATATAATCTTGCCGAAGGCTCTAAGGTTTTAACCCCTGTGGTATGCTTTCCAACCACCATCAATCCAATTATTCAAAACGGATTCACACCGGTTTTTGTTGATGTAACACTACCTGATTTAAATTTAGATTTGGATGAGGTGGAAAAGATTTTAGAAGCCGACGCGGATAAAACCATTAAAGCGATTATACTTGCTCATGTTTTGGGCAATCCACCTAATATGGACAGGCTGATGAGGATTGTGGAAAAATATGATCTTATTTTGTTAGAAGATTGTTGTGATGCACTTGGATCCACTTACGATGGCAAGAAACTTGGTTCGTTTGGTAATATTTCTACATGTTCATTTTTCCCTGCACACCATATGACAATGGGAGAGGGCGGCTTTGTTGCCACGAATGATCCCAAGACCCGAAAAGTAATTGCCAGCTTGCGAGATTGGGGACGCGCTTGTTACTGTAACACCAAAAAACCGGGCAATGTCACTGCCGGAACCGCTTGTGGTAATAGGTTTAGAAATTGGCTTCCTGGCATGAAAAATACAACATATGACCATCGGTATGTTTTTGATGAAATTGGTTATAATGTAAAGCCGTTAGATTTGCAGGCAGCGATAGGACTGCAACAGATTAAGAAGCTGCCAGAGCTAGATGCTGCCCGTCGTAAGAACTTTGAGAGATTAACGGAGATATTTGAGCCTTACGCAGAATATTTTCATTTGCCCAAAGCAACAGAGAAAGCAGACCCGTGTTGGTTCGCTTATTTATTGACCATTAAAGAGAACGCGCCATTCACAAGAGGCGAAATTGTCAACCATCTTGAAAAAGCCAAGATACAGACACGTTCATATTTTTCTGGAAATATTTTAGCACATCCGGGATATTATCATATGGCAGAAGAATATGGCGACTTGAACGAAGTTTTTCCAATTGCCAAATTGGTTACTACCAATTCTTTCTTTTTGGGCACTTATTTTGGACTAACGGAAGATAAAATGAATTATATTGAAAAAGTAGTTAACGAATTTATGGAAAGCATAAAATGAAGATTGTTTATATAACCGGCTGCTTAGGATTTATGGGCTCGTATGTCACCAAAAAAGCGCTACAACGTGGATGGTTGGTATATGGTGTCGATAAAATGACCTATGCTGCAAGACCAGAACTGCTGAAAGAATTTAAGCAATATCCAAATTTTAAATTTGAAAGATGCGACATCAAAAATCTTACAAGATTGAACGATTGTGATTATGTTATTAATTTCGCTGCTGAATCACATGTTGGCAACAGCATCATTAACAGTGATGAGTTCTTAAATAGCAACATTTTGGGCGTTAAAAACCTTCTAGATTTAGTTAGATTTAAGCCCTATAACTGTAACGACAGACCAGTTTTTTTTCATGTCAGCACTGATGAAGTTTATGGGGATATAATTGAAGGCGCACATACTGAATTAGACGTGCTTAAACCAAGCAATCCCTATTCAGCAGCCAAAGCTGCCGCAGACATGTTGGTTAATGCTTGGGCAAGAACCTATGATATAGACTATATCGTTTTGCGACCAACTAACAATTACGGTATTGGACAATATCCTGAAAAACTGATTCCACTTTCTGTTAAAAACTTATTAAGAGCCAAAAAAATTAGGTTGCACGATGAAGGAACACCAATTCGCAATTGGCTACATGCAGATGATACTGCCGAGGCAGTAATATCTATTATTGAATCTGGTACCACAAACGAAATATATAACGTAGCTGGCGGATTTGAACAAACAAATATTGATACTGTTAGAAAAATCATTACTGCATTTAATGGTACTTCCAAAAATTGGGAAAATTATATAGATTTTTCTCATAGAGAGGGGCAAGATATTCGATACGCCCTAAACGATAGAAAGCTTAAAAGCCTAGGCTGGAAGCCTAAAAAAACCTTTGATGAAGAGATCGAAAAAATCGTAGCCTATTATAAAGATAACTGTAGCTGGTAACAAATGAGACTCGAACAAAAAGATTTAATAGATAAGCACAAGAATATCCCCGCAATTATTTTTGGACATGGACCAAGTTTAGATGAGTCTATGCAAGATATAGCCTTACTACAAAATCAGCAAGATTCAATATTCTTCTCCTTAAATAATTGGTTTCAGCTATATGATATCGGAGACAGACCTCCAGATTATTGGATAATGGCAAGCAACATAGATACAATAGCCGCGTATATTTCGGAGGTTCAAAAACATAAATCAACTATCTTATTTGCTGACACAGTAGACTTGGTTAATATTAATTCTATAGAGGAAAATTTAGATATTGATTTTTTACCATATGATCAAAGACATTTTAAAAATCATACTTGTACTCAAATTTGGCATGGCTTTCTTAAGCACTATGAGGAAAATGGCAATAATAATTTTGCAGATTATGGAAACAACACAGCCATGTGGCAAACAACCGATGATGAGACGCAGTTTCCACCGATTCGGTGGACTCTCCCCGTAAACGTTAATGGTGCTGTTTGTTGCGCTCGTATTCAAGACGTAGCTGTTATTGACGAGGAAGCAAGAAAATACTTCGAGCAAAAAGAGCCACTTGACTGGACACCCACTAAACATTATCGCCTAACGGTCCAAGAAGAATTACAACGGGTTTCACAACATGATGAACATTATAGTCCTGGCGATACTGTTATTTTACATGCAATCGCTTTCGCCATTATAATGGGTTGCAACCCAATATATATTGGTGGTATGGATTTAGACTATGCTGGTGGATATGTAGGGGGAAACCCAGCACCATTTGATGTTGAGGATGTCTGGAATACACAACAATCCAACTTAATCAATGATTTAAGAATATTAAATGAATCTGCAAAAAACCGAGGCATACAAATAATCAATTTACAACAAAAAGCTTGGTATGGACAATTTGCATCCTATGATTGTATTGTTGAAGACTAATTATACTCGAACTTTAAGACGAACATTGGGTAAAAGACAAAAATGAAAATATTATTAACATGTACATCTATTCAAGACGAACATCGAACAGAAGAAAACGTAGATAGCCATTACCCACTGGGTTTGGCATATTTGCAATCTTATCTTGAGCACCACCGTCCTGATCAGGATGAATTTGTTAATCTTTATCTTAACAATACAAATTACGAGACTTGCTATAGTACCCTGAAACAACACCTAAAAGAGTTCAAACCGGACATCTTTGGCGTATCGATAATGACGCATAGTCGCGTAAGCGCCTTTAGAATGATAGAATATGTACATGAACACTATCCAGATATACAGATTGTAGTCGGAGGAATGCATGTTACCGTTATGTGGCAACAATTTGCTGAACAATATCCCTATGTTATAATAGTTCGGGGCGAAGGAGAAGAAACGTTTTATAATTTGGTTCAGGCTTTAGAGAACAAAGACCCAATTGACAAAATACTTGGACTTGCATATCATGACGGCGAGAAAGTATACACTAGCGGAAACGGTCCTTTAATAGAAGATATAAACACATTACCCTTCCCCAAGCATGAGCTATTTGTTAGCGAAGGAAAAACGATGGCAAACCTTTTAACAAGCAGGGGGTGCCCATATAAATGTAACTTTTGTGTTCTTGACTGGATATCCAGAAGAAAGGTTAGATTCAGGAGTGGTGAAAACATTGCAGATGAAGTAGAGATGTTATTGAAAAAGTTTCCATCAATTACTACAATTTGGATCCATGACGATGCGTTTATGATCAACAAAGATAGAACAATTGAGTTTTGCGATGCAATTATTGCAAGAGGAATAAAGACTCAATTTGTTGCCAGTGCTCGCTTTCGCCCAATATCAGAAGAAGTGGTCCGCAAGATGGACCAAGCCGGATTTGCACACGTATTGTTTGGGTTGGAAAGCGGCGCTGATAATGTTATAGCAGGTATGAAAAAAGGCATTACAAAAGAACACGTCAGATATGGGATGGAGTTGTTTGGGAAAACAGGCATGAAGGCAACTGCCTTCTTGATTGCGGGTCTACCTGGGGAGACTGATGAAACTATTCAAGAAACTATAGACTTTGTACAAGAGATACAAAATATTAATTACTTGTTTTATGACGACATGGGCGTTGCTATGATGTATCCTGGCACCGAAATGTATACTATGGCTAGATCGACAGGCAAAATAAGCGATGAATATTGGTTAACTGATGGAGATGTACCCTACTATACTATAGAACATGGCGGCGTGCACAGCTATGAAAAGTTAATAGAAATGAAAGAAAAAATTCGTCAAGCAGTATCATTACAAAATATGTTCACAACGCCAGAAGGATTTTTGATACAACGAAAGCTAATTCCATCGATTCTTAAATATGCACAACAGTTCAACATGATACAGATAAACAACATGGCTCTTCAGGCAATGGTAAATGATAACTTGTTGCCCGAAGCTGCTCATGCTCTCTTTTTAGGAACGCCTGATAGTCTAATTAAAAAAATAGTCAATGGCTTCGAAAAAATAGTAATTGAATTGCTGTCTTCTGGCGAACATTTGAACACAGCCGAACAACGAACGCAATTTGTCACAAACTATAACCAGCAGAGAGTTAAAGACACATTAACGTTGTCAACTTATGCAGATCGAAGAAAACAGGTTATAGAAAAACTATCAGATACAGAAGATGTTGGAGATGTAGAATATACTAAAGAAACTATAAAAGCAAATAAGCCAAAAAAACTAGATTTTAATATTTCTACAAATGGTGGTGTATGACAACAAAAAAAGACCATCCACCAAGAATGATGACTTCAAAAGAAGATTACGATCATAAAAATTTAGACGATTATTTAAACGAACTACTCTCTGAATTGAATCAAAAAAAACAGTTGCCAAATAAAAAACAATAAAATAGTTCGACAAATTTAATTATTTGTGTTATACTAATTAAGTGCCCTAAAACACTATGGGCTTAACTAATAACACCCCTCCCATAACTAAACATAACAGGAACAAACAGATGAATACATTTATAATTGCCGAGATTGGTATTAATCATAATGGCGATTTGAAAATAGCAAAAAAACTTATTGATGGAGCAATTACGGCTGGATGTGATGCTATTAAATTTCAAAAAAGGACACTTGAAGATGTATATGATGCTGTTGATTTAGATAGACTGAGAGATAGTCCGTGGGGAATAACCAATAGGCAACAAAAAGAAGGTTTAGAATTCGGCAAAAACGAATATGATGAAATCAATCGGTATTGTAAAAAGAAGGGCATCGAGTGGTTTGCTTCTGCCTGGGATATAAAAAGTCAGAAATTTTTGCAGCAGTACGATTTAAAATATAACAAAATTGCCTCTGCCATGTTGACTCACATCAAGCTTCTAGAAGAAGTAGCAAAGGAGAGGAGACACACTTTTATATCAACTGGCATGAGCACATTGGAAGAAATCGATACAGCGGTAAATATATTTCGTGAATATAAATGTCCATTTGAGTTAATGCATTGTAATAGTAGTTATCCAATGCCCATTAAGGATGCGAATCTTCGAGTCATGCAAGCGCTTGAAGAACGATACGATTGTGATATTGGATACAGTGGCCACGAAACAGGTATTGTTGTTTGCTGCGCCGCAGTAGCTCTTGGCGCAACTTCTATTGAAAGACATATTACTTTGGATAGAGCAATGTATGGATCGGATCAAGCCGCCTCAATGGAATTGACCGGACTAAACAGATTGGTTGAATATGTTCGTGCCATTGAAAGCGCTCTAGGAAGCCCTCATAAAACAGTTACGGAAGAAGAGCAATTAATCAAACAAAAGTTGCGACGACATTAGGTTATGAATATTAACGATTTGTTGGCTAACATATCTTATGATGAGTTTAAGGGTTTAAACGTCACTTTTATTAATATGCCCTTGCGCGAAAGCGCTATGCCAAATACGCCCCCCGAAGGTCCGCTTTTGCTGGCAGCGATATTAAGGCAATATGGTGCCGAAACGCATTTACTTGATTTCAATGCGTATAGAATTAAAGATGAGGAATCATCAAGGCGAGATTTGCCTAATGGCAGACACCTCTCTACAGACGAGGCAGAAGCCATGCTCGCCAAACACTTAGACAATAAAGGCGATCAAGATATTATAGCGCTTTCTGGTAAAATAACCACATTAAGATGGCAAGAAATCACTGCCAAACTGGTAAAAAAACATCAGCCCGATTCTTTTTTGGTAACCGGAAATGGTTTGGCAACGGAAATTAAGATGGGCTTGTTTAATTGGATTCCAGAGCTTGACGCCATAGCTCGTTCCGAAGGTGACGATGTTATTTTAGTTATAGCCAAGGATGTAAAACTTATAAAAGACAAAGGCTTTAATAATGCTATCAAATCTGGACAGCTAAGTCCGTTTTATAAAGGCGAAATTAAAGGAAAGCATCGATTTGTTTATGAAGGAGACAGACCAAAAAATTTGGATTCAATTCCATATGGAGCTTTAGATTTGCTAGAAAGCGACCCATACGGACATAATGTCTTAGAAGATTATATTAAAATTCCTGTATGGGGAATCGCCGCAAACAATAGTTCTGCTACGCCTTTTACGATGAAGCGAAGCCTAACGACTGTTAGCAGTCGTGGGTGCCCATATGCGTGTGCTTTTTGTTATCGGGGTGCCCAAGGAGAAAGAAGCTATGGAATGCGATCCCCGGAACATATCGCCAAGCAAATAAGAGAATATACCGATAAATATAATTTAGACTTTATTGGTTTCCCTGACGATAACTTTGCAGTTGACAAAAGGAGAATTAACAAACTTCCAGAAGCTTTTAAACATTATGGCGTTTCCGATATTAAATGGGGAACACACACAAGAATGGATGAGGCAGATGAACGCGCTTTTTTAATGGCTGAAGCAGGATGTGTATATATAGGCTTTGGCGCGGAATCGGCTTCGCCTCACACTTTGACAAAAATGAATAAAGGCGGTTTTATTTTAAAAAATGGAGTTACTTCTACTCGGATTAATGGCAAGCTCTATGAGTTCCCAACCACGATGGTAAACGCAATAAAAAATTGTAGAGATGTAGGCATACACGCCAATTGTACTTGGATTATGGGATATCCGGGCGAAGCGCTGCAACACCTGCAAACAAGTGTTGCCTTTATTTTGTGGCAACAGCAGTTCTGGACAGACGGTACATTGCCAGGAACTGTAGAATATCAAAGATTAAACGACGGGGTTAACCAACAAATGTTCACCGCAACTGCATATCCTGGGACAGCAATGTGGAATGTCGTAAGACCAAAATTAACTAAGCATTTTGATATATCTTTTGATAAACTTGGGCAGCCTATTTGTGATGATAAATTTCACAATTATGTGTTAGAATTAGATGATGCCACGAAGGTGCTAAACAATAAAAACGGAGAACCTGTTAATTTTGGTGAACTCTCCATGGAACAATTTTTAGAAGCCCGAGAGCATATAGACAATGACAATATTGAAAAAATATTAGAAATGTAAAAGAGTGGTTATTATGAAAACAATTTGTTTCGATTTGGATGGCACCTTGTGTACCAATACTAATGGCAATTATATGCTGGCAGAACCGATTAAAGAAAGGGTTAACGTGGTAAATGGTTTATATGACAAAGGTAACACCATTATTATTGACACTGCCAGGGGAACGGTTACTGGTATTGAATGGACCGATGTTACTATAAAACAATTAGAGAAGTGGGGCGTTAAATATCACACACTTAGAGTAGGTGAAAAAATAGATGCTGATGTTTTTGTAGATGATAAAGGCATCAACGACAATTTATTTTTTGATAACAGAACTATTGGCGAATCGTTAGATATTTTCATTAAAAACAAAGTTAAAAGCATATTGGATAAAGATAAGTTTCCCGAGTATGATAACATATTCACCGATACTTTGTCTGAACTAATAGATAAATTATGTATTGTGCATATTCGATATTGGTATTTAGAAGACGCTATGGCTTCGTGTGATAATGACGAAGAATTAGTACAATTACGCAAGAAATCTGAATCTCTTTTCAAAGAAAAAAGACCAATGTTAATAGCCGGTTTTGATAAGTTAATAATGAAAATATTAAACGGCGAATTAGGCTATACATCGGTAAACACTAAACACTATAAAGGTTGGGAGCAAAAAGATTAGGCTATGAAATACGCTATTTGGAGACACGAAAACTCAATAGGAAACTCTGGAGAACATACTATTGGGCTATACAAACACTTGCTTAGAACAAAAGATGATAATCCAATCATATATGTTGAACATGATTTTCAACGAGAATTTGCTTTATGTATTCCGGGAATAACACCCGCAAATATTAGATATTTTGACGAAAAAAATTGCAAACTAGACTCTGTTCATACAGATGAATACTCAAACAATATTTATATGCCAAGCGTATATCGAGAAAAAATGTCATATCCTGCATCTTGGGCAGATCTCACTGCCAGCCCAGAGTGTACGCTAACATTTCCACATGAGCACTATAAAAATAAAAAATTGCCAAAAAATACGATAGTTATGCATGTTAGAGAAAAAAACACTTTTCATAAGCGCGTCGTTGGGGCGAACGAAGAGCCAGAAAGGTTTGTAAACCCGCAGACATTTTTTGAGATTGCCGAATATTACGCGAACAAAGGCATTCAAGTTGTTAGAGTTGGCGACAAAAACCAGACTCCCTTTCCAAAACATCACAATATACTTGATTTTGCTTTGGAAGAAGATCGAACAATCCTTGATGATTTATATCTAATATCTGAATCACGGGCATTTATTTCTTGTGACAGCGGTATTTGGCCCCTGGCAGCAGGTATGAAGAAAAATTTAGTATTGAGCAATATCACCAGCATATTCTATCCCATGCAGCTTTTTATGCAAAACGGAAAAAAACATCTTATGGTTCAAAAATCAGCCGTTATAGATTGGCTTCCAAAAGAGACAACAACCCTTTTAATGAAAAAGGTACATATTAACGAAAAGAACCAGATATATCTTGAGGACAATACTGCTGAAGAAATAATTGAAGCCACAAAAAGGTTTTTATAATGGACAAAAAAAAGATAGTTTGCCTAATTCCTGCCCGTGGAGGAAGCAAAGGGGTTCCAAAAAAGAATATAATTGATTTTGGAGGCAAACCCCTAGTAGCCCACAGCATTGAACACGCAACCGGATCCAAATATATTGATTTTGTTTATCTATCATCGGATAGCGAAGATATATTAGAGGTTGGAAAACAATATGGCGCAATACCATTGGTAAGATCACCAGAACTATCAGACGATTACGCCACATTAGAAGCATTGGTCAAACATTTTTTGCTCATCACAGACAATATTGATATAATAGTAATGTTGCAACCAACATCGCCTTTACGCACAAGCAAAGACATAGATAATGCCATTGACGCATTTTTTGAACAAGATGTTGATTCTTTGTTTTCTGCCGTTGAATTGGAAGATTTTTTTATTTGGGAGAGAGTCAATAATGGAAGCCTCCGAAGCGTTAATTATGATTTCGAAAACAGACAACGAAGACAGGATATTCATGGACAATTTGTTGAAAATGGATCAATTTATGTATTTAAACCATCTGTTGTTTTGGAACACGATAATAGACTCGGTGGAAAAATTGGCGTTTCTATTATGGAGCCGTGGAAAATACACGAAATAGACTCACATGATGATTTGGAGTTGTGCAGATTTGTTTATAACCAAAAGGTATTAAAGTGAGTGATAGATTAGTATACTTTAATGGCGACTTCGTACCGGAGTCCGAAGCAAAAATTTCAATTTATGATTCCGCTCTAATGTTTGGGGATATGGTATTTGAAATGACACGTTCCTTTAATAAAAAACAATTCAAGCTGCGGGAGCATTTAGAGAGATTATATATTGGGATCAAATATTTACAAATTCCAATTAACATGACAATAGATGAAATGGAAGAGGCGGTCTATAAAACAATAGAAGTTAACGATCCATTGTTTGAAGATGACGATGAACATCGCATCATGATTGATGTTACAAGAGGACTTTTGGGTCTTTATGATACAAGGGTCGAGAGTGTGGATTCTGGTGTTAATGTTATCATTGCAGATTTCCCATTGAGGTGGACGGTTGCCTCAATGGGTCATTTGTTTGACAAAGGGATTAACGCAGTTATCCCATCTCAACGAGCTATTCCCGCTCGTCTACTTGAGCCAAAAATCAAAAATAGAAGCAGAATACACTATCTTATGGCAAATATTGAGGTATCGCAGTTTGCTGGTAGCGATAACTGGGCTCTCCTATTAGACGAAGACGGCTTTATCGCAGAAGGAACAGGTGATAATTTCTTTATTGTTAAAAACGGCGCAATTATTACACCTGAAGGCAGAAACATTTTAAGAGGTATAAGTCGTGAATATATTTTCGAACTCGCCCAACAACATGGCTTAGATTGTTTTGAAACGAATATAGAACCTTATGATGTCTATACTGCTGATGAAGCATTTATGACAGGAACTCCATTTTGTTTGTTACCCGTTACCAAGTTGAATGGTCGTGAGATTGGAGACGGCAAGCCAGGAAGTATAACAACATTCTTGCTGGAGAAATGGAGTAAAAATGTCGGCGTGGATATTGTCTCCCAGATTAAGTCATATGCCGACGAGGTTAAGATAGAGTCACCATCACCTTATGAGTTTAAGAGAAAATAATGAATCTTGGAATAATACAAGGCAGATTATCGATGCCAGTTCGCAATCATATACAAGAGTTTCCACGTAATTGGAAAAAAGAATTTGAACTTCTCGACAGATGCGGATTACACCATATTGAATGGCTGATTACGAAAGGTACTGCAAAATCTAATCCTGCATTTGACGAAGCAACCTCTCTTAAGGAGTTTCCAATTAGTTCATATTGCGCCGATACATTGGTGGATATAGGGGTTACCGATGATAAATATCTTAAAGAACATTTACAACCAATTTGCGAGTCAGCCATTCGCAACGAGATAGGCACCATTACCATACCTCTTTTGGAGGATAGTAGTGTAGAAGATCCAAAACTTAGACAAAAATTTAAGGAACTTATATTGGAGTATGCAATACAATATCCAAATATAAAATTCTCTTTTGAATGTGAATTACCAATTGAGGAACTTCAAGACATATTAGAGTTATCTGATAATTTTTACGTTACTTATGACACTGGAAATATTACATCATATGGTTTAGATCATACTGATTATATTAACGCTTTTCATGAACGAATAAATAACGTACATCTAAAAGATAGAACGTATGATGCGAAAACAGTTTATCCCACTACCGGAGATACTGATTTTAAACTAATTTTTGAAACTCTATCGTCTGTAGGGTATAATGGGCTTTATACATTACAGACCGCAAGAGGCAAAGCGGGCATAGAAATCATTACTATGATACAACACAAAAACATTTTAAAAGGACTATATGATGCAGAATAACATTTTTGATCTCACGGGAAAAATTGCCGTCATCACAGGCGCAGGTGGCATCTTGGGACCAAAGCATGCCGAAGCAATTATTGAGCATGGCGGAACGGTTATATTAACTGATTCTCACGAAGATAGAGCGGAAGATAAGGCAAGAACATTAAACGATAAATATGGAAAGGGCTCTGCTTATGCATATTATATGGACGTGACAAAAAAGGATACAATTCTTGCTGTTGCCAATCAGTTAAGTAAAGTAGATATTTTAATCAACAACGCTGCGAAGGATCCCAAAGTCGAGGGCTCAAAAGGAATGTCGCCAAGCTCCAGATTTGAAACAATGACACAGGAATATTGGGAAGAGGGAATCAGCGCTACACTACATGGCACCTTTCTCTGTTCACAAGTGTTTGCCAACAAGATGCTTGAAGATGGCGGCGGCGTAATCGTTAATATAGCCTCGTGTCTCGCCAACCTTGCACCAGACCAAAGAATTTATAGGCAGGAAGGTTTAGAAGAGGATATGCAGAATGTAAAGCCGATTACTTATGTTGCATCGAAATGGGCTGTTGTTGGAATGACTAAATACTTAGCAACGTATTTTGCAGACCGTGGAATCCGGGTTAACTGCCTTAGCCCAACTGGCGTTTGGAATGAAAGAATTCCAGAGCATATGGTCAAAAGAATTGCGAATCTCAACCCAATGAATCGTATGGCTAACATCGATGAGTATAAAGGCGCAATTGTCTTTTTGTGTTCAGACGCAAGCTCATATATGACGGGGACAAATTTGATTGTCGATGGTGGCAAAACTTCGTGGTAACTGAATTGCCAATGAAGCATGTTCCCAAAGGATGGGGATGGGAGCGCTGGATTGTCAACAATGAAGAATATTGTGGAAAGCTCTTATTCTTCTATAAAGACAAGAAATGTTCCTGGCATTATCACGTTTTAAAAGATGAGGTCTTTTATTTACAATCTGGCAAAATGTTGATAAAGTATTCAGATGAAGATAATATTGCAAATGCCAAAGAATTGGTTTTAAATGCTGGTGATAACTTTCACGTTTATCGAGGGCTACGACATAGAATGATTGCGCTGGAGGATTCTGAATTATTTGAATTTTCAACACAACACTTTGATAGTGATAGCCACAGGATATTAAAGGGTGACTAAGGACGGAATTATGAAAGTAGCTACAGTAATAGAGCGACAAATTAAAGAAAGAACAAGAGAGGTGTGTCTCAAAAATACATTACCCGAACTTCCGACACACATTGTTGCAACGGACTCAATTGGCGAAGTAATTGAAAAAATGGTGATTCTTCACATTCGAACGTGGATGCTTGAAGACGCAATAACCGAAGCCGAAACCGATAAAGAGATTGCCGATCTGAAAAGAAAAATTGACATCTGTTTTAAACAAAAAAGACCAAAATATATTGAGGCAATTAATGCGATGATTGATAATGCAATTATACACGGGCATACATTAAAAGAAGATTCTGTTAAACTATATGGAAGGACAAAAAAATGAAAAAAACTTTGTTTATCTTCGGTCCTTACGACGAATTTACTTTATTTATAAAATTCAATAGTCTTATTCGCAGGGAGAAACAAAAAAAAGAATATGATGAGATTATTGCAATTGTTCCATATTGCGCCGCTGGCGTGATTTCGGAAGCCGATAAAATTCTTACCGTTAGCCACCAATTTCATAGAAATACGGAGAGTGAGTACCCGAGAGTGCTGGAACTGAAAACTCCCGCCTCAAGCCTGGAGCCAGATCCCGGAGTTCGAGAGCACATTGGATATGTACGTTCGGGTTTTCTATCGCTAGCACTGCGATATATTAGACAGAATTTTGATAACTATGATGTAGCTATGTATACCGAAAAAAATCACTCCTATCGTAGATACTTCCTTCACGAATTCAGCAGCGAGCGGGTGGTGGGTACACTGAAAGCCCTCGATGCTTTTGATATTAAGCGCAATCCATCTTCAGAGGGCTGCGTATACCACGATCAGTTTGTTGATGTTGCGAAGAATCTAGGAGAAGGGATGGAGTTGCTGCCGTTTAAGGAAGACTACCATACAATAAAAAATTCATATGGTGATTATTTTGACGAAAAAACATATGTAATTCACTCTCGCGGCTTTAAATACAAACAACCGGGCGTGTATAATGCAGAGCACGGGATGAACAGCTTGGGATATCGTCCGATTATTAAAAAATTAATGGATGAGGGATATAAATTCATTAATGTCGGTTTCCCACCTGCGGATTTAGGCATACAACATGCCAACTATACTCCATGCAATCTTAGCCTCTCTTATTCGGAGCATTTATCTTTCTGTCGTCTTGCGGCTGGATGGATAATGTTTAGCGATGCTGGTGGTTGGTTGATACATATTTGTTCGGATCTAGATATCTTTTCAATTGGTCCCGAGTGGGCGCATTTTAGTACAGGAGCACACGGTTATAAACCGCTACTAGAAAATAGGCTACTACGGAAGGAACTTTACACAGCAGATCTTCGCAATGGAACTCCTAAAGAGTTATATGGGTATATAAGAGCCCACAAACCAACGATATATAACGACAAACTACCAAGTTTAAAACAAAGGGTAATAGTAATTGATGAATGAAAAACATGAAAGAGTTCTTGTAACAGGTGGAACCGGCTTTGTTGGAAAAAATTTACAAGAGCAAAAACCCAATTGGATTTATGTCTCTTCTAAGCACTATGATTTAACTATTCCAAATGAGTGTCGTCAAATGTATAGAGACACCCAGCCAGATGCAGTTATCCACTTAGCTGCGAGAGTAGGCAGTATAAAAGACAATACCGAAAATCAAGCAGAATATTATTTTCAAAATACAATGATTAACACCAATGTTGTTCACGAAGCATATAAAGGAGGCATCAAGAGGCTTTTAGCCTCATTAAGCACATGTGCCTTCCCAGATAAGCTTGAATCTTATCCCTTTACTGAACAGGATCTATTAAGAGGACCACCAGCACCAACTAATTTTTCATATGGGCATACTAAAAGATCGCTCCATGTTCAATGTCATTCTTATAGAAAGCAATATGGGCTAAACTACTCTACGTTTTGCCCGTCAAATATTTACGGACCAGCAGATCATTTTGATAGTGAAGCTTCACATTTTGTCCCATCTTTAGTAAGCAAGTTGTACAATTTAAAAAATAATACTTTAACACTATGGGGAACCGGTACCCCATTAAGACAACAATTATATGTTGATGATTTGGCGACAATTATACCAATTCTTTTGGAACACCACAATACAGAACTACCGCTAATTGTTGCACCTGACGAAAATTTGAGTATAAACCAAATGGCTAATATTGCAATTAAAAAACTGAATAAAAATGTTATAATAGAATACAATGGAGAGTTAGATGGACAACATCGAAAAGATGGCGACAATTCTAAGTTAAAACAAATAATTGGTGATTTTGAATTTACCTCGTTTGAACAGGGAATAGAAAAAACATACCAATGGTATAAGGAACACAGATGAAAAAGACAGCGCTAATAACCGGTGTTACAGGACAAGATGGCTCTTATTTGGCAGAACTTTTGTTAAATAAGGGATATCGTGTGATCGGTATGAAAAGAAGAACTTCCTTGATTAATACTAATAGAATCGACCACATATTTGAAGATAATGATAAAATCATGAATTTCGATCTTGTCTATGGAAACTTAAATGATTCCGGTGCACTGCACAGATTGTTGATTAAATATAAACCAGATGAGATTTATAATTTAGGAGCACAATCTCATGTGCGAGTTTCGTTTGACACACCGGAAGAGACTACAGAATATGTAGCGATGGGTACGCTTAGACTTTTAGAGGCAACCAGAAACATATGCCCCAAATCAAGATTTTATCAAGCATCATCGTCAGAAATGTTTGGCGACAATCCTGACATTCCCCACAATGAAGAGACACATCTCGCACCCGCCTCACCATACGCTTGTTCAAAAGTGTATGCTCACCATTTAATAAGAAATTATCGTGAAAGTTATAACCTTCACGCATCCAGCGGGATACTCTTTAATCACGAGTCTCCACGAAGAGGAGAAACGTTTGTCACCCGCAAAATCACAAGAGCCGCAGCAAGAATCAAGCTAGGTCTTCAGGATGATCTATATTTGGGAAACTTAGATGCAAAAAGAGACTGGGGCTTTGCTGGTGATTACGTAGAAGCCATGTGGCTAATGTTACAACAAGACGAGCCAGATGATTATGTGATTGCAACTGGAGAGTCTTATAGCGTTCAGCAGTTTTTAGAATTTGTCTTTGATTACGCTGAATTAGACATTGACAAATATTTAAAAATAGACGAAAGACTATTTAGACCACATGAAGTACCTTATTTATTGGGCAACCCATCTAAAGCAAAACGTAAGCTAAACTGGAGTCCCAAAGTTAATTTTGAAGAACTGGCTATTATGATGTATGAGTCAGACCTAAAAAGCATAAAAAAGGAGAATTAATATGCAACTTTCAAATCAAGCACTGGGAGCGCTTATGCTCGCACTACAAAATTCTTTAATGAATCAGACGGATATTGTTCCGGTATTAAAAGAACTTACATTTACTGATACTAATGATGGGCTCGTTGTTGACAACCCGCCAATTGTTGACATGTCCAACGAGCCCGAAGAAGACGCAGACGGCAGCGCAATATTTCAAGCATATGTAGAAGAAATGGAAAACACAGACAAACCCACCACATCTTAAGATGCCGAAATATGTATATAGGTGTTTAGAATGTGAACAAGTTTATGAAATCGTTCATTCGTTTGGAGAAGTAATTGAAACTTGCTTGCAGCTAAACGAATATAGCGAATGCGCCACTACATCTAAGGTACAGAGAATGCCACAATATGTTAATCTTGTTAAAAAAGAAAACAAAGAGACACAGGTGGGACAAGTCGTTAATGACTTTATTAAAACGACAAAAGAAGAAATAAACACATACAAAAAAGAGTTACAAGAATGGACATACAAAAAATAGACCTATTCTATATAATTTTTGGCTTATCGCTGACATTCAATATTGTTTTTGTTTGGTATATACGAGCAATATTAAAAAAGTTGTTTTTCATATCAGACAATATTGATACAATATCAGAAGTAAACATTAATTTTGCCCAACATATTGAGGTGCTTTATGAACAAGAAAGATATTTTGGAGAACCTGCCATTGAAGAGTTATTGGCACACTCAAAGCACGTTGCCGAACAAATGAAAGTTTTTGATGATATATTGGCTGACCTAGACTTTATAGAAGAGAAAGCAGCGGATCGCGAACAAGAGTCCTCTGCACCATGAGCAATACTGGACGTAGAAAGAAATCAGGTAAGCACTACTTTACCAAAGACCATGAGAATGCCATAATACAATATGTTGCTTCAGATGATCAGGTTGAAAGAACCAAGTTATATATTGAATACATCGGTCCAGCATTTAATGAAATGGTGGATAAAATTGTATATACCTATAAATTTACAACTCTTCCAAATGTTGATTCGCTAAAGGATGAGTGCAAAGTTTGGTTAACTACTATTCTTGATAAATATGATCCAAACAAGGGATCTAAAGCATTCTCGTATTTTAGTGTAATTACTAAAAATTGGTTTATTCACAAAGTTAAAAAAAATGCCAAGAGAGCGAGAACTGAAGTGTTATATGATGAGTTACCAAAACACTTAGAAACCGCACACGTAACAACAACTAATAAATCTGACGAACTTCGCGAAGAACGCGAGTTTTGGATTGCTTTATGGTCTGAAATAGATCACTGGGACACTGGAAATCTTAAGGAAAATGAAAAAAAGGTTTTAGAGGCAGTAAAAATACTATTAAATTCTGTTAATGAGGATGAAATGATTTATAATAAAAAGGCAATTTACCTTTATTTACGAGAACTTACAGGGCTTAACACAAAGCAAGTTGTTAATAATCTTAATAAATTGCGTATAAAATATAAGATATTTAAGAAAAACTGGATTAATGGAAAGATATAATATTCGCGGATCCTAATTAATAAGGAGCCTGAATATTATGAAAAAAGTAGACAATTATCTAGAAGAAGCAATCGGTAACATACGCAAAGACCGCGAAATAACCAAAGAATTGCTCAATGATTTGATTGTATATCTGAGCGCAGACGAGTCTAGGCACAAGGATGTTGGCCAAATAGCCGCCAAATATGTCGAAACCCTCCAACGCTCAAACGAACAGCTTGTAAAGGTTGTAACCTTGTTGCAAAAAAAACAAGGAGGCACCACTAGTTTATCTGATGTAGACAAGACGGAAATATTTGACTTACTTAATGGAGAAAACAAATAATGGCTAATGACTTTGTTCAATATATATTAAATAGTGTAAGCCTCCCAACTCAAAATGGCAATCTTCGCCCATCCGATATCCCCCCCTACGTCGCCCAGAACAATGCGAGATTTGCAAACTTTGATCATGATGCGTTTGCCTCAAATAATGTAGGATACAAAGCATTCATTTTGAAGTATGCATCTTCGGGCACTGGAGAAAGCGATTCCTCTCGCGGACAAGCGACACTTTATAACCCTTCACACTGGCTTACGGTAACAAACCAATATTTCGATCTTATGGAGGGCATTGACGCTACGGCAGAAGAAGGGCAAAGCACAGCAAATCAAGCTGTTGCACAAATGCTTAATATTAATTCTCCGCAGATGCATGTGTGGATTCCCTCCTTGGATATTGATTTAGAGGTACCCCAGATACAGCCGTCGCCAACAGTAACAACCGGATATGCCGCTGTTAATGCAAACTTATTTAGAATGTGTACTATTGACAGAGAAGAATATAAGACAAGCCTGCCTCCTGTGGGCTCTTTAATTCTTGTTGATTTTGAAGACAGGGCGGGTCAAGGGGGACTTGCTATGACCGGACTTATAACTCAAGATCGTCAATTTTGCAGAGCAGTATTAAGTGCGCTAAGCTCTGATAATAACAATGGATCGCCAATACGAGACTCAGCAGCGGCACGACGAGCCCAAACAGCAGAACTTGCCAACAATGGGATTAGCGTTCCTACGGGAGATCAAATAGGCACTCTCGAAGTTCCCGACCCAATCCCCGTATCCGCTGAAATTGCTCAGCTTGCAGCAAATTATGACAATAATGTGCCCGACAGAGTGCCCCTCAAAGATCACCCCAGCGGAAAGCATCGCGAACTGTTCGAAAAAGCACATCCTGATTTTGTGCCATATATGAAAGCATTTGCTCGCAACGCTTGGGACAATCGTAAAGCCACTATTTATTTTACCAGCAGCTACCGCTCCCATAGCGAACAACTCTATCTCCACAGGAACTGGATGATATGGCATGCGTTCCAAGCACTTCCAGCCTCTGAAAGGCAAGCAATGGCTTCGTCTGGGTACTACCACTTCGAATGGGGAATTGGATATGGTGGCGTCAAGGCATATGATACACAAGCAAAGTGGACCACTGCCTCCCCTTATGACAGTTCAAGCCCACCGACAGAGCAGCAATATATAGCTACCGATCCCGACAAAACAAGTTATCACTCTCTGGGACTGGCATTTGATTTTTCTCCAACCTGGGGAGACGTTAACCCCGATGGCGTGGTCCCAAGCACCCCGGTGAAGGGGTATCATATGCTGGCTGGCATGGATGGACCAGGAAATAGCTATAGTGCCGCCCCATCAGAATGGGAAGCCACCGGCATCGTCGATGACGGAACCAGCATAGGTCTTCAATGGGGAGGGAATTGGACCGGAAAGCATGTGGATCCGATTCATTTTGATTTTGGTTTTGTTCTCGGAGCCAATCAGAAACAAGCGGTTGTGGACGCAGCCAAACAACAGGGCGTCGAACCCAATCGAGTGGATCTTAGCGCTTTTGTTTTTGTATAATATGGTATAATTTATGTCACAAGTTCCCCGCATACTTAATGTTAAATTAAAAAAGACAAATTTCTACACAATACAAGATCCTGGACCGTTCACTGGTGTTGCTTCCCCGGCAAACTTAAATGATTACGAAATAATTAGAGGCACTTACGGTCTATATTATAGAGGTGGCAAGATAGGTACTGTTTATGAGCTTGTAAACATTGGGAACAACGTGTTGGTTACTAAAGATATTGCCGGATATCTTGTAGCAATGTTACAAGAAGCGCAAGATAGCGGCATTAACTTGCGAGTTACCAGTGGGTTCCGAACAATGAAGCACCAATTGGAACTTTTTCAAGGAAATCAAGATTCGTCTACAGTCTTTGTTGCAAAACCTGGATTTAATCACCATCAAATCGGCATCGCAGTAGATTTTAACGTGAACGACATGGAAGGACGGGTATATGAATGGCTTGTTAAAAACGCTTACCGTTTTGGATTCATTCGAACAGTCCCCAACGAGCGATGGCATTGGGAATATTGGGGAAGTTGGGCTGAACAACAGCAACCAGAATGGTCGAAACACAAAAGGTTAAACCATAAACAGTTATCGATGTTTTCAAAAGTTCCAAGAATTCATAGCTGCGGCGACGGGGGATCAGGAGGAAAGTTTCCAGTTAGCGAATCGCATTGGTGGACCACCCTTGGCGCTTCTGGAGAACACACAGATGCTAGCACCGAGGGCATGACAAACTCATGGATTGGATTTTCTAATGAATTTCTGCCTACCAAATTTGATCGCGAAGATCCTCATTGGGGCACTAAGAAGTTTTAAAGATCTAACTAATTATAGTTATGCCAAGACGCAATAGAGATGCGGTTTGTTTAGACGGCTTTGTTAATACGGCTCCGCTAGATATCGCCAATACCGATCCCTCTTATCCCGGATATGGAGCAGGGGTATTTGGTGATGACATTGTTGAGCCTCTTCCTCGGCGGATACCCGCGCCCTCTGAGGATATACTTCAAAAGGGAAACTCATGGATTGTATTAGGAAGAGACAGAACAGGCTCAAGAGCAAGTGGCCACGGAGGTGCTGCCGAGACTGGATGTAGTGCAATAGACATATGCGTAGGAATGGGCGGTCCATGTCCTACTAATGGTGAGAACGTTGATCCCAATTTTAAAGCAGATGGCGCACGAATCTATGTAAGCCAAAAAACAAATATTGACGAAGCCTTTAAAATAGGGTGGAGGGACATTGGACCACAACTGGTACCGGGATACATCGCAGGCGGCGCTGCCATGATGTTCGATTCTTTTGATGAATCAGGTATTGGTATTAAAGCCGATGCTGTGCGTATAATTGGCACCAATGGAATAAAATTAGTAACAAGAACCCAAAATAGGGACAGCACCGGCCTTCAAGCCGATTATAACGGCATCGAATTAATTGCCAATGGGGATATTAGCAAGTTACAATATATGGTTAAAGGCAATAATTTGGTTGCCTGTTTAAACGTTCTCGAAGAGAGAATTAATGCGGTGATGGGAATACTTCTTGAGGTCATTAGAGCACAAAATACATATAACAAAGCCATCCTAAACCATACACACGTACTCAATCCCGCCGTATCCGGCATGGCTGGTTCCATTCCCGTCATTGCAAGTCTCGCTTACCCCAAGACGAGCAAGTCCTCCACGCTAGTCCCATCAGGCTGCAAAACAATCACCGACTTTGCTACTGAGTCTTTGGATGTTTTTAAAACCAGAATTAATTTAAATATTAATTGGAATGCAAAATATTTGACCGGGGCAGATCCACGGAATTATATTTTAAGCCAATACAACAAGGTCAACTAAAGTAAGTATGGATTGGAGATATAGAAACGAGTGCCAGCCATTTTCCGATGAAAACGGAAATCATTATATTGTAGTCGATAGTGAATGGGAATCGATTGGAACAGAGAAAGAAACTAGACTAGCTGCTGCCAAAGTCTATGGCGTCGAAAAATTATTACAATTTTATGGAAAAGAAACCACAACGTCGCAGATCAATGTTCTACTATCCTATGCAACAGTAGACGACTATTTTGTAAGCTATAAACCCTGTGTGCCAATGAAAGTCTTGGTTAGGGTTCCACAGGCTATCTTTGACGGGGTACCTGATGATGCCAGCGCTTGCGATATTAACAAGCCAGCAGAAGGCTATTTTAGCGCATATTTATCTGCTGCCGATTATAGAGAAAGCATAGATTATGTGGTTAACACTATACTATCCTATGTACCAAAGCTAGCCGTTGCTGATGAATTTATCACAAATATAGATATAATAGCAGAGGCAAACAGGCTTCGAAGGTGCTCCAATGTTATTGATAGATACTTTACCATAAATCAAGTAACAATAGGTCCACGCGAATCCGTAACGTGTCCTCCAACGATGGAAGATCGCCTAGAGATTGGATATACATATGATTATAAAGTTGCGTTTGCTCTTGTTGAGGGTTCTCAATATACTGTTGGATATGATTGTTTTATAGAAAATACATTACTAAATCATATGACAACTGCAAATTATTTAATTAATTTGAGCAGAATGGTTGGGGAACTAAACAATAGAAACAAAGAGACTTTTGATATTTTTTCATTTTTATCACAATACACTTTGCCAACCCCTGTTATACAGACAAAAGAGAAGCCCTCCGATGGTTTACCAGCTTATAGCGATGGAGCCAGCTTTGGCTGGGCGGACGCAGCCAAACTATTAAGTTTGGAATTAGACATAAACTTATGTAAATCAGCCAAAGAGTTAGCGGAAGAAGAAAGGCTATTAAATCTAGATAGAGAACAAGCAGCAATACAGGCTGCACAAAGAAAGCTAGCAACTAAAGACCGATGGTTTGACAAAACAAGAGATCTCCTAGAGTCTATCAAAGACCCACAGCCAGATCAAGATGAACGGTGGCTAAAAGAAGCTATTGGCAAAATATTCACCGATGTTTTAGGAAAGGCTAATATCGCATGCGTTGTTAATGAATCGCTACAATGTTATTTAGATCGCCTTATAACACTTTTGGGAGAACAAATTATAGATGAAGACTGTGATTTAGGAAACTTATTGCAAGTCTCTATAGACCTCGGGGAAATGGTCGATGCCCAGTGCGGTTTTAAGAGGTGCGATGGCCGACAGGATGTCTTTGATTTTACCGTTGGATTTCCAATCTTTCAAGGTATTAGTATACCTGCTAATTTTCCCACTATAGATTTTCTAGATGAAGCAATTGCAAAAGCAATAGAACAATTATACAGAACTTTAATTAGCGCCTTAGCGTCAGTTATTATGGGAGTGATTGAAAATTCTTGCGACTTTTTGTTTGATGATGTGTTGGGGGAGGGAGATGCGGTAAACACGCTTAGCGACGGTTATCAAAGCTGGATTAGCAACACTATCGGTATTAATATATCTGAACTAGAAGATCCAGAAGCCTGGAAAGAAGCACTGGTGACCACTGGCGGATCTGGTTTTGTTGGAGTAATTGGAGGGTTAGTAAGCAGTATGGTTGCTTCAGGAAAAGCAGCTTGGAGCGACACGGGCGTTTCTCTAAATCTGCCCAATCCCGACAACGGAGGACGGGTAGAAGAAGTCTTTATATCTCCACAAGTGTTTACCTCTTTGTTTGCAGATCTATTGGCTGCTACAGACGATATAAGCGCCGTAACAACAACCAGCGAACAAGCCAAACTATACAAGGGCAATGCCAGCGAAGACACACAAAGGTTGGCATTTAGGTGTCTTAAGCTAAGAAATCCTGATTTTGCGGAACTAATTGAAGATCAATATAAACTTGCAGATATGTTTTCAGCCATGGGCAAACTGGTAGATTCAAAGTTTTTGTTTGAGGCGGAAGATGATACTCGAACTCCTCCAAGAAATTTCTGTGATCTCGATGACGGCTCAGAAGCCAGAGCAGTACGGGAAACGCTATTATCAGAGAAAGATCCAGATATATCTGAAGACGATATCAACGAAATTATTGACAAAGAGGTAGAACGAAACAAAGAAAAGCTTTGCAGTTCCGCAACATTTATTGAATCTTATCTAAATGGTGGCATCGCGCCGCCTTTTCCCACAATATTTGGAGATGATGACTCTTTAATTCCCGAGATGCCGGAAATCATAGATGCTATAGCAGGCGATGCAGGAAGTGGCATATTGGCTACCATAATTAGTAGTTTTAATTTTGATGCTGTAAAATATGGTGATATTTGGAATGGTATGTTGGCGATGGACCTGTCCACCGACGAATACCCTGTCTCGATATTAAACGATCCTAGAACAATATGGGGTCGTTACAAGGCTGATACGGACTGCCGCGGTGGCTTCGGCACCCACTACGAGAGAAAGTATTTTCGTTATTATACAAACAATGATGGCAAAAGTAGATACCGCTGTGGGTATTCTCCTCCCAGCGGCTGGAGTCCAACATATACCGGCGGAGAACAATCGGTGCTTAACCATGCATTCTCAGATGGTGATGTCGATGAGAATGACACAGTGTTCTCAGACAGATTAGCCACCGAGCTTGGCATGGGATCTGATGTCATGAAAGACGTATTTAAATTTTGTGAAGAGCATGATCACAAAGATGGGCTCGCACACCAATTGTTTTATGAGCCCGATAATACACTTGTTGCTTACGATGTATGGATTTATCACGAAGGCGGAGTCAGTCGGACTGGCAAAAATCCCTATTCGGAAGTTACGATTGTAAAATCGAAATATGAAGAGGATGACCAACCGATTGTAGGTACCTACACCTACGATTACGGTGGCTCTTGGAACCATAACGATACCTCAAACTTTAATGATGGCATGGCGCAGCAGGACTGGTTTAAGGAGTACGTCAATGAAGTCGGGGAATCCTCAGCACAGGGTATGCTCGATGCCTTAACCGGGTTTGCCGAGGACGATTGGGATAAGATAGCAGCCGCAGCCGGGGTTGCTCTTGTAGGGGGTACCACACCTGCTGCCGTTATGTTGCTTTTAGGAATTATTGGGGGTACATCGCTCGCGTTTGCGGGAATGGGGAGCTTGATTGGTCCCCTGTTTGCGATGCTATTTCTGACCACTTTTGCACTTGTCATAGGGCTCGTCATTTTAGCAGGTGTCCTCCTCGCCATCTGGGCGTGGAGAAAGAAAAAAGAAGAAAGCGGCAGAGATGCCTTTCGATTCAGCCCGGTGGCATATACATCCTCTGAAACAGTGACAGACCCCGAAGACTCAAACAACGTGCTCAGCGTGAATATTCCAAATTTAACTACAACTTTTGATATTGTTGTTAATCGCGATTCTGGAACCGTCACCGTAAGCAAGCGCGTGATCTCATCAGAAAAAATTAGCAGACCGGCTACGTGGCCAACAAACTTAACCCAATTGTATCGACCACGTTCGACTCTTTTTGGGGTTGAGTCGGGCTCCACCGCAGCGCTAATGTGGAATGAAGAAACTCAATCCTGGGTTGATTCACGTTTAACTGACATACAAAACAATACTAGATTAAGAACATATGTACAAGATTATACTATAAAAACTACGGAAGATGACTTAGGAGACAAAAAAGATTTAGGCGGGCTGGAGGAACTCCGCTCCGACACTTCCACGAACGACAATGACGAGCCAACGTTTGACTTAAGTGATTTGTTGGATGTTAGCGCACTTCATGCAAGCCAGTCAGACGGAACAATGGTAATAACATCGCCGTATGCAAATGTTTTTGGACGTTTGGTCACAAATGCATTAAAGAGTGTTTTTACTTCCTCTAGTGATACAATGGTGATTGAAAGCCTGATGGACTCTTTTAATACCGACCCGGATGCCGCCAATCAACCAAGCTATTATCTAGGACCAGCCTCCGTGAATCTTGATCGATATGGCACTTTTATGCAACAATTGCTTACCTCATGTGCAGCAGCCATCCCAGAGGCAAGTTATTTTAAGACACCCACCCACAACGCTGCGGGTACCCTGAGTTCAGGATTCGACTCTATTAATTTAGTATTTCCTGATAGTGATATTTTTGATTTTGCTGAGCTTGCAAAACAAATGAATGATCATGTTAAAAAATTAATAAAATTAGAGATGAGCCTAACTTATTGTGATCCTATAGGTCCAAATAATAGGGCAAATGTATCTTATTCTATTATAATGCTTATAAGATTGTTTATAATTGAAATAGCACTGGCATCAATTCAAGTCTTAGAAGTAATGGGTCCAGGTCTTATAGATAGCCCGATATTTGCCAAACAAGTTCTGGAATTGATCAAATTAGATATGGAGAAGTGGCAAGCATCTTTTGACACGCTTGACAGTAATCTATATGACGATATTTTAAATAATAGCAAGATATATTGGGAAACATTGTTTTTAATAAACGGAGAAGGGACAACATATGATTCTGGGGAGGATGCTTTGACAGCTATAATTGTACAAGAAATTGTTAATGTAAAGCCCTCCATCAGTACTACGTTAAATTTAAGTCACGTTCCAGACAATTATGATGAATTTATAACCAGCACAATGTTTCCAACAGTTGATGCACCAGCTAAACCTGAGAGTGGTACAACCGTCGTGCCCCCTATTACAATGGAACAGGCTGCCGCCTCAGATCTTGACGAGGCTCGCGAATATAAGAACGAGTTGACAATGATCTCCTTCTATACAGAAGGCAGCAGCGGATACCACCCCGACGATGGCGACGGATACGACGACGACGGGTCTGGTGTCTCGCATGTCACCGACTCAAACGACTGGTTCGTCCGTGGTCTACGCAGTCATTATGGTGATACCATAACAGATGATTTAATAGCCCACCTTCTTGAACAATATAATACTTGGCTCGACAATAACGAGGGCTTGCCCAATGCCAATAACAAAAAGATAGAGTTAGAAAAAAAGTATACATATGTCTCTACCACGGGCGACAAGATTAGATACAGTATCGAGACTAAGTTCACAGGAAAAGCAGATGAGGAAACCCCCGCAAAGAGTGGACGCGGCGATCTACCCGACACGCCCGCCTCGTGGAGAAATGATTGGAAGTATGAGATCACCCTCACCGGAGAATATACAACTGAGTTTTTTGGACGAATGAGCGATTGGGCAATTTTCAATCCATTCCGCGATGAAGTCTATGGCATGAAACCTGCCGACGACCCGTGCGCCGCTCTCGCAGAGGAAGCCGCCGCCGACCCCGTCACCGCAGTCGAGTCCCAAGCTACGCCCCAGCGCACACCGGCTGATGACGCCGCAGGAAAAGCAGACCAGGAAAACGCCACACGATGGGGTCCGCCCACCCGCGCAGACGTGGATGTCAACCACGAGGTAAGACCCGGTTTATATTTTGAAAGATATATAAAGTTCCAAAAGAAAGGAGCATCTAGTTGGAGAATACTTGGAGTCAGTAATTTTATAACTCTTATGGAAAAGGCGTTGGAAGACAGGGACTGGAAGCCTTTCGCACACACTGGAGACGGGGGGATTTATGACGGAGCATACCTGGACCGCACGAGCAATTTGCTAGACGAATTTGAACTTATTAGGTTCGGATTCAGACTAAACTACATCGATGTCCTCGGCTATCCGGGGTCAGGTCTATCTGGTATCAGTTCAAAATCACGCAAATGGGGAGCGTTTTATTTACAAAACCAAACGATAGCAGTCAACCAAAGCATAGACGAATTCTTGGAACTCTCCCCGGAAGCCCAACAACCGTATGCTGAGACTTCAAGCGCATGGAGCAAAGATTTCAATTCAGTTCCTTTAATTAATGTAGAATGTGAATATACATCCGATAGAACAGATGCGTTACGAGAAGACGGCACTCCAGTCAACAAGCCCCTTAATGAAATTTTTGAAGCGGGCGCTTTCGCTATAAAATACGAGGAGTCTTTGCAGGGATTAAAAGAATCAATGTGGGAGAGAGAAACATGGCGCATACTTTTCGATCTTGTAGTGCCCGTAAAAGACATCGCAGCCACACTCGCTGTATATCAGTATTCAGCATTATCGGATGAAGCGACTTTCGTAGGAGGAGTACAGGGCACAAACTTATATCAGATTGTGGCAAAAAGCAAACTATCGGCATTACAAATAATTGTTAATTCTATTTATGGTACAGGAAAGGTTAGCTTTGTAGATCCGTTTTTTCAAAAAGCTGGAATAACATAAATCTACAAAACTATTTAATCACAGGAGCAAACTAAATGGCAGGATTATCACCTAAATTACCGTTACATAGAAATTTTGAAGATGGATATGCTTTGAATAAAACTTTTAAAGACCTTACAAGGCAAAATTTAAAAATGTTAATTTTAACTTCTCCAGGCGAGAGACTTATGTTTCCGTTATTTGGAGTGGGGCTAAGACGATATTTGTTTAGAAACGCCGATGCAACTACGTTTTCTGAAATAAGAAACAATATTAATTCGCAAGTTAGACGATATATGCCTTATGTTAGTATTGAATCGGTCGATTTCCTATCGGAATCTACCTCGACAAGTATAATAGAGGGTACTTCTCCGGGTAATTTTGTACATCTTCAGATAAAGTATAGTATTCCAGATTCCTTTCTTTCGGATACGCTTAGTGTTAGGATATAATTATGAATAGTCAAAAAAGAGGTATTTTGTGTGGGCAATAAACGTAATAATATAAAAATTAATTACCTAAGTCGAGATTATTCTTCTATTAAAGAAGACCTAATAGCATTTGCAAGAAGATATTATCCCGATACGTTTCAAGATTTTTCTACGGCTGGTTTCGGCGCACTAATGCTCGATACCGTTGCGTATGTAGGAGATATACTGTCTTTCTACTTAGACTATCAAGCCAACGAAAGCTTTTTATCGACTGCTATTGAATATGAAAACATTTTAAAACATGGACAAACAGTCGGATATAAACACCAAGGTGCTCGCGCTTCATACGGAAATATTACATTATATGCAATCATTCCTGCTAATGCAAGTGCGACAGGACCAGACACAGACTATATGCCCATTATCAAAGCCGGTTCTACATTCGCAGCAGCCAATAACTCATTGTTCACTCTTTTAGAAGATGTTAACTTGGCAGATTCAGCAAATGAAATTGTTACAGCAAACACAACGACGACCGGTGAACCAGAAAATTTTGCTGTAAAGGCAAATGGCGTCGTTGTTTCTGGGGAAGATCGAGTAAAAAAATTTACAGTAGGCGATTTTGTTAAGTTTAGAACTCTGCGCCTTCCAGGCAATAATATAACAGAAGTTCTCTCGATAGCAGATCTTGAAGGATATCAGTATTATGAGGTAGATCACTTATCACAAAACACTATTTATGTGCCAATTTCTAATAATGATACCACAACTAACGTGCAAGCTCCCAACATTCTAAAGCCAGTTATTGTCCCGCGCCGGTATATTGTACAAAATGATAGAAATCAAACAGTCATTACATTTGGATATGGATCCGAAGCAGAAATTTCCTTTCAGTCGCTTGCTAGTTCCAGGGATGTGGTATTAAATATACACTCTAAGAATTATATCACAGATACCGCTCTAGATCCTTCCGTTCTAATAAAAACAGACCAGTTTGGAGTCGGACCATCTAACACAACTGTATATGTAACATATAGAACCAACACTGCTAGAAATTCTAATGCGACTTCAAATTCGGTTACGACACCGGTAAATATACAATCGGAATTTGCGAATCGAACTCAGCTATTAGGTAGTAAAATGGCAGGCGTTAGAAGCTCAATTGAGTGTACCAACGAAGAACCCATTCAGGGTGACGTTCGTGCTCCAGGTATTGATGATCTAAAATATTTAATTCAAAGTAGTTACTCGTCACAAAACCGAGCCGTTACGGCAGAAGATTATAAAGGCATGGTATTAATGATGCCATCTAAATTTGGTGGCGTGGAAAGGTGCTCTATTATACAAGATGTTGATTCAAATTTAAGAAATATCAATATTTATACTATTTCACGATCTCCTTTGGGGTTTTACGAACCAACAAATAGTATTGTAAAAGAAAACATTAAAACATGGCTATCATCCAAAAGAATGATCAACGATTCTGTAGATATTTTAGATGCTAAGATCGTTAATCTAGGAATTAAATTTGAATTAATTTCTGAGATGGGGGTTAATAAAACACAAATATTTAGTGATGCTGTTTCGAGATTAACAGCATTTCTAGTCAATGGGCAAGATGTCGGTGAAGATTTTAGTATCACAGACTTATACACAGTATTAAATAATGTACCCGGAGTAATAGACACAGTTTCCATAAAAGTAGACCAGATTGCTCACGTTGGATACTCGTCTATAGTATTTAATGTAAAGACCAATACATCCCCAGATGGCAGATATATCAAAGCGCCTGTCAATGTGGTATTTGAAATTAAATATCCAAGTGCTGACATACAGGGAACAATCGTATAATGGGAGTAAAAAGATACACAGCAATAGCAGATACGACAATTACCAATGCGTTTAAGTTGAATTTAAGGACTCGTGCTACTGGTTCTAATATGGGGCTATCCGATTCGCTTGAAGTGTTTCATATTTATGGACAAGAATCCTCTGGCTCATCCGAGAATTCCAGAATTTTAGTTAAGTTTAAAGTTACGGGCTCAAACTCGCTCAAAACAGATAGAACAAATAAAAAGATTCCGGCAAAAGATAATGTAAGCTTCTATCTTCGCTTGTTCAACGTAAGACACCCGTTTACGCTTCCTAGAAACTATCATATGACCATTGCTGCCATATCCCAATCTTGGGACGAAGGCACCGGATTGGATATGGAATCATATAATGATCAGGGAGCAGCAAATTGGACAGATGCCCTAAGCGGTGCCGCTGGAGTCACAACTTGGGTTTCTGGAGGTGGTGGCGCTTTTCACGCAAGTCCAACATATAGCGCTTATTTTGATAAGGGCACGGAAGACATAGAGGTTGATATTACAACTTTGGTAGAACAGTGGATCGTAGGCTCTACCGGGGGTTCCGCCAATGGTAAAGAGAATTTTGGCATTGGAGTTTATTTATCTAACGAATCAGAAAGTTCCTCTTCATATACAAAAAAATTCTCTTCTAGAGGATCTGAGTTCTTTTTTAGACGCCCCGTGATCGAGGCACGATGGGATTCAGCCAAAAAAGACGATAGAGGCAATTTCTATTATAGTAGTTCTTTGGCTCCAGCCGAAGACAATTTAAATACATTATATTTATATAATCGCGTTAGGGGCAGGCTACGAGATATACCCGGAATAGGACAGGGCGACAACATATTAGTAAGTCTTTTTTCAGGGTCAGGAGATAACTCCAAGCCCTATGGCTCAGCATTAAATCTACCTATTTCGGTCCCTTCGGTCAAAACGATTGCTGATTTAAATGCTACTGGCGGTTGGGTTGCAACTGGCATTTATTCATGTTCTTTTGCTGCAACCGCATCGGCTACGCCTCTAACTAAACTTTTTGATGTGTGGCACAGTTCCAGCACCCAGCAGTCTCCTCAATATTTTACTGGAAGCATTGTTCCTACAACACTTGCGCCATCTAATATTAATCCATATGTTAGGTATGCTATGAACATTTCTAATTTGAGAGATGTTTATTATCGTGACGAAACGGCACAATTTAGATTGTTTACAAGACAAAAAGATTGGAGTCCTACAATATATTCCAAAGCCACAGCAGAAGCTAAGCCCACAATTATAGATAGCGCTTCATTTAAAGTAGTACGAATCGTCGATGAATATGAGGCAATACCCTTCGGGACAGGATCCGATATGCACACACAACTTTCTTTTGACGCTTCAGGCAGTTACTTTGATTTAGATTTAACCATGTTAGAAGCAGGTTATGCATATGGAATTAAATTCGCTTTTTATGATGAGGGCGCAAAATCTTGGAATGAATACCCAGATGTGTTTAAGTTCAGAGTAGAGGAGTAATATGTCTGTAAAAGATCTTTTTAAAAGAAGTCATTCAGTTATAGCGTCTGCGAGCCTCGAAACTATGGGAGCAGAAGTTGAATCTGCTGACTATTTTGAACCATACATAAAAGATCAAGATCGCCTTGAACCTCACGTAGACTTCAGTGATCCAGCAAACTTCGTAAAATACGGTTCTGCTGAACAATATTATGATACAGCAATCAAGTGGATTTGGGGAAACTATCCATATGATGGCTCCTTAAAAGAAAAGCTTGAGTGGCGTAATCAGTCAACACTACTTGACTTGTACATTTATGATGTGCGCTATCCAAAAACAACTGGATATGCTACTTTTGCGCCAACGCGATGGGGAACTCATACTGGAAGTCTTTATAGTGGCTACGGAGCACCCGCATCATCAGATTATGAATATATTAATTTAAAAGGCGGTCCTGGCACTCCGTATGGACAATCAATCGGCACAGCTTCTTTAAAGGGAGTTTTTGACTCCAAGGCGAATGTTTGGGACGCCGATGTCACCGGATCCGGTACCAGAGAATCAAACTTAAAAACCAATTTAAGTGGCGGTGTCACCGTTGAATTCTGGCTGAAAACCGGCTCTTTGAACACCTCAACCCAGACAGCAAGACAAGTTGTTTTTGATATGTGGAATAATCAGGCTTCTTCAAGTGCTGATTATGGGAGGTTTAGAATCGAACTAGATGGAGCGCCCGGAAACGCCACAGCAACAATAACCATCACGGATTACACCGAACTCAACGCTACCGACAAGGTGAACTTGGTTGCTACTGATGGCAATAATTATGACTTTACACAAGGCGACCAAAGCTCTGTTAACGGTACATGGGAAGCCACGACCTCGAATGATCAAACAGCAACTAACCTGATGAATGTCATTAACACTACATCTGGACCATCAGGGACAAGGTTTACTGCCACTGTTGATGGAGCAGTCGTGACTGTAACTCAGGCAACAGCAGGCACAAACGGCAACACAACTATTACTTTGACAGATAGCGGCACCGCTGGCATGACTAAAACAGATTTTACGGGCGGTGAATACCATGGTGCACCACCTTTCCGAATAACGTTGATGTCCGGTGCAGCGGGCTTAGGTCGGACCACTCTTGACGCTTCAGGTTCTTCAGGACTTCCCGTTGGTACCGATATTGATCTTAACTCGCTTTCATCTTGGAAACATTATGCATTTAGTTTTGTTAATAGTGGCAATGAATTACAAACCAAATTTTATGTAGATGGGACTCTTAGTGAAACAATCACTACAGGTTCAAGCATTAATGAAATAAGAGAGCCTCTTGAAGCCAATATAGGCGCTCTTTTATCTGGAACATACAATACAACCTGGACAGCCGCAGGTGTCGGTTCTCCAGCCCACGGCTGGGGTAAATTATCCGGTTCTATTGATGAGTTCAGATTCTGGAAAACGAAACGAAGCTCTAAAGATATCAAGCGCAACTGGTTCACCAGTAATATAGGTGGTGGTACAAATACTGATTTTGCAAATACAGCACTCGGTGTTTATTATAAGTTTAACGAGGGTATTACAGACAAGCTCCCGACAGATAAAATCGTTTTAGACTATTCGGGACGAATCACCAACGGAACATGGACGGGTTATGAAACAGGCAGCGCTGGAGAACCGTGGCTTGCATCTAGAAATACAGGTTCTGCAATTGTATCAGCAAGTGCGGGTGTCGAAGATCTAGATCCAATTATTAGAGTAAACCATCCATTAATTGGGGCTTTAACTACCGAATTAATTGCTAGTGGTACCGTATATGATTATACAAATAATTCATCTATGTTCTATTCAATGCCTTCTTGGATTATCGAAGAAGATGAAGGACACGACGGCACTACCGGAGACTTAAAGAGGCTCACCCAAATATTGGGAAGCCATTTTGATAATTTAGATCTTCAAATTGGAGAATTGTCAAAATTAAATATGGCATCTTATCCAAGCAGCAGTGCGGATTTAAAAATGTTCAAGCCATATCCCTATATGTACAGAGCGGTACAGTCGCACGGGCTGGAAAGTCCAGAGCTTTTTTCGGACTCATCACTTCTTGAATATTTTCGTAATCGAAATGAAACTAAAGAATTTGAAGAAGATCTACAGACAGTTAAAAATTTAATTTATGGTAACATTTACAACAACCTATCAGCGATTTACAAATCAAAGGGCACAGAAAAGTCAATTAGAAACCTTATTCGCTGTTTCGGCGTGGACAACGACGTAGTTAGACTAAATGTGTATGCTGATAATAGCACCTATAAGTTCGAACCAAAGCGAAGATTTGCCTCTCATAAGACCAAAGCAGTAGATTTCAATAGCGTTGACCGATTCCAAAGTACAATTTATCAATATCAGGACGCCTCTAATGCCAATAGTGTAGGTTATATATCAGGGAGTGCGACCGGCAAAGCCAATGCTGGCTCAATAGATGCTTTCCAATTCGAAGACGGTTTCCCGATAACTGTTGAAGCCGAGGTTATTCTTCCCAAAAAGGCATCGATGGACTTCGATGTAGGCAGAAGCCAAGCGTTTAATTTCCTTACATCTTCTCTTTATGGACTCCACACCCCAGCAATAACCTCAAGCGCGACAACACATACTACTACTACAAACTTGACCTGGGCAACCGGCGATCCAGCAAACTTCCAGGTTTTTGCAATAAGAGATAGTCTGCACTCTAAAGATGTAAAGTTCTCACTATCTTCGTCTGCTTTACTTCCCAATCATCCTGGTATATCAAGTAGCTATTTTTTGGATGTCTACGATGATCAAAAATGGAATCTCGCCGTCAGGCTTAAGCCCCATGGCTATCCACAATCTTTTAGTACTGGAGCATTGGCTAACGATTACACGCTTGAATTTTATGGTGTCAACTATATTGCCGACAGAAAGGTTAATGAGTTTATTGCAACGGCATCAGTAACTAAAGCAACAGCAGAAAACTTTTTAGCTAACCCAAAACGTCTCTATGCTGGCGCACACATAACAAACTTCACAGGCGCTGCATTACAATATAGTGATGCCAAGATAGTCTCTTTGCGTTATTGGATGAATTATTTGGACAATACCGTAATTCAAGATCACGCAATGGACCCAAGCAACTTTGGCGCTGGGCGACCTGATAGAAGTGCATATTTGCTGCACTCAGATTTGGGCACATTTACTTCTTCCAATGGCATTGTCTCAGCCAGTGTGGAAGTACCACAAATAGAGACATTGGCATTATATTGGGATTTCGAAACTCTTACAGGCTCTGATAATGGCAGTGGCTCTCCCACTACGTTTGATGGCAAGTTTACAATACAGGATGTTTCTTCTGGTTCCACGGCACTGGCAAAACGTTATGATTGGTTGGGTAAAATACTTAAATATCAACACACAGGACGAGGAAACTTTTTCCCAATTAACAATACATCCTCTATCGACACTGTATATTTGTATGCAGGAAAACAACAATTGCCCGAAACTGTATTTGGAGACGATAATATTCGCGTCTTGTCTCAAGCAGAAACAGAGGTTTTTACAAAAGAAACACGTCCTACAAAAACATATTATGCTTTTGAAAAAAGCATGTATCAAGTTATTTCCGATGAGATCATCAACTATTTTAGCTCCATACGCGAGTTCAATAATTTAGTAGGTAATCCTGTTAATCGTTATAGGCAAGAATATAAAGATATTAAATACTTACGTCAATTTTTCTTTGAGAGAATAAGGAACACTCCAGATTTAGATAAGTTTATAGATTATTATAAATGGCTTGACTCCACGCTGGAAGCCATGTTGATGCAGCTTGTTCCAGCTTCTGCACAAACGAGCGACGGGATTGATAATATTGTAGAAAGCCACATTTTGGAAAGAAACAAATACTGGAACAAATTTGCCCTTATCGAAACTGTTACAGCCACAGAGGGTGGAGCCAAGGGCATTAACAACCTTCTTTATAATTGGAGAACTGGGCACAGACCTTTAGGTGGACTAGAAGCGGATAATTGCCCTTATTGGTTCCATCGAGCCGAACGCGATACCGCTCCGTTAAGTAGCAGCGATGGAGCTACTGATTGGCAAGCGGTGAATACTGATAGAAATAGAATTCTTAGCGCATCGCTACAAGTATTAGAGCGTCAATGGACCACCCCGTTTAAATATACTGTTGACCGTACCAAAAATATACATGGCGGCATAAACTATAGTGACAATAAGAAATATTATTATTTCCGGGGCGTTAACATGCCTCACGGAGAAGTTACGGAAGCTGATTGTGGTCTTTCTGGAGTTCCAAAGAATGTTATCAATGCTTGGAATATAGACGTGCGACCCCTTAAAGTTTGCCTCGATCCCTATCTTGAACCAAATCCAAATATAAAAACAAAATATTCTTTTGGCACAAACAATGGTCGCGAGCAATTGGATGGATTACATGATACCGTAAAGGGCGCAATCGCAATGCCCTTTAATATTTATAGTGCATCTCAAGGTCTTGGCGGGTATAATGAGACTGTACAGGCTGAGTTTCTTACAGGCTCTCAATTAGTAAACTTACATAATGATGGATATGGTGTTCTTAACGAAGTACCCATGCAGGGTCCGTTTGCTGAAAAATATGTTGGCGGACATCAAGCGCGACATATTAGAATTAATCGATATGCAGATCCAACCCTCGTCGGCGGCGACGGAGCTACCACTCCCAATAATTTAGACGGCTTATATTCTAGACCTGAATCCTGGCGATTACTTTTTGGAGGAGGTCCAGAGTGTCCCCCAGGAGCGGGCGCGATTGGTCTGACCGGTCCTGACTATGGTGGACCCTACCCAGATTCCACAAAATATAGAGCATGGTGGTTTAGAGAAGAAACCGCAAAACGTCCAGTCAATATTCGTAATATTTTACAGACGACTGCCTCGGTCGATGTGCCGCTTTCGGGCGTACTTCAGCATGGACCAATCGGTAATTACGAGAAATCATATCAGGTTGTGCAAACATCTGGAAGAAGTACAAACAATCCTTGGTTTAACGATGGGCAGACAGAATTATTACCAGCACGATATGCCAACGATCTGCCAAAAACAACTAACGTTCATACACTGGTCGCCGTGCGAGATGCCGAATTTGACAGCCATGGAAGAGGCAATACGTTTATTCCCGGTACTACACCGGCAGCTACCGATGCAGCCGCCGCTGAACAAGGCGCTCTTCGAAGGTTGTCCTCACGATATTCTCCTTATAATGTCGTAGCGGCGCACGAAGGAAGACAAACAGTCTTTAACTTACCAACCAGAACTAAACAAGATACTGTAATTGTTGAACGCTTCTCTGCTCCTGGCGGACCCGAGATTAATTCCTTGGGATTCTTGGATATTGCAGCAGCAGAAAAATCAGTTTATAATGCACTGCCGTATAGAAATCTAACTGTTCGTGGTTCTGGCTCAGGTGAAGCCTCTGGTTCTGGTGGCGATACCATGCGTTTGGAAGACCAGACTGGCAACCGGCGCGGATTACAAACACTTCTATCTCTCCACTGTGGTCAATTTGGATCTGATGCCACACACGGCGTAATCAAATTACATCGGGGTGATTGTGATTATCTTTCCGCTTCGTTCCACAAGGTTAATCGTAATGCGCTTTTGCGCCCAGAAGCCGCCGTAGCAGCAGCAGCAGCAGGGGATCCAGGTGGGAGGTCACTAGAAGCGGTCACAAACATAAGTGCTTCATTATATGACAATTGGTATGTACAGCACCCAATTCCACAAAATGATTTTCAATATATGTGGATAAGCGCATCACTAAGTGGCACTGGTAATTTTCGAGCAGCCACAGGATATGCACCTCGTTCTGGGCTGGTTTCCGGCACCAACAGTTTCCATTCAGCAATTTCATTCTTAACTGCTTCTGAAGCTCTTGCGGTTCTCGATGGAGCTAATTGTGTTTTTGGTACCATTGAAAGAAAAACCGCCGCTACCGCATTAACGCACATCCCAGTAGATTTTGTAGGATTAAATACAATAGTCTATGATCCAATTGGGGTACAATTCAATTATCTTGGAGGCGCGGCAGCACTGGAAGGCGCAGTATCTTCATCAACTGATTATCTTAATAAATCTATATGTATCGCTGGCTACACAGAAAACGGTGAGGTCGATATGTTTAATGCAATCATGCTACATCGTAATGGTCCATATGGATATCCAACATGGAAACAAATTAGAACAGGCGAAAGCTCCATAGTTCGCGCAATGAGAGCAAACAATACATCATCAATCATTGATCCGGCCACATTGCCAGAGAACTTAAGTGGTCTGCATTTTTATAACTGGAGATCGATGAAATCTCACGATAGCACCGTTTCATACAGTTCCACTGGTGGACAGATTTGGTCTATCGAAAATATCTTTGGCGCAGATGGGAATTGGATTGCCTCTCAAGATAGGGAAGTGCTCACTTATCCCGAACCTGTTGTGATAACAAAATACCAACCATTATTTATTAACGCCAAAACATCAACAGAAGGGGCATGGGTCAACACTAATATCAAAGCAACATATGGAAATTATAAATCGTATTTTAGCAACCTCCCGCTTAATGACAAGCTATCACTAAATGAACATGGCGACACTCCAGCCGATAGAATTCTTACAGGCTTACATGTGGGCACAATACCTAGCGTACTTAATTATGTCGTATATACAGAAAATGTATTCCCGACATCAATAAACAAACACAAGAAACACACCAGAGGACGCCCAACATTTGATTGTCCATTTTGGAGAAATGATAGGCGAGATAGAGTTACAAAAGACGGCGGACCCGTATACGATGGCAGAGCCTTCTCTCAGAAAAACTCTCAGGGGTTTCCAATTTTGACCTCCAGCATGTGGCCACTGGATGCCCGAGCAGCCTTTCACCAAACGTATGAAAGCGCCGCAGACCCCCAGGCACCAACATCAATCCTCACATCGTTCTTTCCCTCGTACCCTAGCTGTGGGGAATTACAATCTCATGAAGCAACAGTGTTCAACAAAGCCGGAGGCGCTCTTGCCGGGGGCCCCGGCAACCCAACCGCATGCACTGCTGGAGAATCCACGACTCGTGGTGCTGCATTCATCACAGCATCAGCGTTATACGCAAGGCGTCATTTATTACCCACCGGTTCCAGTGCGGTTTCTCCCTCTTCGGGAATAACAGGCTCGTACTGGCGTGATACTGTTTTTGGCTCAGGAGATGCTCCCTGGGATACTGGATTGCAGTCTGGTAAAAGTCCATTTTATAATTCGTATGATGAATATGCTGAATATCTGCACAAGATTGCCAAAGGTGGTTCTATTTTGCCCGAATATAGAATGAGCGAGAGAATAGATGACTATCTTATAAATGGCGTAGATCCTTTTAAAGACACAGCCATGTTTAGTTTGACTGGTGCTCTCGCCAACCACACTTCAAGCCAAGAAGCTAATTTTGCTAAAACATATAGTAATTCTGAGTTTCAGAAATATTTTGATGTTCTTCAAACCAGTTTGAAAGTAGAAGCATCGGCAAAAGCCCGTCAAATTTCAGTAACCTGCCACGGAGCAAAAAAACTCCTTCCATATGAGGGATTTCACCCAGCGCTTAGAAGTGTACAATTGGCGTCCCTATTCTCTCAGTCATATGGTGCAAACGTGTTGTTGACAGGATCTGGACCAAGAGGTGGCCCAGCCTCTCGCTGGCGTGCATTTTTGTCACCAATGTTCGCACCAGGAATATTTTTCAATTCTATTAAATCTGGTATTGCCGTCGATTATCCACTAATGTTAGGCGATGTCTCCCTTGGCACAGGTTCATCTTTCGGATACGGCGCAGGCGGCGCTGGCTATCAATCAACTTCAAAGAACCACTTTCTTTCACACTGTACCAGAAGCGCAGACAGCGATATGAACCCGGATAATGTTTTTAGTGAGCGATTACCCTTTGAAGCGCTAGTGGATCCAGAATCATATTATGCAAACAAATCAATAATAGACCTTGAAACACACCCTTCGGCCACTGTTAATATGACCGCATCTTGGGATGGGTCTGGAGACGATAGATACAAGTTGGCAATGCACAACTTTTTAGCAGAAGTTCCAGACTTTTACTTGAAAGATGGAACATTACCAGCATTCTTCTCTCAGCCAGAAGACACATGGAAATCCAACACCGCGAAGTTCGATCCTGATAAGTGCTATCAAATGGCTGTTAAAATACGAAAATCATTTGAATATAATACAGATGCGTTCATCAACCAAGGTGGAGCCGGTGCCTCCTATGGTTCCTTGTTTCCAAGAGGGTTCGGAGATGTCCCGCAAATTGTTTCGGGAACGGAAACAATTTGTATGTATAGTAGACCCACCGCATTTGGGCCCCCAAGCGATGCGGGCTCTCTTACTAAGACCGGCACCACCTCAGCTTATAGTAATATCATTTCCTATGGGATCAATCAGGAAAATTATTGGTTTGGAGGGGGTAGCATGCTTGGATATAATGCCCCATTTACTCCATGTTATTACGATGGGTCTGCGTGGTGTATAATAGAGTGGAATCCATCGGAGGGAACCACACAGATACCGGACTTAAACACTCTGATATCTGAGTTAACTGCTTCTTATATACGGTATAAAGGATGGCAGCCCAGCGGCAGTGAAGCAGGGGGCGGATTCCAATCTGGAGAAAATATAAACACAAATGCAAATCAAGTTTCTTCTTCCATAAATCTATTCGGAACATCAAAGGGGTTGGCTGATATTTTGAAATATACTGGCGTCAATCTCCAGGATTCGGAAAATCGATGGGTTATACAAGCGAAATGGGCAACGCCCATATTAAACTTTATTGATTGTTCTGAACAAGCTGGTGCATTGTTGACCGATGTAAGGAACGCAACAGCAGACGGGGAATTAAATTGCAAAGGCGGTAGGCACACAAGATCAATAGGTATGTGGCATCAATACGGGCGACTTCCAAAGGGGAAAGAAGGCATTTGGCTTGAAATTTCCGATCATAGCGGCAGTCTCACACCTGCTCGACAGAACGAAATATATCACGCAGATGCCACCGGCTCTTTAGCGGATTTGGTAGGCTTTCCTAAAACCTCTATTAAAATGGGACAGGTTGCCCCAAGTAAAGTTATCCGCGAAGCCGTTGTTGCAATTCCGTATGTGCAGACTGACACTGCCCCGGATGGCTCTACAATATTCTTCAATGAAAAAAAATTATTTACACTCCCGGCAAACGATATTCAAGCCGCATTAACCCCAGGCAAAGGGACTACACAGTCAGTTCAATCCATGGTTGATGCAATGCAACGATATGTATTTCCTCCAAGTTTAGATTTTATTACTTATCCCGATTCTGTTCGCCCGTTTACAATGTATATTTTTGAGTTTGAACACAAATTAGATCAAGAAGACCTAGTTGATATGTGGCAAAACTTGCTTCCGAAAATCGGACGTTCGTTTGAAAAGAACGGACCCGATAGAGTAGGTACCGAACAAGTCATACAATCTCACACAATTACACATCGTTTAAATATGGGAGAATTACTATCTTCTACGCAAGATAATTTACGATGGATGGTTTTTAAAGTAAAACAAAGAGCACAAAGAAATTATTTTAGAAAAGTAGCCGCAACAAATTCAGAGATTGTTCCAAGTATTCAATATGGGTCGTTATTAGGAGCGTTGTCACCACTTGGGCAGGCACTACCTAGCATTGTAGCTGGTGGCGCGGCAAAGGGCGCTGCACAAAAAACAGATGAAGCAAACCTGACATATAACTGGCCATATGATTTCTTTTCATTAGTTGAACTTGTTAGCCTTGACTCAAGCTTTACATTTGAAGTAAACAGCGAAGCAGCCAAAGCTGCGGAGTTAACGAAGGGAAAGAAATGATGAAGCGAATATTTATTATAGAGTGTAAACATTAAATGGAATTTTTTAATAAAAAAGAAGAAGTAATTGATTTACAACTGACACAGCATGGCAAACATCTCTTGTCAAGGGGGAAGTTTAAGCCAATTTATTATGCCTTTTATGATGATGGGATTTTATATGACGGAGAATACGGGAGTGACATCAGAGAAATACAAAACAACACAGAAGGCAGAATTCAAGAAAACACCCCAAATTTAAAGACACAATACGTTTTTCACGATTTAGATAAAGGATTTGGTGAAGCTCTGCACATCCTTACAAATACGCAGAATCAAGTCGCCGCCCAACAAGTCCTCGCAGCGACCCCTGAGCAAAGCCAAATTTTAATTACTCCACTGGGCAGTTCTGACTTAGGCAGCGAGTACCTTCCAGCCTGGAAAATATCTACTCTAAGTGGTGAATTCCTTCCAGGTGATACAACTCCAACTTTAGCTTTAAGTGGCTCTAACACAATTTTAAATATTCCACAAATTGGATGCGAGATAGTGTATAACGTTTCTGTTGAGGATATGACAGAGAGCGTGACTCAAGATATGCTTGATGCAATTGCTAGGGGAGATCTTGATGGAACCCCACAAAGCGTTTTAGAAGAACAATTGGCTGGGACTACAGGCTATAGTGATGTGAATTATAATGTACATGTTTTTGACGACAACACGTTTCTAAAAGTTGAATCGGATTCCCTGATCATGCGAATTATAGAAGATAACGTTAATCCGAGTATTAAAGGCTATGAAATAGAAGTATTTGAAGTAGAAGATATTGTTCTTGGTAATAAAACAGTGACACAATTAAACGCACTTAGATTTATTAATGAACCTGACTTGATTGTTGATAATATTCTTTTGGATGAATCAGAAGTGCAACAAGCCAAGATAGTAACTGATTCTAGTTTTGTTAACCACTATTTTGATATAGAAGTCGATGACGAAATAGAAGCAGGACTAATATGCAGCAAAATTCAGAATGCTGACAAAACTCTATATAAACTTGTTACATTAGATTTCGAATGTCCTGACGCAACATCTAATTACCAATTCTTGAGCCCCTATGCTCAAAAGACAGACGATGAAGAGTGTGGAAATGGTTAAAGTTCACTATTCACAGATAAACCTGGGAGTGCATAAATAAAATGGCACATGCATGTCCGATAATTCCAAAAGTCTATATTGATAAAGTATTTTTAGGCAATGCTTCCTTATCTACGAGTGGTGATGGAGAAGTAACCGTTAACACGGGCGACATTATTGTAAACTTAAAGTTTACACAATTAATCGAGGCAGACTTGGTGAACAATCTCATGGAATTCCCAAATTCAGATATTAATATACAAGATTATGTTAAAATTGTATGTATGTTATCAACTTCACAAGAGGTAACAGATGTCATAAAAGAAGGTCTTGATCCTCAAAATCGATATGAGGGTGGCTGGCCAGCCCCCTGGACGTTCAATCAATATAACATGCGCGGACCAACCACTTGGGATGGTAGTGCTTATTGGACCCCGTTTGCTTTAGGTGATCCGCTGCTGAAGCCAGGGGCGCATGGGTTGCGAGCAGGACAGTTTGACAGTGACCCCATCGGTAGCCAATATTACGCAGAAATCCATTCCGTCGATGAGTTTACATGCACCCCAGACATCACCTATCAAGATGAGCCGTTTGTTGCCAATGGAGTATATAGGTTTGGGTCTTTCCGCAACAATGCGAACTTCGAGTCGCTTACCCACTTAACTTGTTTCGCTTATGTAGTAATAGACACTGATCAATTAGAGACAGATTATAGTATATCATTACCTTCTCAATATAAATATTTTACAACAGGCTATTATGTGCAAGAACGCATTATAGAAGGGGGCGACGTTGCACCCAAGTTTTTTGTTAAAATGGATTCGGGAGATACCACCTCGGATGCCGATCCGCAAGACAAAGCAGATCATTCCCATACATATCAGATTGACGCCAATGGCAATGGTATTACAGATACCGTGACGATATCGGCGGACCCCCGCTATGATCACTTTCATGAAATAAAAAATTATGCAGTCTTCTTGTCCCACAACCATGTGCACGAGATCAACGAGGACGCCCTTTCTGTCACAAATACTATTGATTATAGAATACAAGCCGAATTGGATGCGCTACACACATCCCTTGCGGGCATGGGAACGCGATTGCTCGCAGAAGAAGAAGCAGTTTATTTTTCTGATATGTGGCTAACAAAAGACGCCTCCAGAAATGCTAGATATGCTTTTACATTTGATTATGGAAAGTTTATTCTCAACGAATCCGATGATAGAGATTTTATTTCAAATATGAGCATTACCGCAAAACAACAAATAATTTCTAATTCTATAATCACAAAATTTATATTGAGCAGACATCAAGTTGGACCCGGTGGAATCGATGTACCCGTGGTTGAAGATCTAGACGATCCCGCTCTAACTGAAATTGGTTTAGAACTAATGAGCCAAAGCTATCCCAGTGGTAATGGCCAGAGTTACTCACTATTAAGACATTTCACCGGAATCGACGCACCAGCAGGTTTGACCTTCGGTGAACCCCGCGTAGGAATGGCAGATTTAACTTCTGGAGAGTATCAGTATATACTAGACATAGAGGTTGTTGATGGATTTGCCTCTATGATTGCCCTCATCCTGAAGCCTCTTGTTGAAGCCTTCGCCAATTATCAAGAATATTATAATACGGCAATGCTTCCGTTACCTTCTGAACTATGTGAACATTTTACTCTCAAAGGCGTGAAAAACCTAGATAAGCCCCTCAGCCAGATTGCAACAGATACAATCATTGCCTACCTTGATGCACTCGGAGCACTCTTCGACGGCTTCGACTCCCAATCTTCTCACTATGCGTATTATCAAAGCAAATTACAAACAATGGTGTATCCAAAAACAGGTACTCAAGAAGGCGTGGCACTTCTTAACCAAATGATGCTAGATTTGGTGGGAATTTATGATAACCTGCTACGGAAAAATTCATCAGGTACAAGCGTAGAAGTAACAGCAGCCGATATACAATCAAACAATCTCGCCCTCCACGACAACGCACCCGTGATTACAATGCGTTATGAGTTTAATAACTATATAGACGCACTATTTGAAAATGATATGTATGTAGATAATGTGAGCCTTAGCCTATCCGATGTGATACCAGGATTAAAGGTTTATACCATACCACAGTTGCTCAGCGCAACATCAACGGGAGTCTCTGACGCCAACCCTACCGTTGAAGATCAAACTTCATCCGATGGGTATAGTGCCACCACTGACTCAACTGATACCACATCTACATCAGATGACGCATTGACCCGCGAAGAAGCCGATGCCGCAGCCGATGAACACTGGAACGCAGCTTCTGCGGCAACTCTAGCAACTGATGAGAGCGGTGCGGCAATCTCCCTCAGTTCCGCAGCGGCAAACGCATTAAGCTCCTACACGGGTCAGCAGGCTACGACATGGACTGTTGATAAAGGAGGCACCACTTCAAGCATCTTTTCAATGGGGAATTATTTTGGAGGCGCGGTAGCCAAAGTGAACCCGATCTTTAAAGCCGCTGTAACAACAAACGGCGATTCTACTGCCGTTGATTTGTTTACATCAGATCCACAGCCCGCATCTACTCTTATGAATGAGGTTGAGGTTTTAATGAAGTATAATATCGCCACACCGCAGCCGCCGACAACTCTTGGCGGCATACAGCTTAAAAGCGACGACTGGGCAGTAAAGAGGTTTGAGGAGCTTAACGTAGCAAGCTGCACTGGACCTGTCACCACACGCTGTTATTATCTTTGTCGTCAATCTGAACCTTCAGGATGGAAATGGGGAGAGATTATTAATAGATATTTCTTATTGGTGGCACCGCAGATCCCCTGGGCTCCCGCCACACCCAAAAAAGAGAAAAATTGGGGAGTTGTGGACGAGATAGACAAAGATTCTACATCCTGGAATCAAAAGGGTGCCATTGAACAACTTAACCAACAAAGAGAGGAAGAATCTGAAAATTCGCAAAGCAACGGCAAGGGCATCGGCAAGGGCATCGGCAAGGGCATCGGCAAGGGCATCACCTCGGCGAGCATCGTTCCCGAGGTGACCGGCAAGGGCATCGACAAGAGCATCGACAAGGGCATCGGCAAGAGCGACTCCAAAAGCGGCGGCGGCGGCAACGGCTACGGCTACGCCGACTACGGCGGTGGTGGCGGCTACGGCGGAAAAGATTAAAAGGAGGACTCTAAACTATGGCAGTAAAAAAATGTGATGAAGTAGCAGCAACTGTAACAACCGAAGAAGTAGATACCGGTACCGGCAACGGTACTGGAGGAGGGCAATCACCTGATCCTCAACCAATCCCTTTTCCAACTGAACTCTCCAAAACCTTGATAGCAGTTGAGGCTGCACATTTTGCTGAACGTAGTCCAACAAGCGAACTATCTAGCTTGGTTCTGGCGAACGGTCCCACTTCCGACATAAAAACCACTCGTCCTGGCAATATCGCGGATCCATTCCGTGCAGAATCTAGAAAGTTTTGGGTTGCCGCACCGGGCGATAATCAGGCTATGATATATTTGAACACGAATGCGCTATGGGAAATGAGTTTGGACGCCAATCAAACACCGTGGGAAGATACTTATGGTCCTTCCGTGTTTATGGCGGACAACTACGGGTTCCCCGTCACCGTCCAGAAAGCGCAAAGCGTATTAGCTTTGGATACGACAACCGAGACTTGGGGCGTCGTTGCAGATGACACAGCGTTTTGGAGCCAACCCGCCTCGGGCACAGACGCTGGCAAACCAGATGCGGCAAGGCTTTGGAAAGCAGTGTGGGACTATCCCCAGTTTGTAGCAGACAATGAGGCACCGGCTGTGCTCGCTGATATATCCGGCTTCTCTAGACCGTCCCCCCTTATCGATACAACACAAACATTCACCGATCACTATTGTAAATTCAGTATTCCCTTTACTAAAGAAGAAATAGCAAGATATCTTAATATCACAAATTATGTAGCTTATGCCAACTTCGAATCAGATTATGATTTTTATCAGCAACAATATGAAAAATTTATAAAAACAAGCGGGATAAAGGAATCATTTTTGCCGAATATGTATTCGCACGTAATAGAAGAGACGAACTGGCAGGCTTCACCCATACCCAATTTTCAGCCCACAGATATATATACGAACGATTATTGGACAGATTGGACAACAGCAATGATACAACGGACCCATGGAGGCGGATTTGCATACTGGTCTATCCCTGGCGACGATCCCTATGCCAATGTCGCAATTCCCGTTAGTAACATAAGTCTATTACAAGCTGCGTCAACAGATGCAACGCAAGCTGCCCATGGTGGTCAACATCTTTTCGACGATTTCAGTGGCACTGGTACCACGGAGACAGTCAATGTGCGCTACAATGATTTTGAAGAACTGTTCCCCATGGGTGTGAACATAGATATGACCACCAATGATGCAGGTAATATGCTAATTGCTTGTGAAAACATAGGTCTAATGGATGAGTTGACATCTATGATTATAAGCGAAACCTCTTTTGAAGACGACACTTCAGTCCAACATTTCTCAGAAGATGTTGATTTTGCTATGTCGCGGGAGATAATAGCTGAGATCACCCGAACCGGCTTCCTCATCACACAACTCATAAGCGAACATAGTATAGAAGCCATTCAACTTATTGATTTTGAAACATGGCTATCGGCAAATTTTGATAGATCACTCCCAAGTCAGGGTTCAGAGATACGCGTATCGGAGTTCGGATTAGAACATGAAACCACTTTTCTTGGCATGCCATCAAATTATATTACTGGAGATGATTGTACCCCCTTTAACAGTACTTTGCAAACACTCATACTTATTGGAAAAGTAAACCAGCTTGTCACCGATCACTTTCGTACTTGGAAAATGGTATTAAACGGAGAAGAAGCATATCACGAAACTCTTGTTTATGAGATTGTAAAAAAATCAGATGTTGATGGAACTGGCGCGTTACAAACATTCTGGATTCCGAATATGGAAGATCTGGACCAATTTCACTATGTTGACACACAAGTAAAATATGATAAAGGATATATATACGAAGTTTTCGCCCACCAGTTAGTTATAGGCACGTCATATAAATATAGCAATCCGAGATTTCAACCATCATGGGGCGGCCGCTACCCGAATCCTAATCTTTCTGGACAGTTTGATGTCTCTTACACTCCGTCTTTGAAAATCGCTAGAATTCCTATTTTGACACACGATGCGCGAGTACTTGATGACGCCCCGGTCTGGCCAGAGACGGATCTCGTTCCATACAAGGGAGTATCTGATCAATTCTTAATCATGCTTGAAACCAATGTTGGCACCTATACAGAGCCTGCAATTATAATTAACGACCGAGATGCTGAGTTTTTTAGAAAGTATAGGCAAGCACGCAAACTATTGCCGCACGAACCAATAACTTTTCACGCAGATGATCCCACAGGGCGTTTTGAAATATACAGGATCGACACACAGCCAAATTCCTATAGCGACTTCACAGGAAACTTAATAGCAATAATCGGAGACAATACAGCCTCTGCTGCTTCCTATGTTGATAATGTTTCGTCAAATACCAAATATTATTATGTTTTTAGAGCCATTGATGTACATGGTAACCGCTCTAATCCCACCGATGTTTATGAAATAGAATTAGTAGAACACGAAGGAATGGTGTTTTTTAATACAAAGGTATATACCTTCGAAGATCTCAGAATAGCAGCGGAAAAACGCAGCGGCATTAGCCCGACTAGAGACGCAACAAGATATTTAAGAATAAGCCCAAATTTCATTCAGTCACTAATTAACTATGACGACTCTTTTCCCGGTCCAAACGGTCCCGCAGGTTATGCCTCGGCAGGCGATCTCTGCCCCCCTCCCCGGCTGGGACATACGGACGAACCAGTCTGGAATAAGAGATTTAAGGTTAGGGTTACATCAAAAAATACTGGTAAGAAATTTGATATTAATTTAAGGTGTAAAATTAATTGGAGAAATACACAATAAGAAAATAGCTTAAGCATATTTAATGCTTAAAATTTTGGTATTTTAAATTTATAAAATACTAATTACAACGACATAAGGAATATATAAATGGCATTTTTAGACAACTCGGGCGATATCATACTTGATGCAGTCTTAACAGACACGGGCAGAATGAGGCTGGCAAGAGGTGATGGTTCTTTTAAGATTACCAAATTTGCGCTGGGTGACGATGAAATTAATTACGCGCTCTATAATAAAAATCATGCGAGCGGAAGCGCCTATTATGATCTAGAAATCCTCCAGACGCCTGTTTTAGAAGCATTTACAAACAATACTTCCATGATGAAGTCCAAGCTTATTTCAATTGCTCGCACCAATCTTTTATATTTACCGGTAATTTTGCGTAACCAAGTTAAGGGAATTCCTAACAATGCCACAACCAAGGTTATAAATATTTTTGTTGATCAATCAACAGTGGAAGATTCCAATGGTCCAAAAAGCGCGACCGAATTTATAAATGGGTATCGGTTAACAGACACCTCAAGGCCAATCGTGATGGACCAAGGAATTGAGTCGAACGCAATAGGTGATGGCTCGACCACCGTGCTTGATGCAGATTTATTTGAAACTCAATTTATTCTTGAAATAGATCACAGACTTGGAAGAATTGCCGATAAAGATGGTGTACTCGCCACCCCCTCTTTTGTTGATGACGACAATATTGCCTCTTACTATCTTACATCCAACTCCAATAGCAATTATTTTATTGCTAAGGGCAAGGACGTGAGCGGTGACGTTATTAATGGTCCCAGAGGATATCGCCTCGCATTTTTAATCGCACCCTCAAGTGATCTTGCTTCGAGCACCTATTTATTTAAAACAATAGGTGGAACAAGCACATTGGGAAGCGCCGCTGTTAGACACATTGATACCTCCGTCAGAATCACCGGGGGCACAACTGGATATAGGGTGGAAGTTCCAATAAGATTTATCAAGTACCCACAATAAGGAATAATAGAAATTAAATATGGCAACAACCTTTAAATCGCTAACGGCTAATGATATAGTAAATACAAGAACCCTTCTTCATGAAGCCATCCCGTTAACGGGCACAATTCCTTCTGGTACATATTTGGATCAAAATATTAAAACATATTCGCATGGTATGTTCGAATCTGTTTTTGATTATCCATATTTGAGTTCTTCCGCAAATCACGTCTTTGACATAACCTGCGGCTATTCAAGTGCCTCAGCTATGTCAGGGGCACAGACTGCCGCAAATCCTCATATTCAACAAGATAAAAAGCTCAACATTTATAATCAAATGGCGCAAGTCCTTGTAGGATATGATGCAGATAGCAAGATTCAAAGATTTGATCAAGATGGAGATCTAGCCGCAGGTGGACAAAAGCTTGATGAAGTATTCTTTATCAACTTTGCAAGGCTTCTCGCCAAAGACGAGATTAAGAAGCAATCCTTTACGCTTCAATTTGCCACGGGCGGTGTTGCAGCCAAATTGCCCGCCACCACAGCAGGCGGCGACTTCGCACTTACTATTTCAGACTATGGTGCATCTACCAACTATTTTGTCAACTCCCCAGCAGGCGAGTATGGCATTCTATATACATCTTCCGTTGCCTCCGGTCCCGGCGTTGGATTACTTTATTATCAAGCAGGCATAGCAGTTATCACTGGTGCAATTTTCCAAGCCCCATGGGAATCGGGCAGCGGCGGCGCAGGGTGGGATCGTCCGAATATACCCGGCTTAAAGCTGGGACGAACCGAAATGGGACCAGGATACGGTTCAGGCTCTTTTGATTCGCTACTGACAGGCTCAACCATAACAGTGTTGGCGGATTCTATAAGAAATCGTCTTGTTAACGTTTCTTTCAATAACACAGTGGAGCTAAACTCAACAGTATATTTCTGTCGCGTTAACCACAATGAATTCAATTATAGTTCCAGCCCAACATACCTTAGCTCTTCACAAATTGTTGTCAAGAACAGCACAACCGACAATCCGGTATCTTATATAACTACAGTGGGGCTCTATTCCTCAGACAATGAATTGTTGGCAGTAGCTAAGCTTAGTGAGCCACTAAAGAAAACGCCAGATACAGAACTAACTCTTCGTGTTAGATTAGATTATTAGTCTAATAGCTATTTATTAATAATGGCTTATAAAAAATTTAAAAAGAATGACCTATTCTACAATACTCTGAAAACTCATCCAGAGTTTAGTTTTACTATTTATAATAGCAGAATATATGTAAACAACAAGGATCAAATTACAGGTGCATATGCTGCAAACGTGGGACATGTTGACACTGGGTTTGCTAGCTTATATGAATTAAATGTTGATAGGTCTTCGTCTGTCGCTACAGCCGTGGCAGGAGAGGGTCACCCCGATGAACTCAACTATCCGGGTGATTTGAGCGTGTGGGCACCCGGCGATGCACCCGAGCAAGATATACCTTTAAATAGCACATTTATTCACCCTTGGATGATCAAGAACGGCTTGAACCAATCTTTTAAAACAATTACAAAAACGGAGTATAATTCACTTGATTATGGCACTATAATGACCGGTACTATGGTTGGATCAAGCGTGGTAGGATCAACACTGTACCCAATGTCTGCCAGCATTGTTCGAGAACATTTTACAGCAAGCGTCCGTGGCGGACCTCGCGCCAATTCCGACGCGAGCCCCACTAATGCTGGGGGCGACATCTTACATCAAGATGGTCGCAACCATTTAACCGCACTTGAAACTACTTTAAATTATTATATACCGATGAATCCACACTATACTTATTCGGGGTCATTGGGAGACAAACACTCTGACGCGGCTACTCTTATTAGCATCCCTTCCATAATGTTTGGCTCTCAAATTAAAAAAGGATCTGTTACTCTCGACTTTTATATAAGCGGCACATTGGTAGGACGACTTCAGGATGAGAATCGAGATGGCGCTTTAATCGAGACTGCTCCAGAAGGCGGCACAAATTCTGGAAGCACCGCAGGGGTGGTATTATATAATGAAGGATTTTTAGTCCTTACGGGCAGTTGGATCCTCTCGGGAGCAGCACTAGGTGCTTTCAACAACGATGGATATGATAATCGCGCTGGCACCGGACAGCCAGCATCGCTTCCCGGAAAGCTTGCACCTAAATGGATTTATTTTGGTGCGGGTGCGAATGATCACGTTGCTGTGGGCAATGTTATATCATCTAGTTTTGGATTATCGTTTAAGGGCACAACAAATGTCCAAACCATTACTATGTTGGCTCATGCAGACAAAGGAAAATTAAATCATTCCAATAACCCAACTTATAAAACAGCTAACCAAACAACCTTACCGGAAACTGGATCTACGTCATACACTGAAAAATCGAACTTAACAATTAAAAATATTGTTTCTTCCTCCTATGCCGATCCGACAGGTAGCTTTCAAAAAATAACATACATCTCCTCAGTCGGAATTTATGATGAGGATAAAAACTTACTTGGTATTGCTAAGATGGCAACTCCAGTTAAAAAATCAGAAAATAGAGAATTTACATTCAAACTTAAATTAGATATATAATGAAAATATTGGGACTTGATATAAGTTCCTCCAAAATCGGCATTGCGCTACTTGACGATGAACAAATAATAATAAGCGACGTGCTAAAGTTTAAATCAAGCCAGTCTTTGGAGGAGCGTGCAGCACTGTTTGAAAGACGTATGCGTGCCATTGATACACATCATGTTGTTTTTGATGTATATGTTGAGCAGCCTGCGATAATGTTTCGTGGCGGCAAAACGACAGCGTTTACAATGGCGACACTTCAGCGATTTAATGGAATGTGTTGTTATGCTTTAAGTCAAATATTTGAAATGGAAGCATCCTTGATTAATCCCAATTCTGCTCGTTCTGTCCTCGGCATAAAAGTTCCAAGAAAAGTTCCAAGCAAAGAAAAGAAAAAAGCAATCATTGAAAACATATCAGATAGATTTGGAGATCGGTTCCAATACAATCTAACAAAACATGGAAATCCGCAGCCCGGAACAGACGATAGAGCAGATGCCCTTGTTGTTGCTCTTGCTGGTCCTTTATTGCTTGACGGATAGTTTTGAATCGGTTATAATATATATGTGCAGAGAAAATTTAAGATAATATCCACTATTCTTGGTGATAATTACCGCTCAAACGATGAACACTTGTTTGCATGCCCGTATTGTAAGCATCACAAGAAAAAACTATCAATTAATATAGAAAAAAACTTGTACAAGTGTTGGATTTGTGAATCGACTGGGCGTGATATTCGCCGCCTTGTACGACGATTTGGCGATTTTAACCAACTTCAAGCGTGGGACAAACTAACAAACCGTATAAATATTAACGAATTTGATGACTTATTTACAGAAAACGCCGCTAAACGCATAGATTCACAACTGATTGTATTGCCAAGCGGGTTTATTTCATTAAATAACGAAGCCTCTTTATCTGCAACCCCCGCCTTGAATTATCTTAAAAAGCGTGGTATATTAGATAAAGATACGTTATACTGGAAGATGGGCTATTGTATGGATGGCAGATATGCCAACCGCATTATTGTTCCGTCATTTGACGATAACGGAGATCTAAACTATTTTGTGGCAAGAAGTTTTTCTTCTGACCCCCGCAAATATCTCAACCCACCTGTCTCAAAGGATATAATATTTAACGAGCTTTATCTCGAATGGGATACCGATTTGGTTGTAACAGAAGGCATATTCGATGCCATTGTTGCAGGACCAAATGCCGTACCTTTACTCGGTTCTACGTTGCGTCCAAACTCTAAGTTATTTATGAAAATTGTACAAAATGACACACCAGTTTTTCTCGCATTGGATCCAGACGCTGACAAGAAAGAAAAAAGAATTATAAAACTTTTCTTGACTTATGGGCTCGAAGTGTATAAAATAGATATAAGCGGATATCAAGATGTATCCGACATGGGAAGAGAAGAATTTCTAAAAAGAAAACAAAATGCAGTGCTCGTTCAAGAAACAGATTATCTGTTAGAAAGCGCTATAGCTAGCATTTAATAGGACTATATGATTAAAATTGCTCACATTGCGGATACGCATATTAAAAATCTGAAGTATCATTACGAATACAGGATTATATTCGAAGAATTATACAATGTTCTTCGAGACGAGAAACCGGATTATATCGTTCACTGCGGAGATTTAGCTCACACAAAGACGCAATTATCACCAGAATATTTTGAACTTGCCACAAGTTTCATAAAGAACTTGGCAGATATTGCGCCACTGGTCATGGTTCCGGGTAATCACGATGGCAACCTAAAAAACAGCAGCCGTCAGGATGCGATCACGCCAATTATTCAAGCACTAGAGCATCCAGATATTCATTTTTTCAAGAACTCTGGCGAGTTTCACGTCAACGACGATCTGTGTTTTAACATTCTTTCTGTATTCGATGAAGACAATTGGATCGAGCCGACCAATCCGAATAAAATTAATATAGCTCTCTATCACGGCGCTATTAGTAATTGTAAGACTGATATCGGCTGGATTATGGAACATGGAGAGCACGAATTGAACATCTTTAAGAAGTTCAGTTTTGCAATGCTTGGAGACATTCATAAGTGCCAAGCGCTTGATTTTGAAGGACGAGTGCGCTATTGCGGCTCCACGGTTCAGCAAAATCATGGTGAAACCAATGATAAAGGATTTTTGCTTTGGGAAATAGAAAATAAAAATTCTTTTACTGTACGCCATGTTGAGTTACAAAACCCTAAGCCGTTTACCACAATTGAGTTAACCACAAAAGGCAGAATGCCGAAGGGTATCGATGTTCCACAAGGTGCACGCATTCGCTTGGTATCTAACAACAACCTTTCGCTTGACAAGATGAAGAGAGCAGTCGATGTTGCGAAGCACCGCTTTAAGCCAGAAAGTATCACATTTTTGAATCGCGCATTGGGCAACAGAGCCGATGTTGGGTTGACAAATGATGACTTTATAAAAGAGAACCTCCGCGATCTAACAGTCCAAAAAAGATTGATTAAAGAATTTTTAAAAGAATATGAAGTCGAAGATGACGTTTTAGATAGAGTTTTAACACTGAACGCAAAATATAATAGAGCAGTAGAAGAAACTGAAGAGGTTGCTCGAAATATTAATTGGAAACTTGACTCCTTTCAGTGGGACAATCTGTTCAATTATAGCGAAGACAATTCCATAGATTTTGCTAACTTATCTGGGATCGTGGGTATCTTTGGAAAAAACTACTCAGGCAAGTCTAGCATAGTCGATGCTGCCCTGTATACGCTGTTTAACTCTACTTCGAAAAATGAGCGGAAGAACCTTAATGTTATTAACCAGAACAAGGAGAGAGGCGTTGGTAGAGTGGGAATTTCTATTGGCGATAAACAGTTTGTAATTGAGCGCGAAAGTGAAAAGTATATTAAGAAATTAAAAGGCGAAGAGACATTAGAAGCAAAGACAATTGTTGAATTTAACGAAGTCGATTCTGTCACGACCCAGGTTATGAGCCACAATGGAATGACTCGTAATGATACTGATAAAAACATTCGGAAGATGCTTGGAACGCTTGATGATTTTTTGCTTACCTCTATGGCATCTCAATTGGATAGTTTAACATTTATCAAAGAAGGCTCAACCCGTCGCAAAGAAATTCTTGCCAAATTTCTTGATTTGGAAATATTTGATACGAAATTTAAGCTAGCAAAAGAAGACGCATCAGACTTAAGAGGAGCGCTTAAGCGACTTGAAGGCAGAGAGTTTAACGAAGATATCGAAGAAGCGAAGGAACAAATACACCAGAGCGAAGTTAGCATTGAAGAACACAGTCAAAAATGTGAAGAATATCAACAGCAAATATTAGATACCAGATCTTCATTGAGCGAAATAGAAAATAAAATTACATCGATCCCACTGGAGATTATTGCTATTGAACAAACGATCAGTGCGCTAAAAGCAAAGAAGAATGATGTTCGGATCCTTTTACAGCAGAACAAACAGCTTACAGAGAACAATAATAACAATAATGAGCTATCTGAGAAATTAAATAATTTCCTACAAGAATACGATGTTGAAAGCTTACGAAACAAGAAGCAGAGCGTCGAAATTAAGAATGAAGAATATAACGATCTTTTACAATTTTTAAAGAATAAAAATAAGGATATCAATGCATACCGAAAGAAAGTGAGTCTTCTTCAAGAAGTACCGTGCGGCGAGACGTTCCCAACTTGTAAGTTTATTTGTGATGCTCATAAAGCAAAAGATGCGCTGCCAAATATGATAACAGAAATTAGTGATATTCGCAAACAAAGTGTACAACTTTTGGAGGATATCCACAACCTTGATGTTGATAAACTAAATGATTATTTGAGCAAATATGACTTATTGGTAGAAAAACAAAAAGAGGTACAACATGAGATATCGGTTTCTAATTTGGAGATGCAAAATAATTTATCAAAATTAGAAGTCTTTAAGCACGAAATTGAGAACATTGAGAAGCAAATTACAACATATGAAGAAAACAAAGAAGCGATTGAAAATCTAGAACAGCTTGTCGCAAAGAAAAAGAAATATAGCACGTCCCTTGAACATATAGAGAAAAACTGTGATGAATGCCAACAAGAGCTAAATGATTTATATATTTCCCACGGATCCTGCGAGCAAAAATTGCAGAGCCTAATTGAACAAAAGAGCGAACTAGCAGAGTTGCGCGAAGACTACTCCGCTTACGATTTATTTATGAGATGTATGCACACCAGCGGCATCTCCTATGATATTATTAAGAAGAAGCTGCCAGCGATTAATGAAGAAATTGCGAAGGTGTTGGCAAATATTGTAAATTTTGAAGTCTTTTTTGAGGATGATGGCAGACGTTTAAATGTTTATATTAAACACCCAAAGCACGAACCTCGACCTATTGAAATGGGTTCGGGAGCAGAAAAAACAATTGCTTCGATGGCAATCAGGCTTGCATTGTTGCACGTTAGTAACTTGCCCAAATCAAATATATTCATCCTTGACGAGCCAGGAACGGCTCTCGATGCAGAAAATCTAGAAGGATTTGTTAGAATATTAGATATGGTCAAATCGTATTTTAAGACAGTGATTCTAATATCTCATTTAGATTCGCTAAAAGACTGTGTTGACTATATCGTAAACATTGAAAAGAAAAATGGTTATGCACACGTAAGTCAATAATTTTTGTTGACTATTTATATAACAGGAGATACAAGAAAATGCAAAATGGTTTAGTAGATAAAGTATTACAAAAGCTAATTTCCCGCAAGTTACTTACATTTTTAACAGCAACAGGGCTGATGCTTTGGTCCGATTTGGCTTCGGAAACATGGGGTATGATCGCTATGGTTTATATTGGCACGCAAGGAGCAGTTGATGTTATGAAAGCATATAAATATGGAGAATAAATGACTTGGTTAGCTATGAAATTATATATGAAAAAGGCGTGGCTTTGGTGCAAGCACCATTGGAAGATTGCTGCGGTTGCTGCATGGACTCTTATTATTTGGGTTGTTGCGAGAAAGAACGTTGGTGCATATGCCAAAGTGCTCGATACAACTATCGAGAGCTATAAAAAGGAAGTTGAAGTGCTGGACAACACCCACAATGCCGAAATAGAAAAAAGAAACGAAGCAATTCGCAAACGCACCGAGGCACTAACAAAATTGGAACAGCACTATGACAGATCTTTAGATTATTTAACTGTCGAAAAAAGAGCAAGATATTTAGAACTAATAACGATGTTTGATCAAGATCCAGAATTTGTTAATGAAGCAATTACAGAGGAGTTTGGATTTAAATATGTGGAATAAGATTGCACAAATGTTAAGCTTTGCTTTATTTTTATGCACTCCTGCCTACGCGCAAGACACAGAAGAAGAGCCGATGTTTACACACCTGGAACAAGGTGAGACAGCGCCCTTCGCTGGCACCCTGTTCAATCCATCAGCGACGGCAACGTTGATTACAGCACATCAGTATTCTTTAACTGAATGTGATTTGTTGGTAGAACATGAAGTAGCGAAAGCGCGTTCCGAAATGCAATTACAATTATCGATGCTTCAAATAGGCTATGACTCTTTGAACGAAAAACATACGCTTTTGATGGATATCAAGAATGATGAAATTAATACCTATAGAGAAATGTCGCTTAAGCAACCAAATAAAAATAATCATTGGTGGCTCGCGGGAGGAACTATCGCGGGTATCGGACTTTCTCTTGGCGTGTTTTACGCCGCAACAAATATCGTGCAATGACAAATCCCAAGCAAGATCCAGACTACGCCATAAAAGTTGAAAAGGCAATAGCAGAGAAATATGGCATAGAAACTGTGCAGCACCCAGAAAAAGACTGGACCCCAGAAAAAGAGCAAGAATATATAGAGCAGCGCAGGCTACTAAACGAAAAAATTAGAAACTTATCTGAAAAGACTGAAAAAGTAGAAGTTCAGGGAGTTTTGATATCAAAAAAACTACTTAATAAAGACAGCAATAGAGTTTGTCCAATTTGTCATATTTATTCTTTTGATAGTAAAGACGACATTCATATGATCAAACACGATTGTTGTTACAAATGTTATATTACATGGATTGATGGAAGAGAAAAACGTTGGGCAGCCGGATGGCGTCCCAAACAAGGAGAAAAAAAATAAATGGCAACAGTTTTAGATATCGTAAGGGGGATTTCACAAGCCGTCGCAAACGCCTATGATGGTGGTCATGATGAAAAATACTCTCTTGACGGCGAGGCGAGGAAGATCGGACTTAAAAGAGAAGAAGGGGATCCCATTACTGACTCCCGTGTGATTGATGGCTTCGGCGTAACATTCCACGGCAACCTTTTATGTATTAGTTATCAAAGCGACATTAAACTTAAAGAGGTTTATGCGGGCGATATCGAAGCAGACGTAGAAGATATGATTCAGAATGTTGCTAATTTTTTAAAGAAAGAGTACAAAAAGATTACTGGCGACTCTCTTTCACTAACTGCCGAAACCGAAGTCGATGTCCTGGTTCAAAGTACTTCAAAAGTCCGTGTATTCGTTACTGGAAAACGCCATTATAAAATTGGCAATCTTGACGGAGTCACCCCAGTCGCTGAGCCTTCCGAGGATAGATTGGATAAATCCGTTCGTGACTTCTTGGCTCTTGGCAAATGGCGTAGAAATAAATAAAACAATGATTAGATGTCGTTTGAACTTACAAAAAATGAAATTTTAAAAGAGATCTTAAAAAGCGGTAAAGATCCGGTTTATTTTATTAACAGTTATGCAAGAATTGCCCACCCCCTTGACGGGCTAATCCCGTTTAAGCTCTACCCATTTCAGGAAGAGCTATTAAGGGATTTTAATAATCATCGCTTCAACGTTATTCTGAAAGCGAGACAGCTAGGCATTTCCACTACAACTGCTGCATATATTGCATGGATGATGCTTTTCCATCGCAATAAAAACATTCTTGTTATTGCAACCAAGTTCCAGACCGCAGGCAATCTAGTAAAAAAAGTAAAGCATATAATTAAGAATCTGCCACCGTGGATGCAGATAGCAAATATTACAATTGATAATCGAGCTTCATTTGTGTTGTCAAACGGATCAGAAATAAAAGCCTCGTCCACATCTTCTGATGCTGGTCGTTCTGAATCTCTATCACTATTAGTTATTGACGAGGCGGCACACGTTGAAGGGTTAGACGAACTATGGACAGGGCTATATCCCACACTGTCTACGGGTGGTCGATGTATCGCCCTTTCAACCCCAAATGGAGTCGGAAACTGGTTTCATCAAATATACGCAGACTCTGCTCAGGGACAAAACGATTTCTATCCTACTGTTTTACGTTGGGATGTTCATCCCGATAGAGACACAGAATGGTATGAAAAAGAAACTAACAATATGTCTCGCAGACAAATAGCACAAGAACTAGAGTGTAACTTTAATATGTCTGGTGAAACGGTTATCCACCCAGACGATTTGGACTGGATGAACACGCAGATTAAAGAACCACAATACCGAACAGGCTTTGACCGTAATTTTTGGATTTGGGAAAAGGCGATAGAGGGATCCAGCTATCTTCTTACCGCTGATGTTTCCCGAGGCGACGGCAAGGATAGTTCGACACTTCATGTTCTAAAACTAGACACTATGGAAATTGTTGCAGAATATCAAGGAAAACCAACTCTTGATGCATATGCAGATATGCTTAATAGTATTGGGCGCGAGTTTAACAATGGTATGATTGTTGTTGAAAACAATTCTATTGGGTTTGCAGTATTAACAAAATTGCAAGAGTTGGGTTATAATAATATATATTTTTCTATTAAATCTACTCATGAATATGTTGAGCAGTTGCAGGGAGAAAATATGTCTAATGCTGTCGCTGGTTTTTCTACCACGTCAAAGACTCGTCCTCTGATTATTGCAAAGATGGAAGAATTCATTAGAAATAAACTAATTACTGTATACTCTTCCAGAATGGTTAATGAATTAAAAACCTTTATTTGGCACAATGGTCGCCCTGAAGCCATGAAAAGTTATAATGATGACCTAACTATGGCTTTAGCGATTGGTTGCTGGGTTCGAGATACAGCTTTTGAGGCAGGCAAACTAGATCAAGAATATAGAAATGCATTTGTTAACTCTATGTTTGTTACATCAACAAAAATAAATAATCAGATTAAAGGACAAGAAGGCTATCGAAGCGACATGGATATTAAAGGCAAAGAACAACTGGCAAAAGATATGAACCAAGAATTTGGTTGGCTTTACAAAGGATAAAATAAGTGGCAAAAAACAAAAACAACCCAAAAAATAATCAGTCGGCTCTTTTTAAGCAGTTAACTCGTTTGCTATCTGGTCCGCTCGTTAATTATCGCACACAGACGAGCAGAAAGCTGCGCCGCGTGCAGTTAGATAAATTTAAGTTTCAATCAGCCGGTGGACTAAACTTTAAAAAGTCGTCGTATAATCCTTTTGAACAACTAAGCACAGCTATCATGGCAAATCAGCTTCGTGCTGAAAGATATCAAGATTTTGAACAAATGGAATATACCCCCGAGATTGCCTCCGGGCTTGACATTTATGCAGACGAAATGACAACCTCCTCAGAGCTTCAGCCACTTTTACGTGTTAAGTGTCACAACGAAGAAATCAAAGCAGTGCTTCATGAGCTATATCATACTGTTTTGAATATTGAGTTTAATCTCTTTGGTTGGTGCCGCACAATGTGCAAATATGGAGATTTTTTCTTATACTTAGACATCGATGAGCAACTTGGAGTTCAGTCCATCATTGGCTTGCCAACACATGAGGTTGAGCGACTGGAAGGGGAAGATAAAAATAATCCAAAATATGTTCAATTTCAATGGAATTCTGGAGGCTTAACTTTTGAAAATTGGCAGATGGCACATTTTAGAATTTTAGGTAATGATAAATATGCTCCTTATGGCACTTCGGTCCTTGAGCCCGCCAGGAGGATTTTCCGCCAACTAATTCTTCTTGAAGATGCGATGATGGCATATCGTATTGTTCGCTCCCCCGAACGTCGTGTGTTTTATATTGATGTTGGTAATGTCGCGCCCAACGATGTTGAACAGTATATGCAAAGAGTTATGACGCAAATGAAGCGAAATCAAGTTGTTGATGCCAGCACAGGTCGTGTCGATTTGCGCTATAATCCAATGAGCACCGAAGAAGATTATTTTATCCCTGTCCGTGGTGGCGTCTCTTCTAAGGTAGAAAGCTTACCAGGAGGTACCTATACCGGTGACATCGATGATGTTAAGTATTTGAGAGATAAACTATTTTCTGCTCTTAAAATTCCTGCTTCATATTTGTCGCGAGCCGAAGGAGCAGAGGAAGATAAAACAACACTCGCTCAAAAAGATATTCGGTTTGCCAGGACAATTCAGAGACTACAGAGGGCGATTCTTACAGAGCTAGAGAAGATTGGTATTATTCATCTTTATACGCTTGGATATAAGGGTGCCGATCTTATCAGTTTCAAATTATCATTAAGCAACCCGTCTAAGATTGCAGAGCTTCAAGAGCTTGAGCACTGGAAGACAAAGTTTGATATTGCTGCATCTGCGACTGAAGGATTCTTCAGTCGGCGCTGGGTTGCCGATCATATCTTCAATCTATCAGAAGAAGAATTTATACGAAATCAGCGAGAAATGTTTTTTGATAGACGACTTGATGCCGAACTTGAACAGGTCGCTGCCGCCATGGAAGGTGCTGCCGGTGGTCTTGGTGGAGATGTCGGCGGGGGACTCGGTGGCGGACTCGGTGGAGATCTCGGTGGAGAAGAAGATCT
>Ga0080013_1000389_pt1 | contig 62450 bp, 87 predicted proteins | sample ETNvirenome_6_85_FD_69236 | JGI IMG/M metagenome (GOLD analysis project Ga0080013, IMG submission 69236) | Marine viral communities from the Pacific Ocean - ETNP_6_85 (SPADES assembly) (version 2) | ecosystem: Environmental > Aquatic > Marine > Oceanic | place: Pacific Ocean | collected 2013-06-19 | reverse complement strand
TGCCTATTACTATAATAATCTTCCTAATGTTTTACCTTGTAAGGAGTGTAGAGAAAACATAGCAACTAACCTAAAAAAATTCCCGCTAACTGATTCTGACTTAAATAACTCACATACCTTATCATTGTGGGTTTACAAGGTGCACGAAATTGTAAATAAAATGCTCAAAAAAGAATCAGGGTTAAGTTACAATGATGTCAAGAATCATTATGTTAATGGCTCAACCTACGCAAAAGGAGGACAAGTTTATAGACATAAACATATTCCAACTATGACTTTTGAGATTACTGGAGAAACATCAAAAGGTTACCAAGGTATTCAGAAAGACAAAAAGAGTTTAAGTAAATTAGAAAGAATAAAAGGCAAGAAAGTAAGTTATTCTTCTTCTGAATTAAAAGAGTTATTTGAAAAAGATTATGCAAAAGGGGGAGATGTTCCTGATGAAATGTTAATTAAAGATTGGGAAGATTGGGTAGAGAAAAGTTATGGAAATGATGCAATTGTTGATATGGTAGAACATTGGGACAGACAAGGAACACTTGTTTCTCAAATTGAATATGATTTAGAGATAGACAGAGGAAAAGCACACGAATTAGCAGAAAAAATTTACGAGAAGTATTCAGAAGGAGGAAGAAAATTCAATAAAGGAGGGGATTTAGAAACTCCGGGAAGGGGGGGATATGATGAAGCAATAATGGAATCCTCTGAAGATAAATTAGCAAATACCATAATAGATAATACTAAAGTAGCAAAACCATTTAGAGCAATAGGAGAGGGTGGTAGTAATATTATAATCGGGGATTCAGTAGGAGAGAGTAGAAAAAAGAAACAAGTATTAGCAGCCGCTATTTTCGCTCCTCACAAATTATTTGCTATGAGAAAAGCCAGAGATAAAGCCAGAGCCGAAGAGAATGCTTATGCAGAAGGTGGTGCTTTATCAAAAGAATTTAAGTTTGATAAGAATTTTGTAATATATGTTCCTTCTACATCTGATGTAGGAAACAAAATATCTAAAAAAGAGTTAAATCAAAGAGTAAAGGAGGTAGAAAAGTATGTGGCTAATGAGTTTGGGGGATATACCGAAACCGATACAGATGGAGGATATAAAGCAACTTCAGGAGAAATAATAGAAGAAGACATTGTAAAAGTATCAGTATTTGCTAATAATAAAGATTGGAAAGACAATGAAAAGAAAGTTGTATCTAAAGTTAAAAAGTGGGCTAAAAAATGGGGACAAGAAGCGATAGGATTTGAATATGAAGGAGATTTATACTACATAGATGATGAGGGTAAATTTGCAAAAGGGGGTAAGGTCAAGAAACTCTACGACACAAAGGAGAAGAAAGCAAAAGCAGTAAGAAAAAAGGGCAACATCATTACATTTAAAGAAATGTTTTACCCAAGAGGCACGGCAAATCAGGGTTATACACAGATAATGGTAACAGGATTTCAAAAACAATCGGGTAGTGTTAAGATTGAGGGAAGGGCTTATGATTCTAAATGGTATAACTCAATGGATGACTTAATAAAAGATGTAGATTGGAAAAAAATGGAGGCGTGGCATTCTTACTCAAAAGGGGGTAAAATACATTGGTCAGATATTAACTTTGGAGATAGTGCAAGAGTAATTTCTGAAAACAAAATGGGAGTTATAGTTAAGACATACGGAAGAAAATTTCACTTAAACTTTCCTGATGGAACAGAAAAAACTTATGATGCAAATGATTTGGAATTTTATAAATTTGAAAAAGGTGGGAAAGTAAGAGCAATAGGAACTTGTTATGATGATAGTTTTATGATGGCATTAGATGAGGTCGGAGAAACTAATAACAATACTATTATATATTACGGATTGGTAAGGGACAAGTATTCAAGAGATAAAACAGAGTTTTTACATAGTTGGGTAGAAAAAGATGGTAAGGTTTATGATAGCAGATATCCTAACCCTATTGAAAAAGAAGTTTATTATGATGTAAATGAAATAATAAAAAGCAAAGCCTATACTCCCCAAGAGGTTATTCAAAACTCTCTTAAAAAATCAAAGTCAGGTAGTTTGTGGGGATGTTCACTTGAGGAAAGAAACAAAATAATAGATTTAACACAAAAAGAATATATGCCAAGTAAAGAGGCTTATGAAAAAGTTATGAAAAAACCTTATGCAAAAGGTGGTTCTACAAAAAGCAATAATACACAAGTAGCAGAAACTATTATAAAACAATTAGGAGGTATTGGTAAACTAAAAGCGTTTACTGGTGCTTACGGATTTGGCACAGATGGAAATAATGTAACCTTTAGAATAAAAAACAGAAAAGTAAATGCAATAACTATCACTCTTAATGGTAAGGATTTATACGATATGAAATTTTTCAGAGTTAGAGGTGCAGATTTAAAACTCATTAAAGAATATAACGATATTTATTTTGACCAATTAATCCCTTTATTTGAAGAAAATACAGGAATGTATCTAAGTTTTAAAAAGGGAGGTTTAACTCCTCAAAAAGCCGACCAAATGTTAAAAGATGGCACAGCACAAGGGAAGCCACTCACAGATAAGCAGAAACGATATTTTAAGGCTGTTTCTCTTACTAAAACATATAAATCAGGCGGATATACTAAAAAAGGAGAAAGGTTTGTTAAAATCGCTAAAAACACGAAAAACAAAAAAGAACTGAATGGATTGTTTATTTATAATCCCTATTACGAGAGATGGGGATGGATAAATGATGAAAATTTAGCAGATGGAAAACTACCTTATAGAGTTAAAATTTCATATAGTAAAAATAAACCTTTAGGAGAAGGCAGATTAGAAAATATAAATGACTTAATAATAGTTGATGAAAGAAGTTATGCGAAAGGTGGTAAAATTGGAGATACAATTAGAGTTTCTAAAACTCCTTATATGGTTTCTTTTAGTGAATTATATGACAAGGATTTAACAATCAAAGCCATAAAAGAAACTGAATTTGCTTCTGGAAAACGAAAAGAATTTGTTGTAGAGTTTAAGGGGAAAGAATATGAAGTACCTCAAGATATGGTTGAAAACTTTGAAAAAGGTGGTTATATAAAGATAGGTTTAGATAGAGATAAGGCATCCCGATTTTTAAGACGAAGCGATTACTATGGGAAATATCACGAAGAGGAAGATGAATTAGGAGGAGAAAGTGGTAAATTTATTTTTGATAAAAAATCAGATGGTCACGATGCTTTGTATGAATTACAAACGGAAGGCATAAACATTATTGACACGAATTTAGATGAATATGCAACCGGAGGAGAGGTTTCCCTTTATTTCAAGCAAGGGGCATCAGATAAAGAATATCATATTCAAATCGAAGAGGAAAACGGAGAATATGTAGTGAATTTTCAATATGGAAGAAGGGGAAGGGCGTTGAAATCAGGAACAAAAACCGCTACCCCTGTTTCTCTACCAGAAGCAGAGAAAATATATGGAAAACTGTTAAATTCTAAACTATCTAAAGGATATACTCCACAAGTTAATACTCAACAAAACTTCTCTCAAAATATTCCTACTCAAAAAACAGTACATAAATTACCTCAGTTGCTTAATATGGTATTTACAACTAGAGAATTTATAAATGATGACTCTTACTTGGCACAAGAAAAAATGGATGGAGAAAGGAGAATGGTAATATCCGAAGCAGGAGAAGTCACAGGTCTTAATAAAAAAGGACAGAAAGTTCCTTTACCAAGCAATATAATTGATTCCGTAAACAATGAATGTATAATTGATGGGGAAATAATAGGTGATACTTTATATGCTTTTGATATTTTATCTTTAGATGGTGAGGATTTAGAAGGAGAGCCTTGTATTGAACGAATATCTACTTTGAATACTTTAAGGTTTGGAGAGGGAGTGAGGGTGGTTGAAACCGCCTATACTACAGAGGAAAAGCAAGAAATGTTTGATAAACTTGAAAGAGAACACCGAGAGGGTATTGTTTTTAAGAAGAAAGACTCTCCTTATACACACGGAAGACCGAGTAGTGGAGGAAATCAATTAAAATTTAAGTTCTATAAAACAGCCACCTTTATAGTCGCTAATCAAACTCCCGGCAAAAGAAGTGTTGGTTTAGAACTGATAGATGATAATGGACAGAAGGTATTTATGGGGAAGGTTACAATTCCCCCGAATAAAGATATACCTAATGTAGGAGATTTGGTAGAAGTTAGGTACTTATATGCTTATAAAGGAGGTGCAGTTTATCAGCCGACTTATATATGGAAAAGAGAGGATAGTGATTTAACTGACGCCAAACTATCTCAGATTATTTATAAATCGGAAGAATATGAAAAAGGAGGCGAAATTGAATATCTTGAGAATGAATTAATAAAAACAGAAAAATCTATTCAAGAAATGATAAACAAAGGGGAAAATCCCCACAGTGAAAGTTTAAATAAGTTAAGGAAAAGACATATAGCGGTTGAGAAATTGATACATAAAAAAAGCGTATCTTAATAAAAAAAAACAAAACCACCGCAAGTTTTGGTAATTTATTTATAAAATAATAATATATTTGTAGAATTAAAACATAAAAAAATGGCAAAAAGTTTAAGTGATTTAAAAAAGGATTTAGCCACGCAAGAAGGCAGGGTTAAAAGATTCAAAGATAAAGGGAGTAGTAAAGATATCATCTCCAAGTTACAAAAGAGTGCAGATAAAATAAAATCTGAAATTAAATCTTTAGAAGGAAAGACTAAAAAGAAAAAAGCAGCATCAAAGAAAACAACTAAAGCCATTGTGGCGGGAGGTATGAGTAAGGAAGATTGTTTGAAAGTTCTTGAAGATATGAAAAAAACTTACTTAAAATCTGCGAGTACTAAAAAGAAAAATATTGCCTCTGGGAGAGCCGATTCAGATGGAACTCTTAAAGCAAGTGCATCTTTAGAAAACGAAGCCGAATCCATAGAGAATAAAGCGGACTCGGGACAAACCATTACCAAAAAAGAACAAAAAGCCATTCAACTTAATATATCCAATATTGTATCAACTTGTACCGAAATGATTAAATCTCAAAAAGATAGTGAAAAAATGATAAGAGATTTGATTGCTAGGTTAAACCGAGTATTAGATGATGTAAAAACCGGAAGATTAAGTTACGAAGGATAATTATTAACTAAAAACTTTACAATTATGTACCCACACCAAGTTTTAATGGAAGAGCAAAATCTTAAAAAGGAAGATTTATCCAATGACGCTCAAAACTACTTAACTGACTTTAATCACTATTTAAGAGCAATAGGTCTTAAACAGGCACGAGCCGAAAAAGCAGGAAAAACCTTTGAAATTAGTCCAAAAGAGTCGGCAAAAGCAAACAGATTGTCTAAATCGGTTTGTGTTCAGGTTTATCAAGATTTAAATGTTGTTCAACAACAAGAAAATTTAGAAAAAGAAAAGGCGGCTGCAAAAAGAGCCGAAGCCGAAGAATTAGCGAGACAACAACAAGAAGCGGAGGCTAAATTAATTGAAGAGGCAGAAGCCGCTGAAGCCGCTGAAAAACAGAAAGAGGAGTTGATAAAGCAAAGGGAACTTTTACTTCAAAAACAAGAAGAAGAGGAAGAAGAAAGAATTCAACAAGAAAGAGAGAGAGAGATAGAGAGAGCGAGAGAGGCAGAAGCCGAAGCCGAAAGAAAAAGAAAGGAGGATGAAGATGTTGGTGTTGGATTCTTCTTTTAAAAAATTTCACAATGGCAAAAAGAAAACGAAGCAGAACAAGAACAGGGAACTCTGAAGGAGGACCACGCACATCTTCTCCCAAACATAAATACGGATTGATACCTGTAAATAATCTCACTTATGGTAATCCGAATGCACAACAGGATTTAATTTTACAAAAAGAAGGTCAGTTTGATTATATTGCTAATCATTTTATGGATAAACCCTATCCTAATAATGATGGAGATTATGTAAAAGAAGAGTTGAAAAATATACTCTCAGAAATGTCTAATCTTGCTCACGGAAAAGTAGTAGAGTTAAGTTTAAAGTTTGATGAGGATTTAAATTCAGTTATGATGGATACCGCAACCAAGTGTGGTGTAGGAGACCCTGAGAACTTTGTAAAAGAATTAGTGGATGATATTGCAGGAATAATAATGAAATTAAAGTTCTATTATAACCGCATACGCCCCTTTCAATTAGCCAATGTATATGGAATGGCTCTTAGTCCAATGCCAAGTTGTTCTTCGGACTCACCTTCTTATCCATCGGGACATACATTAGAATCTCGTATTTTTTCAGAAGTTTTAAGTTTTAGATATCCTGAACATCAAGATATGTTAAAGAAATTTGCTGAAAAATGTGCGATGTCTCGAGTGATGTTAGGGTTGCATTTTCCTTCAGATAATGTATTTGCCCTACAAATTTCCGCAGCCATTATGAAAGATAAGAACTTTAGAGGAAAATATTTAAATTTTAAAAAGATAGAAGAGGCTCTGCAAAACCCTGCTCCATTATCTAACCATCAAGGACCACAATCTGGTGGGAATTGGAGCGAGGATGAGGTTTTTGGAGGTCTTCCTACTATCAATAAGATAGACACGGGATATCAAGAGGAGGAGGTTTTTGGAGGATTACCGGTTCAGCCCGGAAATATAAAATAAAATAATATGCAATATCATTGGATAATAGACGCAGGTCACGGGGGATTAAACCCTGAAACACGAGAATATCAAACCAAAGGAAAACGGAGCCCTACTTTTCCAACTTCGAGTAAATACGCAGGAGAAGTACTGTATGAGGGGGTAAGAAATAGGCAAATCCTACATTGTTTGGAACATATGTTAAATGATGAGGGAATAGGTTATTCTATCGTTTCTCACAAATGGAAAGACACCTCATTAAGCAATAGGGTAGCGAAGGCTAATAAAATCGCTGAGGACAAAGATAAATGCGTTTATCTCTCCATTCATCATAATGCTTATGGAAAAGGATGGAATAGTGCTCACGGAATTTCTACTTATCATTTCCCAAAATCAGAAAAAGGATTTAGATTAGCCCAAGTTTTTCAGAGTAATACTGTTGAGGAAATGAAATGGAGAAATCGAGGAGTAAAAGATGCTAACTTTTATGTGTTAAAATATACAAAAATGCCGGCAGTATTAACGGAAAATGGATTTATGACTAATTTAAAAGAGGCGGAAGTCATAATGTCAGATTGCGGGAGTCATAGGTTAGCAGAGTCCCATTTTAAGTCAATTAAAGAGATAAATGAGAGAGGATTAAAGTTTTTATAAAAAAAATAGATAAAACTCTTGTTTATTAAAAAAAATAGTATCTTTGTGTCTTAAAGCATTCTCGTTTTCAATCTCGAAGTGTTGCTTTCAGTACAAAAAGATTCGGGTTGGTGCCCGTTTTTTTTTTCGATATGTATAAAAAAATAATAAAAAACCCCCTTGAGAAACTTACTCTTGGGAAAAAGAAACACACTACCTACTACCTAACGGCTAATATATTTTATTCTGGAGTCCATTTTGCTGTACGAAAAAAAATAGTCGATATCGTAAAACTATATTTAAAATCAGAATTGAGGGATTGTCCCTTAATAACAAAACCGGTTAGCATCTCTATTGGATATCAAACGAACAAAAACACAAATTTTGATTTAGATAATAAAGCATATTTTTGGTCAAAAGTGATTTGTGATGCCTTACAAGAGATGAAAAAACTTCCTGATGATAGCACTAAATACATCCAACAAATTCATTATTACTACCAACGAGGAGACTCAAAATTAATTTTCCAAATTAATGTGTTGTAAGTTAAATTATTTTTACTTACTTTCGTTGCGATTAAATATTTATATATAAAAACTTTATTTAAGTGAATAAGACAAACTCTGTAGAATTAATTAATTTATTAATGCAAACGATTAATGAAAAAGGAGTTGAAAAGACAAAAAATATTTTAAGAAAAGGGCTTGAGGATGGATTAGAAAATCACGATATAGTTTTAGGATTTATAATAAAGTGCATCTGTAAAAATTACGATTTATCAGAAAGCGAACTCTTTTTAGGAAGGAGTAGGAAAAACGGAGTAAGAACAAACGCTAGGTCAATGTTGGTATATATGATAAAATATCATCTTTCTTATTCTCAGTCCCAAATCTCAAAAATGTTAAACCTAAACAAAGCCCTGACATCAAGAGGGATTAAATATATAGGGGAATTGAGCGAGAATATTCCTCACGAGAAAAAACAGATATCCAAGAAAAATAAAATAAACAATGAGATAATAATTTTTGTTGAAAATAATACTTAATTATGAGTAAAAACGAAAACACACCAGATTATTCTAACCTATCAACTCCGGAGAGTTTTAATCCGTTTGATGAGCCGGTTGTAGAGAGAGATTATACAAAACCAAAAGTGTCCTTTAATCCCGCCTCTATACAGGATATCCCTGAGCCAAGTTTCTCTCCTCCTAATCTTGATGAGTTACAAGATGAGGACTATAAAGAAGAAGAGAAGAAAGAAAAGCCGAAAAAGGGTTTTGAAAGTGATGACCCTTTAGTAAATCACGATTTAAAAGATTATGATAAAAAAGGAGCGGAAGAAGCGTCTGCTCAATTAGTAGATACAGTTTTAGAAGGATATAAAGTTGCTCACACCTTTGGTACTCGATACTTTACTATTGGAGAAGATGAAATAGTTAAGAAAGCAATCAAAGGGGAGATAAATCCCGATATGAGAATACCAATTTCTCAAACTCAAACAATTTCTGTTCACGAATTTATAGGAGAGTACAATAGACAGGTGACAGAAGTTCTCGTAGTTGAGGATGAATTTGTTGAGAAGGTACGACCTGTAATGATTAGAGTCTTTTCACAGAGAGGATATGGAATGACCGACGAGCAGTTTTTAATATTTGCTTTTGGGAAGGATATCTTGACTAAAGGGGCTCAACTTTATGCTTTCAAGAAATCTCTTACACAATCACTTAAAATGATGACTGAGATGTATAACCAACAAACCCAACCAGGATTTAATGAGGAGTCTGTGCCACCCCCACCTCCTCCATCTCCCCCACCAAAACCATCTCCACCTCAAGACCCAACTCCTTCCCCACCACCTCAAGCCCCACCTCAAGCCCCAACTCCTTCTCCACCACCTCAAGAAGAAATTTTTGGAGGTCCACTAGAGTCAGATATTGAGCAAGGACACAAAGAGGAGGAGATTTTTGGAGGTCCAATCAATCCTGTGCCTCAAGACCAAGAGAAGATGTTAAGAGAAAACATAATGGGAGGAGAGCCACAATCACCGGAAGAAATAGATTTATCTCAGGTAAAAACAATGCACGATGATATGGAAGACGGGATAAGCCCTAAAAGAAGAAGAGGAAGACCTGCTAAAAAGAAGATAAAACTAGAGCCAACCGAAGCCGATGAGAAAGAAAACCCAACTATTTTAGACATAAGTGAAAAAAAGGAAGATGATTCACCGATGGATATGAATATAGAGTTTGATATGGGAGACGCTAAAGAACCAGAAGAAAGGTAATATTAACCAAATTAATTAATTATGAAAACAGTAGTGATAATTTTTGTTGTAATTTTATTTGTAGTTACTCTTATTTGTTACTTTACACAATGTAAAGGGAAGGAATGTAAAACCACAGATTCCACAGTAGACAAAAGAGTAGATAAAATAGTTAGAGCAAAACACAATTTACACCCTGTACGCAACAGTAATGTTGACAGATGTAAAACGACTGGCAGATATTTAAAGAAATCTGTATAGTCTAGATGAAATATAGTCAAAAGCGTGTCTTAGTTTGCGGTCCGCAAGCAGATGTAAAAGATTATTGTTTTGATGAATGGGCGGAAAATGTACAAAACTTTACATACCCTAACTATGATGTCTTTTTAGCCGATAACTCTTTAGATAAAGAATTTGCGAAAAAGATTGAAAGCAAAGGTTTTAAGTGTATAAATATCACAAATAAGGACAATAGTAGTTCAGTCCTAAAAAGATTAGCCACAAGCCACGAATTGTGTCGACAATACGCTATCCGTAACAACTACGATTATATGCTCCATTTGGAAACAGATGTTTTTCCTCCTGTAGATATAATAGAGAGATTGATGTTTGAAAGGAAAAATGTAATTGGAGCCCTGTATCAATTAAGCGATGATAGTGCAAGAGTACCTATGTTAAATAGAATCTCCTCAAACTCGGATGATTACCGAGTTGCGATATACGGGGGATACAACAACTTTATGATAACAGGGAAGCCGGTCAAAACTTTATCTGCAGGATTAGGATGTGTATTGATTAGTAGAAAAATATTTACACGATTTCCATTTAGACATATCGAAGGAGCGAGTTGGTTTCCTGATGTTGTTTGGATAAACGATTTGTATAGAAAGAAAGTTCCGTATTATGCACATACAGGGATAATTTGTAAACATAAAAATTCCAAATGGGGAGTTTTTGGAAAAGATTATAAGTAAGAATATGACATCATTAATAGATGCAATCGAGAAAGCAAGATATGAGAAAGAATTAAAAAACCAAAAAAATATGGATTCATTTAAAAAAAATATAACAAATATTAAAAAAGAGGACAGGGATAAGTATTTTCAATTACCTCAAGACTTTCAAAAATATGTCGATGATAAAGATAAAATGGATAGTAGTTTAGAAGGGCATAAAAAAAGATTAGAAAAACAACTTAAAGAGAGAAAAAAATATGTCACCTTACTAGAAAGAAAGCAAGAGTGTTTATCTCAGTTTATTGCCGACCCGAATGAAGAAACTGCTCTACAGAAAGAATTATCGGATTGTGAGGTTGAGTTATTTAATTTAGAAATAGAGATAGTAGCCCAAAAAAATATATTTGTAGATACTTATATCTACTACAAAGAAGATTTTATGAAAAAATATAAGAAAGGAGGAGGTAAAAAAGGAAGTGTTTTTACCAATAAGAAATGAAAGTTGCTTTAATAAGTGGTATAACAGGGATGGATGGCAGTCATTTGGCAGACTTTTTACTAGAGAAAGGGTATGCAGTATATGGAATGGAGAGAAGGTCATCTGCTAAAAATAGAATAAATACTAAATCTTTTGAAAATCATCCTAATTTCCAATTTATAAATGCAGATTTATCAGACCAAAATTCTTTGTTAAGAATTATAAGAAAAATAGGTCCCGATGAGATATATAATTTAGGGGCTCAATCATTTGTGGGAGAAAGTTGGCATACTCCGGAGCAAACCGGTAATGTGACAGGATTGGGAGTGTTAAGAATGTTAGAAGCGATAAGAGAATATGGTCATCCAATCAAGTTTTATCAAGCCTCGACATCGGAAATGTTTGGAAAAATGGAAGGAATCGCTAATGAAGAAACAAGATTTCACCCTCGTAGTCCTTATGGAGTAGCGAAATTATATGGACATTGGATAACTAAAAATTACAGAGAATCTTACAATATGTTTAATGTATCGGGAATTCTTTTTAATCACGAAAGCGAAAGAAGAGGAGTGGAATTTGTCACTAGAAAAATAACCGACGGGGTAGCAAGAATAAAATTAGGTTTAGAAACACACATAACATTAGGTAACTTAGATACTTACAGAGATTGGGGATATTCTCCTGATTATGTTATATCTATGTGGATGATGATGCAACAAGAAACAGCAGAGGATTTTGTTATATCTACCGGAACATCAAGAAGTTTAAAAGATTTTCTATCTTTATCTTTTGAACAGATAGGAGTAAATAATTGGGAGAAGTATGTAAAACAGGATGAAAGATTTATGAGACCGGCGGAAGTAAACTACTTAAAAGGAGATTCCACGAAGGCAAAAGAGATTTTAGGATGGACTCCAACGACTTCTTTTGATGAAATGATAAAAAGAATGGTCGAAAATGACATAAATAAACTAAGTAAAGAGTAAATGAGAGAGCCCAAATTAGGATTAGCAGTAGGAAAGAAGAGTATAGGCAAAACCTATCAGACAAAACTTCTGCTCAATTCCTATATAAAAGGGAATCCTGCTAAAGGAGTGAAACCTAGAAGGGTGCTTATTTTGGATGTAAATGATGAGTTTACGGAATATCGGGCTTTATCAATGAAGGATGTGGTTAAATTTTCTGTTATGCAAAAAGCAGAAGTCCGAAGAATTAGACCTTTTAATGAAGATACAGGAGTAAGATTAACTTTGGATGAAGTAGCCGATTACCTTTGGAATATACTTCATTATTTTAGAAATGGACTCCTGCTTATCGAAGATGTAAACAAATATATTTCGGATAATTTGCCGAATGACCTCGTTGGTGCGATTTGCAGTAATAGACATACTGATACGGATATTATAATGCACTTTCAGAGTATTGGTAGAATAACTCCAAAAATTTGGCAAAATTCTAATTGGTTAAGATTTCATAAAAACTCTGATAGTGTAGAAAGACATAAAAACAAATTTCCTGACAAATATGAAATGTTTACTATCTGTGAGAATCTGATTAATGAACAATACTTTAATGGGAATCAGTATTATTTTGTATATGTAGATTTAGATGATGAAAAAATCAAGGGGAATATTACTGAAAGTATGAGAGATGAGGCTATTGATGATTATTTGGGGAAAAACTATAATTCGGTAGTAAAACCAATAACAAATAAAACAAATTTAGATGATGGAAAGTCCATAACTAAAGGAGAGGCAATTAATCAAGTGAGAAATAGAATCAAACAACAATATTTTTAAGTATGTATAGATATGAGATAATAAATAGATTAATAAAAAAGAATAATTATGAATCTTATTTGGAGATAGGAGTCTGGACAGGAGATTGTTTTAGGCAAGTTAATTGCAAACACAAAAAAGGGGTTGACCCAATGGCAGTAACATCAGTCGCATATAGAATGGAATCGGATAAGTATTTTGAAAATAACACCGAAAAATTTGATATTATTTTTATAGATGGTCTACATACAAAAGAACAAGTATATAAAGATGTTATAAATGGATTAGAAAGGTTAAACGAAGGAGGAACTATTCTTATGCACGATTGTTATCCCGAAAAAGAGAAACATCAAAAAGTACCAAGAGAGAGCGATGTTTGGAATGGAGATGTGTGGAAATCTTTTATAAAATTAAGACAAGAGAGAAATGATTTAGATATGTATGTAATCGATACTGACCACGGGGTAGGAGTAATCCAAAAAACCTCTGAAAAGAAGAAGGTTTTAAGTAGTAGTATTAAAATTACATATCAGGAACTTAAAAAGAATTCAAAAGAATGGCTAAATTTAATCAGCATAAGTGATTTTGAAAACAATAATCCTATTAAGGAATCTTCCATTCCATCTAAACGAGTTCAGAGATTTTTACATAGTGGAAATTTAGGAGATGTAGTTTGGTCTTTGCCTTTTGTTATATCTCAAGGAGGAGGAGACCTTTATATAAGGAATTATAACAGGGTGAGCGTGGTCAATGTGCAGTTTGATGCGTTATATAGGTTATTAGTTTCTCAACCTTATATACGAAGAGTTATCCATTATCCTTTAGAGTATGGAGGAAAAGATATAATTTTTGAGGGAAAAGATGTAGGAAGAATACGCAATCCCGAAAAAGTTAAATACAAAAAAGATATAGAATTAGATTTTGATTTAGATTATTTTAGAATGGCACCTAATCTTAATAATGCCCACCTTATATCTTCATACTTTGAGGTCAATAAAGTAAAGATGGATAAATTACCTATGCCGTATTTAATAATAAAAGATGATTATGATTTTGGAAATAAAAGGTTAAATAAAACAATCGATATTCCTGACCATAAATATAATGTATTCCATATTACAGAAAGATATGCGTGTGGATATGATTGGGAATCCCTAATCAAAAAACAAGAGTATAAAAATTACTTTGTGGGATTAAAATCTGAATATGATGTAATATTAGAAAAATTTGATGTTGCAAATGAATTAATACACTTATGTCCTAACGATATGTATGATTTAGCCTTATTTATAAAACATTCAGAGGCGTTATATTCCAATCCTTCTGTCGCTCATACAATCGCCGTAGGAATTAATAAAACTCATTATTTAGTCCCTCACCCCGAACAAAAAAATGTAGTAAGTGGATTGCCCACCGAAAATATTTTGTCACCTAACTAATTTTTATATATCTTTGTGCCTATGAAAAGTAATTTAGGAGTATTAGTAGGAGGAACAACTTTTGTGTTATTTATGATGGAAGGAATTATTCATTTTAATATGGGTAAGGACACAAAAACCTCTGAAAAAGAGAAAAAAAATAAAGGGTTTTCTTTGCCTAAAAAACACGAATTAATGGAAATCGCCTTGATTGTAGGGATATTTTCAGTATTAAACGGAGTAATTGTAAATGAGGTTAAAAAAGTAAAATAAAATCAACCTAATTTAAACTCTCTCCCTGATAGGATAAACACAAAATATCCTAACATCAACAAAAACAGTTGATGAAACCACCTCAAGTATATACACCAACTGTCCTAGAATGTAATAAATTTGTGATGTTATAAACAAAGACGGTTAGTGCCGTATTTTAACATTAAAAATCTTTAGTAAGATGGCAGAAAGCAAAAACAAGAAGTATTTAATGGGAGCATTTTGGACAATGTTAGCAGTAGCAGGAGGAATTATTGTTGCTGGTATGGTTCAAAAGAACTTGTTAGATAAATCTGAAGACACAGCGTTGTAATAATAGGAAGTAAGTCCTACGGGCATTCCACTTTTGAAATTGATTCCCTGTAGAGAATACTCCGGGTTGAGACAAGAGTAAAGAGTAAAAAAATACAATGTGAGTGAAAACGGGAACAATTCCTTAATTTATTAAGGAGTTCTTTATGTTAGTTGAATTTATTAACCGAAAATTAAAAAAGCAAAGAAAAATGGATAATTTAAACCAATATTTCTCTGATGCTGAGGAAAACATCCACGAAAACTATATGTCCGCTAATGGCGACTCATATGGTGATTGGGATGACAGTTTTGATTTCGGTGGTTCAGAAGAGACTTATTTAAACGCTAATGGTGTAGCAGATGCTTCGACATCTCAACCATATATCGTTTCTTTATATAACTCTTCTTCAGCAGCGGTTAGTTCCGTAGCAATTGGTGGTGCTTATAGCAATATCAATACTACAACAGGTGCTAAATCTGCGACATTAGGTATTTCGTATACTATGGGAATTTCAGGTGTTACTTATCTTGAGTTCTTATGGCAAACGACGACCAAACCATTTGTGGTTGGGTTGACATATCTTCAATGTGATAGTACATCTTCGGCTGTATTAGAAACCATCGTTGTAAAAGTTGTAGACTCCAACGGTAACCAACAACAAAAGACGCTTGTTCCAACAATTGACCCTTATCAAAATCAGTCAGATATCACAGTTTTAAAGCATACCTATAAATGGGATGGCTTTACTACTTTAACAGTGAATGAAATCGCAACAACGAAAACTTTAAAAGTTTACTTGTTCCCTTCTGAAACTGTATCTGCCGGAAGAGCCCTTACTGGAAACAGTATTGCTCGTGGTTATGGTAATCCAAATGTTGTAAGACAAGATAAAATTGTTCTTGGACAAGGAGTTGCTCAGGCGTTACAGGGGTAATTAGAAGTCAAAAAGATTGATAGTTAAAATGGGGCAAGGTAAGTGCAGCGGCATCTACTTTACGCCCCATTTTTTTGTTTATACATAAAAATTAAAGTGAATTGTTAATGACAATATACGATTATATAGCATCAAAAAACCCAACAGGAGCGAATGAACTTCTAAGTAATTATGGATTCAAAGAAACATCAAGTTCATCTACTTTATCTACGAGATTAAAAGCGATAGTAAGAAAATACAAAAAAATCGCTTTACAAGAAATTTCTCTAATACATCCCGATAAAGGATTACTTTCTAATTTTACCACATCAACTTTAGAAGATTCCGATTTTGCTTACGCTTCCGGAGTTAGAAGTCCAGAATTTATGTCTGAACCAGAAGAAGAAGAAATACCTGTAAAAGATACAGGATTTGTACCCACACCACCACCACCACCTGCATTTACCGTACCATTACCACCCCCACCACCACCACCAATACCTCGAAAAGTTTTAGATTTAATACAAGACTTAAAGTATCAAGTTAAATCTAATCGAGACGCAAGGAAACAATTGGAGCAAAGGGAGATGAATAGGTTAAATCTTGGAAATGTAAGTGGATTTAGTCAAACTAACTTATTAATGTGCGGAGTTGCATTTGCACTAGGGTATATGATAGCAAAAAAACAAAAATGAGATATGCACACCACAACTTATTTCAAAATTTAAAAAGAATAAAAAATTCAAAAGATATGACAATATCAAGGGAACTAATAGTATCAGAAATAGGAAAAGTAATAGTCGGAAGACCTTTTGAAGTAATAAGAATATTAAGAGGATGTGGAATATCAGTTGGAGGGTCTAGCAGAAGAGAATTAGTATATGCGGTAAACTTTAATTTAGCCAGAAATAGTTGTTTAAGAAATAAAATTTCTGCCTTAATCGCAGCAAATCAACTCCCTTTTGATACTACACCGACAAGAAATATAAATCGGCAAGGAAATGTAGGAGAGTTTGATACTGACCAAGAACTAGATTCATATGTAAATGTAGTTCCTCAAATAGATGCCACAAAAACAACAACATCTAGTGGAGGGATGACAGCGGGTGATTGGACAAGTGGAATTTCCACATTGGTAGGGATAGGATATGGGATATGGCAAACAAGTGCGTCAAGAAAAGACGCTAAAGAACAAAGAGCCCACGAACAGAACCTTGCTAATATGAATTCTGACCTTATGCTGAAGCAGATGGATTTGGATAGCCAAACACCTGCACCAATAGTAGCGGGGGCAGGAGGAAGTGGAACATCAATGTTTACTTGGGTATTAGTTGGTGTAGGAGTTTTAGCGATAGGTGCATTTGCACTTATTTCAAGTAGAAAAAATAGAGGGGTTGTTGTGGCTGCACCCGCTGCACCGGCTTTACCGGCTGCACCGGCAGTAGCCCCTGTACAATAGTTCTTTGAAATATTATGTTTGATGAAGTAGAGGAAATAGGATTCGATAACAATAGTAATATAGTTAAACAATCACAAACTTTGCCTACGGAAATCCAACAAAGCATCAATAGTATTGTTAATGATAAACAATCAGACGAAGTTAAAAATGATACTAAAGAGATGTTAAAGGGCGGTGTTTTAGGTGGAGTGATAGGAGCCATTATATGTTTATATCGTAGAAAAAATGTCTGGTTAGGAGTTTTAGCCGGAGGATTAATTGGAGGATATTTAGCAAAAGAGAACATAATAAAATTAAAGAAATGAGTCCTTTTGAAGAGGAGGAAGTAGAAGTTGATGTAGGAGGAGTAACATCCAAAAATTTTGGGTGGATAGTGGCAGGAGTAGGAGCGTTAGTATTAGTTGTATTAGGAGTAAGTTTGATAATTATTGATAAAAAATGAATTTATTATTTAAATCTAAAGAAAAACCTTTAACACTTATGGTGGAGGTAGCGACAAAATCTCCGGAAAAGATTAAGATAGTGGTTAAGGATTTGAATAAACCCAATACCTACTATACTAATAGATGGACCACTATAAATGGAACGGAGAGATTTTTTGTTAGAATGCCTTTATCACCTTACGAATCGGTGGTAAGTGTGTTTAATGAGAGAAATGGGAATATGAGAAAGGGAGACGACCCTACCTTTAAAATATTAAAAGTAGACGCTCAACCTTTGGAGAGAAAATTAGATTGTGTTGATTGGTCGAACCCTAAAATTAGAGATTTTGTTGAATTTGCTCAACAATTTTCTAATAATGCAGGGATTTTAAGTGCGGGTAAGTACCCAAATGGAAGTACCTATATATCAGATGAAGGTAATTTTAGAATAGATTATTTTGATGATATTAGAACTAAAAGAGGAATGGTAATACCAACACCGGCAAGGATAAGTCAAACAAAAGGAATAATTCAAGTAAGTAAGGAGGACTTTAAGAAATTTACTGTTCCAATGAGATTAGCGATATTATTACACGAATTCTCACACTTTTACTTGAATAAAGATATAACAGATGAGATGGAGGCAGATTTGAATGGATTATTGATATACCTTTCTCTTGGATACCCAAGAATTGAGGCGTATCAGAGTTTTTTAACAACATTTAAAGGCACTCCGACTACTCAAAATAAGGAAAGATTTGATGTTTTACATCAGTTTATAACGAATTTTGAAAGAGATAAGTTTTGTACTAGATATAATAATCCGGTATTAACAGCAAATAGTAATTAAAGGAAAATAAAAAAAATAGGAAATTATGAGATATAATAGTAATGTAGGACCAATTATAACCCCCGACACAGGAAAAAAAGCCGGTGGGAGTTGTAAAAGAAAAGGAATGCAGATAACTTCTGAAAATGGGACAAAAGCCGTTGTAGATTGTCACGGGACCTGGACTGGTAGCCGAAAAACGGGATGGAGATGCGTACCTTGTGATGACTTAGGAGGAGCGAAAACAAGAGGAGAAGGTGGAAACCAAGCGTACTCCCGATTCGTAGGAGGACGACAAAGATTAATACCAACTGATAGAGGTGGTAGAGGACAAACTTTATGGTTTAACCAAGCAGGAACACCACAAACAGTAGATGCAGGAATGAGTGTATCTCAATATGTAATGGGATTAGTTGGTGTAGGAGTTTTATTCTTTGTAATTGGTTATGGTTATAAGAAAGGAGTAGAAAAGGCTTAAAACCTAAAAAGAAGAAGAAGATATGTCAAAAGTAATGAAATGTAATGGTCAATATGTAGCAAATGACCCGTGCTTTCCAGTATGTACCGACCCTACCACAGGTCAATGTGATTACTCAGGTGTTTTCGGAGGAGGAAGCATAGGAGGACCAACAGACAATTATACAGTAACCACAGGAAATGCAGTTGCGGGAAATACATCTACACGAACTAATATTAGTATGATAGACCCTTATCAAAGTATTACTCCTAATATGTTAAATGCAAGTGGAGGAACTCAAAGAGAACTTTGGTTTAATCAAACCGGAGATAATACAATTACAGTAGATGGAGATAAATATGCTTTTGAACCAATATTTCGATGGAATACCGGATGCGACAATTTAGATAATAGTGGAGATGGGATTTTCCCAAATCAAAATTGTAAAACCCAACCTGGATTAGGAGTGGGAGCATTGACTTTTAAGAATGGAGTAATACAATAATATAAAAAGATGAATAACGACAATATACAGATGCCAGATAGTGATTTTCAAAACTTTAATTTTGATTGGGGTTGGATTTTTAATCCGGCAGGGGCTACTTATAGGACAATGAAGAAGATTGATAGTAATACACAAGCAAATAAGAAACGACAATCAGAAAATAAGGCACTTCATAAGTCTCAATCGGATAATTCGGCTGAGATACAGTTGTTAAGAGAAGAAATAGAACTAATGAGGCTTAACAATGAAAAAAACGCACTACTTACAACGGAGGGAGGGAATTCCGACTCAGTTGCTGCTCCAGATAATACAAAGACAATGTTAATGGTAGGTATAGTTGCCGCAGGGATTGGAATTCTATGGTATCTGAAAAATGATAAAAAATAAAAATTATGAGTACAATAATGAATAACACTTTTGAGGGTATATCAACTAATGTACCAAATGATATGCCTTGGTCGGATACAGTTTGGTCAAACGCAGCAGGTCAGAAAAGCATCACCTTCGACCATCATATAAATTTACGACCAAATATGGTTTTGTCAGATATGGATAACAGTACAATGCCGGATAGCGATATATGGAGTAATCATCCTGGATTTTTATGGGGAACTTGGTGGAAAGATTTTTGGATGCCGGGTAAAGCAGAAGATGAAAGAGAAGATGCGGCGAGACAAAAAATAAACGCTAGATACCCAGTAACCGGTTCGTGTGATTTATTAACCGACACCTCTGAGAAAGTGAATAAGGTAATAAAATCTCACTCAGGAGCAAGTGGAAGGGGAGCAAAGAGGATAGCAAAACGAGAAACTCCAATTTTAAAAAGTAGATTAAAAACAATAGACCAAAATAAAGAGATTGAATGTGCCGCAGAAGCCGAAGAAGAGGCACAACAACAACAATTAATGATGATGATGCAACAACAGAGTCAACAAGAACAAAAACCAGGAATGAGTCAAACCACCGCAATAATGATAGGGGGTGTAGTATTTTTAGGAGTAGGATATTTACTCTATAAAGCATTGACTCGACCACAAGTAATACAACCAAAATGATAAATTTTATAGATAGCGATAATAATGCCAGCGGAATAACATCCGATACAGATTTTCTTAATCATCCTGGATTTATAGGGGGGACTTGGTGGAAAGATTTATGGTATCCAAAAAAAGCCGAAGAAGAAAGATATGATAAGAAATATAGTGATATGAAATCTAAATGTCCTTATAGCGGGGGAGATAGTTGTGCAGATTTAGATGATGCTTATTGGTGTTATCAAGACATAAAAGACGCTTCTTCAGGTAGTCACAGAACAGATAATCGTGCCCGAAGAGCCGCAGAGACACGAATGTCAGATGTAAATAAACTGATGGAAGCAAGAGATTGTGATGGAAGAACATCGGGAGTAGATAGTGCTCAGGAAAGAGAATCGGAGGCAGTAGCAGAATTAAAAGCCGAAAAAGAAGCGTTTAAAGCAGAAATACAATTAATTCAAGAACAAACTCAACTCCAATTCCTGCAACTGCAGCAACAACAGATGCAAAAAGCGGAAGAGTTTGATAAAAGTAAAAAAAATATAATGTTAATGGCAGGAGGAGCAGTTGCTTTGACATTGTTAGTAGTAATGATTAAATAAAAAATTCAATAAAAATGACAGCAAATCAAATTTACAAAATGACAGGAGCAAAAATTCCTTTTAGTGAGTGGGTAGGAGAACAAAAAACTGCATACGGAAACGAATTCGTAAAAAACGAAGAATTTCTTAATATGGCAGGAGGATACCAAAATTGGACAGATGATACTCCAAGAACTCCAGAACAAGTTGTATTGGAGAATGCGGATGAGAATATTTCCTATCCTTCTGCGAGTGTACAAACACCAATAGCAGATTCTTTACCTTCTTCAGCAGGTTTCTCGGTAAAAGCCAATGTAGGACAAGCAAGTGTTGGTGGTAGCGTAGAAGCATCTAAAGGGAGTATGAAATGGGTATATTTAGTAGGTGCGTTAGCAGTTGGATATTTAGTGTACCGAGAAATGAAAAAGACAGGTAAAAAATTATAAAAAATGGAAAATTCCACTAAAATAATACTTGGAGTTACGGGAGTAGCGATTCTAGGAGTTGGAGTCTGGTTGATAACTAGAAAACCATCCGGAGAGGATACAACTACCACGACTACTACTACAGACGGGGGGTTAGACCCTTCTGCTCAACCAGTAGACACTTTAGGCTCCACGCTAGGTAATTTAATAACTAATATTTGGGGTAAAGTGGAGCAAAACAAAGAGAAAAACAAAAACAAACCAAATTGTACTGCTCCTATTGATGGGTATAGTTCAGATGGAGTTGACAAATCTGATTACAATTCAAGCGAAATAGTCTCAATGCAAACTTGGTTAAGTAATTATAGTCCGGATGTTAAGGCGATTATAGATAAGACCGGTGGTACAGATGGGATTATTGGAAGTGGGTTTAAAACCTCTTACAATATGGTCAGGACCGCTTGTGGAATAGTAGGAATAGATGATTTAGAAACCAAATCAGGAATAGCATAATGGGATTTATAAATAATCATAAAGACAATTTTTTACCAAGTTCAAACCCTTGGGGAGATGATAATGTAACTATGTATGATTTTCCCACTCAAGTTGGGATAGATGTTTCTTCAATGGATTTCAATCAATTAAAAGAGACATTTGATGATATGAGGGCTAATTATGAGTCCTTACCACCTTGTCGAGCAAAACAAAGTTTAAAACAGAAGATGATGTCTATTTCTCAGGAAATTAAGAAAAGAAATAGCATTGAGGAAATTGCCCGAATAGATAGAGATGACAATTTTGAAATACCAAAAAGAATAATAAAAGAAGATGTGATAATACCTCCACCACCCCTAGAAGAAGTTCTAGAGAATGTGGCAGATTTCCCTACTCCGGTTTCACCACCACCATCTCCGGTTATACAGACCTTACCTGTAGATAGTGGAATAGATATCGGAAATGAACTTTTAGAAGAACTTTTAGAGGAAGTAGAGGAAATGGAGAGTGACTCCTTACCTTCTATACCTACTCAAGCAGGGTTATCGGGGAAAAACAAAGAGTTTGATAACTTCTTAATAGCAGCACTTGTAATAATAACAATAATAGCAGTAACAAAATAAAAAGATTATGGCAGAAAAAACAGGAACAAGGGTAAATGTAAGTGGAGATAATAAAAAATTATATATGATTTTAGGAATAGCGGCAGTAGCAGGATTCGCTATTTGGTTTATGACAAAAGATAAAAAGTCAGGACCCGGAATAACTCCCCCACCTCCTGGTGCTAGATTGGGAGATGATATAATCGCCGACTTGGATGATGAACTAGAAGAGGAAATAGAAGAAGAAGAGATTATAAAATATTCCAATGGAATCCGAATAGGAAATGCGTTAGGAATGGGGAAATATAAGTGGTATTCGGTAGCAAGTCAAGATAGGGCAAAATCAGATGCAGCATTACAAATTGGAACTTCTGGAATGATAAACGGAACATCACCTTGTACGATAAATAACTTTTGGATAGATTCTAACGGTCGGAAAGCAGCGTTTAGATGTGATGAGGTAGCAGATGGGACATATGATATTCCAGGTGGTTCAAGATTTGAGTGGTAACAGTTAGTAGAGAAAACACTATTATAATAAAGGATAATATGTACATAATAAATAAATAGAATGAGTCAGAGTCAATGTCTTAATTTACCGGGAGAAATGAGTAGTATTGGTACTTGGATGCACTGGCACAAAGCCTTAAAGGGATGTGTCGGCAGAAGCAAAGCGAATGATTTATTTCTTCAGTTGTGGGATAGAAACAATCTTTCTACTACTATTGAATTAAGAAGGTATATGGAGGAGAATGGAGTGGATATGGATAAATCGGCATTAAATAGGATAACTGATACCGGAGCAGGAATAGTTAATTGGGTTGGTACGGGATTTGAAATAGGAGGATATGCCGCTGTAGGAATCTTAGTTATTTTAGTTGGAGGAGTAGGTATGATAGTATTTAATATGGCAAAATCACCTGAAGGTTCGGCACGATTAGTTGCCGGAGTAGCAACAAGAGGGAAAAGTGAGATGATTCCAGGAGGTATAGGAGGAGGAAAATCAATTGGGGGTTCATCTCCTAAAGGAATAAGTGGACCTAAAACTATAAATGTAAAAGCAAACAATAATGGATAAAAACACAAAAAAAATAGTAATGATTGCAGGAATAGGGGTGGGAGCCTATATTCTTTACAGAATGATGAAAAAGGATACTACATCTACCTTACCAAAAATTCTACCACCAGAAGTAATTGAGGTTGTTGATGATGAAGAAGAAGAGGCACCGTTTGATGCGTTAGATTACGCAAAAAATGAATTTGGAGTAAATGATGCAACGGCAAAGCAGATATCGAGTAAAGCGAATTACATATTAAATCACCCTGAGGGGGATTGGTATAAGCATACAGTTAAAAGAGCATCCGAAGAAATGAGAGAAATACCTCAACAAGCCTTACACGAAGCGTGGTGGGTGATAAATGCTCCTAACAGGAGGTTAGAATATGTTGAAAATACTTGGTCTCTTAATCAAGAACAAGCAAAAGAGGTGATAGATTATGTGGAAAATAAGATAAAGCCAAATGCTTCGTGGGTATCAGATGCGGAAGTTAAAGCGAAAGAAAGAGGAAGAAGTGTAGAAAAACAACTATTACACGAAGCCCATTGGCAATTATATACTAAAGATGATGCAAAATACGCATTTACAGGATAAAGAATGACTAAAAAACAAAGAAATATAAATATAGGAATTGCGATGATAGCGGTTAGTGTAGGGTATTTTGGAATTCGTTCTTTCCAAAGAAATAGATTATATAAGAAAATTCTTGCCAAAATGGGAGGAGGAGGAGGAGGAGGTTATTCTTATTCCGAGTATTATACTTCTACTTATTGGGAAAAAGATTTTGGAGTACCGGTTATTTATTTATCATCAGGAGCAGCAGCCGAAAAAGCAAACAAAATTTATGATTCTTTAGGAACATTTGATGATGATGAACCTGCGATGTTAGGAGTTTTAAGGTCATTAAAAGATGGAGTGGCGTTAAGTCAAGTGGCTCATAAGTATCAAGGATTAAGAAATAGAGATTTAAGAGAGGATTTAGAGGATTATTATGGTAATGATGAGGAGAACAAACAAAGACACGCTATATTAAGTAAATTACCACCTTTTAGGGCAACATCATAAAAATTATGAATAAAACAACAAAAATAGTATTATGGAGTGTCGGAGGGTTAGCCCTTGCGACGGGATTATTCTTTGGAATAAAAGCCCTGATTCCTAAAAAGGATGATGATTTTGATGATAGAGATAAGGATGATTATCAGAGGCTTTTAGAGAAAGAAAGACAAGGAAACCTAACAAATAAAGAGAGAGAGGAGTTAGAAAAATTAAGAAATGAAACTGTTCAGCCCGGAGTCGATGAGATAGGGGGAGGTAAAATGTGTCCAAGTACATTCAAAAACAACTCAAAAGGAATATGTGTAGCAAAAATGCAACTTGCAATCAATGAAAAACACGATAATAGTTGGTCAGGAGATGGGTATTGGGATGGAACGATAGATTATCCGTGTGAAGGAGCAGGTAATGATTTAGCAGTAGATGGTGTTATGGGACCAAATACATTAAAAGCGATAAACAAATTTTATCCGAGTTCTGGATTATGTTCAAAGGGTGGGAGATTTGATGCATATTGTTATTGTAAAGGTTCTATAAACAAATCGACTTATAATAGGATAATAAAGGGAGCAGATACATCAAATTCGGCGTTAGAAGATGCGGGATATGACTTTAAGCCAGGAGAAGAAGCGTGGAATGCTTTTTCAGGATATGCTAATGCCGGAGGTAGTAGAAGTGGTATAATGTCAGTCGGTCAGACTACCCATCCATTAGATACCGGACAGTGTGAAGGTAACTGTGGAATGGTAAATGGAGAATTTCATCCGGCGTGTGCAACTTGTGGCACGGGATGTAATTGTGTATGTAAAGAGGGAAATTGTACATTTAAGGCATCAGACTCGATATTACAAGATAATCGATATTCTAATTTTACCTTATCAAATAAAGAACAATTAAGAGGACAGGGTCAGATGGAGTGGAGAACAATGCAAGGTGTAATGGGGGACTTTTATCCGAATAGTTATGGTTTTATAGACAAACCAGTCGTACAGACAAATTTAGAACACACATACGGAATGAGAAATTTTGGAGGAGATGTAAGTATCAATTTACCGAGATTAGATTTATATGCAAGAAAATTATAAAATATTGGAGAAAGATTGCCTCTTTGGAGGTAACGGGGAGGGTGTGTCCCCTGCTCTTTCTCCATTTAGAAGAATAAAATAAAAAGTAATAGTAATAGTAATAGTAATAATAATAAAAATTAAAAAAGATGAGATACTATAATCAAATTGGAGCACCGGCAGTACCGGCAGTACCGGCTGTACCGGCAGTACCGGCTGTACCGGCAGTACCGAATATAAACGCTCCTCAGGGAGGATTAGCCGATTGTTCAACATTCAATAATGACTGTAATTGTTATTATGGAGGTTGTACAGAACCTACGGCACAAAATTATGATGCCGCTGCAACTTGTGATGATGGAAGTTGTACAGCAGGGGTGTTTGGATGTACGAACCCGGCACTATTAAACTATAGTCCAGGAGCGACTTATAATGATGGTAGTTGTGGAGCAACTGCAAGTATAGGTTGTACCGACCCTGCAGCAGCAAATCACAATCCCGCAGCAAATACAGGATGTGGATGGACACAAGGAGCAGCAGTACCTTCCCCAATAGCACAACCACAAGCATTTGCCGGTTTAGGAGCGTATTCAAATTTTAATGAAGCAGGATTTGGAGGACTTAACGATAGAAGAAGTGCTAATTTTGTAAGAACTGATAATAGACCTTATGTTATGGCTTCGCATCACTTAAACGCAAGTGGAAACTTATGGTTCTAAGATAACCGATGAGTGAGTTTGGGGATACAAGTGAAGAGTGCTACGAAAATGTGAGGAGAGCCCGATGGGCAGACACATCAGATAGGGAGGAAGCGTTAGAGGTGTGTGATAAACTGCAACAGGAGGAATATGAAGCAGAACACCCTCCGGAAGATGAACCAGATGAGGAAAGTGAAGATGTAGAGGAGGAGGTTCTTGAAGATGAGGAAGAAGAGGAAGAAGAGGAAGAAGAGGAAGAAAAAGAGGAAATAAAAATAAAAAATGGAGTACAACAAGCAGGATTTGGAGGAATGGGAATTAATACTATATTAATTGTATCAGTTATAGGGTTGTTATTGGTATATGCTTATAGAACTAAATAAAAAATTATGGCAAGAATTAAAATACAAATAAATAAGTTTAGAAGAAGAATAAAAAAAGCATCTCTATCTCAACTCAAAGAAATACTTGTACTTCTTTCTAGAAGATTAAATAAATCACGGAGTTTAAGTAGTAAAAAACGAATAAAAGCAAAAATAATAATTACACAAATGGCAATACGAGGGAAAATGGGGAATCCTGCCCTAACAACAGGATTAATAGGAGGACCGGCAAGTTGGACAAACGCAGCGGGACCTTCAGTACAAGGAGTAACACCGGCGTTTGCATCTAATATTCTAGATGGTTATAATAAATTTGGGTGTGAATTTTTATGTAATAGATTACTAATACAGCAAAATCTCTTAGTCGGGTTATCAACAGCCCAAACTAATTCTAATTGGCAAACTCAATTACAAAATAAAATTGACCATATACAGGGGTTAATACAAAAATACGGATGTATGTGTAGCGATTACCGACCACGACCATTTAATTGTAATGCTATAAAACCATATTGTAAACCTTTAACTAATCAGACAAATGGGGGTAATATGGTGGCTGTTAACGCTACTATGACAAGTATTTCTCAACAATACGGAGTATCTTTAACAGATGTTCAAGCGATGTTTACGAAATGTTGTGGTGATGATACCGGAAGAACTAGATATAGTTGTTATGATGATGGTACTTGTCACCCTGACCCTAACGGGCAGTATGCAACGATGGCTGATTGCCAAAAGAACTGTGGTCCACGAGGAGATACCCGATATAGTTGTTATGATGATGGAAATTGTTACCCTGACCCGAATGGACAATATATGTCTTTGGCTGATTGTCAGAAATTGTGTAGACCTGATAGGGGGGACAACAGATGGATGTGCGAAGGTGGAAATTGTTATCCGCATCCAAACGGACAATTTGCTACACAGGCTGATTGTTTAAAGAAATGTGACCCTAGAGGAGACATTGGATGTGAGGATGTCCAAAAATGGTGTAGAAAATATAAACTTTCTCTATCGGGAGGAATACAACCAATACAAAACTCTGTGGTTATTGATTGCGCAAACACCCTTAATATCTCATATACACAGGCTGAGGCACTATTAAAAAAATGTTGTGACCCAAGAGTAGGAGATGGTAGATATAGTTGTAGAGATGGAAATTGCTACCCTGACCCGAATGGACAATATATGTCTTTGGCTGATTGTCAGAAGAAATGTGACCCTAGAGGTGGAGGTAGATGGCATTGTGAGGGTGGAACTTGTTTCCCTCATCCAAGCGGAGCATTTGCCTCACAAGCGGATTGCTTACAGAAATGTGGACCAAGAGGAGATACACGATATAGTTGTAGAGATGGAAATTGTTACCCTGACCCGAATGGACAATATATGTCTTTGGCTGATTGTCAGAAGAAATGTGACCCTAGAGGTGGAGGTAGATGGCATTGTGAGGGTGGAACTTGTTTCCCTCACCCAAGCGGAGCATTTGCCTCACAAGCGGATTGCTTACAGAAATGTGGACCAAGAGGAGGAGGAAAATTTGATTGTATAGATGGTAATTGTATGCCATCACCTACTGGACCTTATCCTACGATGGCGGCTTGTCAACAAAAATGTGACCCGAGACTTGGAGAGGGTAGATTCAGTTGTGAAGGAGGAAATTGTTATCCTGATTCTAGTGGAATATATACCTCAATGTCTGATTGTCAACAAAAATGTGGACACACTAGATTTAGGTGTCAAAATGGAAATTGTTTCCCTGACCCGACCGGACCTTATGCATCGATGGCTGATTGTCAGAAGAAGTGTGACCCTAGAGGTGGAGGTAGATGGCTATGTGAAGGAGGAAATTGTTATCCGCATCCAACCGGACAATTTACCTCACAAGCGGATTGCCTACAGAAATGTGGACCAAGAGGAGGAGGTAGATGGAAATGTGTGGAAGGAGGAAATTGTATCCCTCATCCTACCGGACCATATACCTCACAAGCAGATTGTTTAAAGAAATGTGACCCAAGAGGAGGAAATAGATTTAATTGTGATAAATCTGGAAATTGTTATCCTGACGCTAACGGACCTTATGCAACAATGGCTGAATGTCAGAAAAAATGTGAGGGAGGTAGTAGTAGTAGAATGAAAGATTGCTATAATTGTGATGGAAAGGGAGGGGTTCTTACAATGTCGAGAATCAATTGGAATCAATCTTGTCCAAAAGGATGGCTCTCAGCACCGGTGATAAATGGAAACTCTAAAAATCCTTGTGGAAAAAAAGGAACACCTACACAAGGAGGATTGAATAACTTTTCAGGAATTTGGTTTAATGATGAATACTAAAATATAAATATATGTCAGTAAATTTTTTAAGAAATAACGAAAGAACTAGATGGTTCAATCAAGCAGGAGGAGTAAATGGATGTATGGATGCTACCGCTATTAATTATGATGCCACCGCTACCGTTGATGATGGAAGTTGTATAGCGGCAATTCCAGGATGTATGGATTCAACGGCATCTAATTACGACGCATTAGCAAATCAGGATGATGGTAGTTGTATAACCGGAGTTCCAGGATGTATGGATGCAACAGCAACTAACTACCTCGCTACAGCAAATGTAGATGATGGTAGTTGTATTTTACCCGCTGTGCCTACTGCTTTTGTAGTGGGAGATATTGTAGGGATGAATGTATGTCCTACTGTAATCCCTCCGGCAGTTGCTCTATGTACTACCGGTAGAGGTCAGGTAGAAGAAGTGATAACTGATGATACCGGAAGCGAAATGTATAAAGTTCGTTGGGTAGATGGTACTCAAGCGGGACAATCCTCTACTATTGGAGGAGATAATTTATTAGCCGCTCAATTAGTAAACGGAGATAGAGTTAGTAAAGTAGTTGGAATTCCTTGTGACCCACTTGTATTACAAACTAATCCGGGAGCGTGTCCGATAGGTTCTTTTCCTTTACAGGGGACTTATCAAGGGATGATGTCAGCCACCGTACCTTATACTTATCAAATATTATGGGATGATGGAACAACCACCCAACCTTTACCAAGTGGATTTCAACTGGTTAATGATGTAATTACAACTCCCCCAATACCACCTGTACCTGTACCTGTAGTACCTGTGACACCTACTCCTACACCTGTACCGGTAGTAGTTCCAGGAAGTTGTGAGGAAAAGGAATATAATATAGCAGGAAATTGTGTAGATAAAACAATAGTTCTTATCGCATTAGCAATAGGGGCTTATTTATATGTAAATAGAGAGAAAAATGGAAAATAAAGAGAAATATTCAAACTTTTTTGGAGATAGTGGTGATTATAAATTTAATCCTCCACGACCAAATCCTGATAATTTAAGAGGTAATCCTGATACATTTGATTGGGCTATGGATAGAGGAGGAGATGGTCTGAATGGAACTTACCAAAGTTTCAATGGAACACAATGGAGTAATCATCCTGGTTTTATAGGAAAATTTGGAGAAACAGTAGGAGGATGGTTTAAGAAAGACCCTGATAGAACATTAATGACTACAGAGGCAGGAAATATATCATACTCACAAATATATGACCCTGATGCCGAAGGATATGATGCATCATACGAAGGTATTTATGATTTACAGCAAGATGCAAAAAAGGAAAAGAGAAAGCAATGGTGGCAGAATTTAGGAAAAGGGTTTAATACGGCAGTTCAAGGTTTAGGAACAGGATATGCGTCTACCCAAAAATCTCAACTATTACAAGGACCACAATTTGACCCAAATAAAAATAACGACGGAACTACCACCGAAACTACCATATCAACAAACAAGGCAGGTATGGGAGGTGATGGTAGTATGAAAACAGTAGGAATGGTCTTAGTCGGAGTGGTAGTTTTAGGAGGAGTAATATGGGCGGTTAGTGCTATGACTCCTTCACAACCAGGAATGTATGGACCCGCTCCTCTAAAACCAAATTTACCACCACCAAATACTCCAAATTATTAATGAAATCACCACTTAAAATATCGATATTTTCAGGAATAGGAGTAATCTTGGCTTTAACGGCATTCTATGTGTACAAGCAATCGAAACTGATACAATCTCTATGTTATGAATTTGTAACGATGAATTATAGTCCTTCGGGAGATGGTAAGGCTAATATAAATGCAAGAGTAAGGTTTATAAATTATGCGGATGTCCCAATAGATATTACCTCATATAAGGTAGATGCATTAATAGATAATTCAGTAGTTGCAAAAATTAGCAGCAACCAGAACTATACAATTCCAGCGAAAGGAACAACAGCAATAGATTTTGTCGCTAACACAAATACGGGTAACGCAATAAATCAATTAATAACTACTGTACTAGAGGAATTGATTGATAAAAAACAGAGTTATTTTCAGTTAAAAGGGGCGGCGACAGTAAAGATGGGATGGGTAAAAGTAAAAAATTACCCTATAGATTTGAAGTGGACAAGTCAAGAGGTTATAACAAATATTAAAGGGCAAGGAGAAAAGTGTCCAAAAATCACATAAGATTAATTATATTTGAAAAAAAAAAGATAATGAACGAAATAGTTAAACAACAAATAGTAGGGTCGGCAATCTCAGTAATGTCCACAGCGTTAAAGAGATTATCACAAGAAAATAAATGTGAGCCTCAAAATATACAATTAGTAATAAAATTTGATGGGCAAAGCGTTCTGTATTCATATATGAAAGATTACGAGAAAATAAGCGATTTAACCTTTAATGAAATACTAAATGTAAAATTTGATTTTAAACAAAGAGAATTTTTAACCGCTCCTTTTTTACAAAACTCTATTATTCGGTTAGCAGAAGAGAAAGACGCAGATGTAAGTGAGATTTCATCTATTGTTATGACAAAAGATAGTGAGGCAGATAAAGTGTATATGTTAGCATATCATAAAAACGAATTTTTTAAACAAATATCATTCAATTGGATTTTTGATAAGCCAGGAGATGTATTAGGAAATATAATGTAATATGGCAGGAAGTTTAAATGTATTTACAAGAACATTGACAGCAGGTACAACGATAACAGTATCGAAATCTGATGGAGTATCGTATGTTTCGGTGTTATGCAAGACAGATAATTCAGGGGCAAATGGGATAACGATAACAGGAACAGGGAATGTAGGAGGGACAGGTTCTAATGGTATTTTGCTTTTAGCAAATGAAAGTTGTACGGTTTCTGTGCCTGACCCTTACGATATAGGAAGTTTAACAATAAGCGCCGGAACAAGTAGTACCGGTATAATAGTATCATCATAATGTCAACACAGAAAGAAAATATAACTTACATTAAGAAAGAAATTAATAAACAAGGTGTTTTATTAGAAAGATTAGCGAATGCAGTTTGTGGAGATAAAGATTTCGGACAAATAGGATTGATTGAGCAAGTAAATGCACACGAGAAATACATAGAGGATGATAAAAAATTTAAAAATAAAATAATAGGTGGCGTATCTGCAATAACAACAGTTTGGGGAATAATTATTGCCGCCCTAACAAAATTTTGGAATAATTAACAATAATAATAAATAAGAATATTATGAATGCAAATGAAAAAAAGAGAATGTACGAACATTATAGAGGTTTAGGATGGACAGATGGAGAAATCAGTTTATATGGAAAAATTGATTTAAAATCCACAAAACCTGTAAAGGCTTCATCAAAAGAGTCAAAGAGTTCAAAGTCAAGTTCAAAAATCAGTAAGTAATCAATGAAAAAGTTGCCTACAAAGTTTATTCTAACCGCTTTAGCGTTTGCCGGTGGTATTTTACTCACTCGATATTTGAGAAAGAAGAGAGAGGATAAAAATACTGGTATCTTAACACCACTTGGTGTAGAAACCTCGAAAAATGTGGACCTGATTATGCAGGGACAGAACGAACTTGCTCCTGACCAGGACTTCACAAGACCGGATGAATCACTAAATTTTAGTGGAAATGTAGAAGGAACATCTGATACTATTTTAGATGGAATGGATGAAGAACAGGCAAATAATTTATTAGAAGAATTAAAATAAAAAGAAAATGGATAAGAAACTATTAATGTATGGAGGTTTAGCGTTAGCGGCATATCTTTTTTTAAGAAAGAAAGAGGAAGATGATACGATTACCCCGCCAATTACTCCGGCTGTACCCATTGTACCGCCACCAACACCGCCACCTGCTCCGTGGGTCCCTCAGATTCCGGCTTGGACACCACCACCACTACCACCACCAACGCCAACAGGAACTCCAGGATGTATGAATGTAAGTGCGGATAATTACAATTCGGCTGCTACAACCGATGATGGAAGTTGTTTAGTTCCGGGATGTATGGACCCTACGGCGAATAATCACGAAGCAGCGGCTACTTATGATGATGGTAGTTGTATTAAGTTAGGTTGTACCGATTCAACAATGTTTAACTACGATTCAACGGCAACCCATAATGACGGTACTTGTATCGCAGTAATAACCGGTTGTACAGACCAATCTGCACCGAATTATAATTCGGCAGCAAATACAGATGATGGTAGTTGTACGGTAATGGGATGTACTGACCCATTGGCTACAAATTACATTTCTACCGCTAATAGTGATGATGGTAGTTGTGTTTATCCAGCGATTGATTGTTGGGCTCCTTGTGCAGATGATGGAACAGGAGTATGGGGTTCAGTAAACACACCTTCTACGACAGGTTCTTGTTTAGCACCGGGTACAACAACTGCACCAAGTTGTGTTACACCGACAAGTGGTTGTATGGACCCGTTAGGAGACAATTTTAACCCTTTAGCAACAATTGATGATAATAGTTGTACATACACAGAATTTACTTGTTATGATGACGCTCAAAGTTGCCCAGAGGTAACGGCTCCATCAGTAAATGAAGTATGTCCGACAAATTACACAACAACGCAACCGACTTGTGTGGGAGGGTGTCAAGACCCGCTAGCAGCAAATTACAATCCGAGTTCTAATATGGGATGTCCAACAATATAAACTTAGAAAGATATGAGAAATAATTTATGGAATAAAAAGAGAGGAAATGATGGGTTATGGTTTAATCAAACCGGAGGCTGTTATTTGAATCAAGGAGGTCCCAATGTAGGTGTAGGGTTAGGAATAGGAGTGCCCGCAACACCATTGGGATTATCAGCAACCACTACCAATCCAAACAATAGTAATGGTTTAACTCCAGGAAGTGTGCCAGGAACAGGAACGAGTTGTGGATGTGATTATAGTATGAATTGTTGGGATAATAATAACCCGGCGACTTTAAGTAATTATCCGGGACAGAGTTCTGCAACTTGCCCTGCAGGAACATCATTAACTGAGCCAAATAACAGTGTTACTACTTATTCGGGAACTTGTTATGATAGTGCGTGTCCGGGTAATGGAAGTAGTTATAATAATTTGCCTACAAACGCTTGCCCAGGAGGAACACAATTAACTCAACCTACTTGTACCCCTACTACTTGTTATACAGGGGCTTGTAATCCAAACGGAACTGCGGTTGTTGGAGCATCAGGATGGAACGGAAATTGTCCGGGAAATAGTACAACATCCCAACCTTTTTGTCAACAAATTGTACTTCCAAATTTAAACATTGGAATATAATTAAAGAAAGAAATTAAAATGAATAGAGGATTAAAAATAGGATTGATAAGTTTAGGTATAATTGCTATACCAACTGCGATTTATTTCATTTGGTTCCGTAAAAAAGGAGAGGGTAAAATAAAAGGAAATGTTGATGGAACTCTAGAAGAAAAGAAAGAAAAGAAGGAAATAGTTAAAAAAGAGAAAAAATCCAATCCTAAACGATATACTACTGAAAGCAGACCTTTAAAAAAGTATGATTTTGGAAATAATGTAAAATGCTTACAAAAATTACTTAATTGGAGAGGTTATACGGATAATAGAGGTAAAGTATTAGTAGTAGATGGAAAGTGGGGTAATTCTACCGAACAAGCGTTAGATAAAAGCATAACAGATGGAGTTCAATGGGGGATAACCAAAGGGACAGGAGGTATAACAGTAAGCACTCTTAAAAATAGAGTTGCCGATACACCTGGAGTACAAAAACCCGTACCTTTGGTAGGAACAGATTATCTCAAGGATACAGTAGAGTGTAAATCGGCAAGTTGTTGTGCAAGCGTTGTACAGGTAAATCCGGTGGAGGATGATTTGGACAATGATATTTTTGAAGAAAATTATATTCCAAATTACCCCCAGTATACTGACCCTCTATTAACTAACTATGTGCATCCGGTGGCAATTGATAGCACTTATGTACATATTGAGCCGAATCTTTATACAAATTTTGGAGGTTTATGGTTTGACAAAAAAAATGAATTGATATGAAAAAAGGATGGAAATGGACATTAATAAGTTTAGGGGTAATTGGAGCCGGAGTTGGATTGTATTTCCTATTAAAACCACAAAAGAGTAAGTGGGATGACTTGGATGATGATGATGATACTTCATACACTCCTACCACTTATATAGATAACTCTTTCCCATTAAAGAAAAATAGTGGAGATATAAATCAATCAGTTAAAAGAGTAACTGCTCTACAAAAATATTTAGAAGCACAAGGGGCGACCCTTCAAGGAGGAACGGATGGAAAATTTGGACCAAGTACCGAAGAGGCAGTAGAAACATATATTGACACAGGAGGAAAGGTGACAGAAACCTTTTATAATGATAATATAAAAACCTACGAATAATAATAATTAATTAAAATAAATAAAAATGGCAAAATCAAAAATGACAATCGGACAATACACTATGGGTTTAATCTCAGTAGGTGTAGTATTTTTTGTGATAGGATATTCTTTGAAGAAAGGACAAGAAATAGGAGATAAGTAAGACAAATGGGCATTGAGACTGGATTTGGAAGCAGCGGATTTGTTGATGATAGAAAAGAGAAAGCGGTTTGGAATGAGATAGAGAATAAACTCTCTAATAAATCCAAATCAAATCTCTCACTTGATTCGGATAAAATCAAGACAAATGAAGCGATTATAGATGGGAAGTTAGAATTACCTGATACCCCTGAAGAATCGGATTGGAAGGCAGAGATGCAAATCTCTAATAAACGCTCTTATCAATCTGCTAAAAAATCTGGAGGAAACTTTTTTCAACGAAATAAACGCCAAATATTTGATGCCGCTATTGTTTTAGGGGTGATTTATGTGGCGTATAAGTTATTTTGGGAAAAAGATGACTCGGAAGGTATGTATGAGGGAGGAGGGGATGTAGAATATACTCCAAGACCATCTATACCTCAAAATCAAACTCCTCCACATCATCAATCTTACCCTATTGAGTCTTCTCCTCCTGAACCAAATTATAATCAAGGATAATGGCAAAGGAAAAAAAAGAAAAAGAACCAAAAATAGTATTTTGGACAATAGTAGGAGCGGGATTAGTGTTTATGTACTTCAAAGTATTTAAAAAATAAAATTATGTTAATAGATAGTTTAGATAATGAAGATAGGATTAGAGGTTCTATACCAACTGACAATATGTATCCAATATATGAAGGGAAGAATACTAAGGGTCAGCCTACTGCTCCAGCATATATTTCGGTTATGCTGTGCCCGATAAACCCAAATTCACCAATATTTGATACCTATGGTGTAATTGACGGTATAACACCTAACCCAAGTCATATAGGGAAAAAAATAGGTATATTTTTTGGAGGGGCGAATGTTGCATTACAGGTTATGGGAATACCCGCTCCACCTGCTACTTTACCTATGCCAGTTCCTCCAACAAAACATTTTACTACTAATACTAATACCCCTTGTCCAATATTTCCAAGTGATGGAACTGGAGAGTACGGTCTTGGAGAAGATATTAGAAAAGATAGAAATTTCTCGGGGGATATATGGTTTAATTATAATAGTATAGAAAAACCTCTATGGTTTAATCAATCAGGACTTAGACCCAATACACATTATGCAGGAAGTTGTTGTGAATGGTGTGATGATTTGGCTCGTGGGAGAGCCGTAGGAAATACACCTCCACAAGGAATGATAAATGGAGAAAAATGTGCAGATTGGATGTGTGGTAATCCAGATTATTGTGCAGGAAGAGGATATGGTCAGACTTACACTCCACGACCTTCAGTCACTTTCTCTACCCCAACAACAACGGAAGAGGTGTGGAGTAATTATCCTGGTTGGCTTAACCTTCCAACTAGCGGTACACCTCATAAATGTTACCGGTGCGCACCTAATGGTACAGTGGAAGAGAGAGATTCAACCGGATTAGAAAATATCACCAACAAGTGTACAGGCTTAGGTTGGGAAAAGGTTGCACCTGTAAGTTGTAAATGTTATAAATGCGATGGTGCTACTGTTAAGGAGAGAGGCAGAAGTTTGATGGAAAAAGTGACCGGCAAATGTAGAGGGGATTGGGTAGATGACCCAAGTCAGGTAGGAGATAATGGAGATTGTGGTATAAAAGGAAATATGTTGTTTTGTTATAAATGTAAAACCGACCAATCGGGAGGCTCATCTAAACGAATGAAATTCTTGGGAAAGTGCAACTCTTCTGAATTTCAGATAAAAGGTAGAAAATCGAGTACCTGTGAAACAAAATGTTATAAATGTGGAGGTAAGTTGAATCTGGAGAACAAATCATCACTAAAAGATGTTTCAGGTAATTGTCCTTCCCCGTGGGCAAATACCCGACCAAGTTGTGGTTCCGAACTTTTAGAGGATGATACTCGAAATACTGGGAATAACAACAATAACAACAATAACAACAACAATAACAACAACAACAACAACAATAACAACAACAACAACAACAATAACAACAACAACAACAACAATAACAATAACAATACCAACAATAATACATCATCAGGACCAACTTATACTTATGGATGTATAGATTCGAAGGCTACTAACTATAATCCTTCGGCAAATATGGATAATGGGACTTGTAAATATAAAAAGAAAAAGACTAAAGTAAAAACATCACCAGAGACGGTAATTCCTCCACAAGAGGAAGGAGATAATATGTTGTTGTATGGGATAATAGGTGCGGCGGCTTTAGCGGCAGGATATATAATTTATAAATAATAACACAATGGGAAAAAATTGGATACAATCAGTAGATAAAGAGATGAAAAAGAAGGGTACAGTAGGAGCCTTTACTAAACAAGCGAAAAAAGCGGGTATGTCAGTTCACGATTTTGCTGAAGAAGTTAAGAGAAATCCCGAAGATTATTCCTCTACAACAAGAAAAAGAGCCACTTTGGCTTTAACTTTTGAAAGAATCGGTAAACGAAGAAAAGAGAGAGATGCTGTTAAAATGGCTCGTGGAGGTAAAACCCAAGGTTATGATGATAAACAGAACGAAAGTTTAGGTATGAGGAGAGGTAAACAAAGTTCTAAAAAAGTTTCGGCTAAAGGTCGTAGAGATGATTCTTATGGAAAATGGGGAAAGAGAGGTGCTGAGGATAGACATATTACTATGGCTCGTGGAGGCAAAACTCAAGGATATAGAGATAAAGAAAATGAGAGTTTAGGAATGAGAACAGGAAAAGAAAGTTCTAAAAGCCAAAATATGAAAGCCAGAAGAGAGGATTCTTACGGAAAATGGGGTAAGAGAGATTCCGAAGGTAGAGATATTACTTTAGCGAAAGGAGGTAAATTATCCTCAAAAGCAGTTAAAAAAGGATATATCAGGAGAGATAGATACGATAAACTCAAGCAAGAAAAAGCAGATTTAAGAAAAGATTTAAGAACAAAAGGTGCAGATTGTGCAGAGGATATCAAGGTAATGAAGAAAGACATTGGTAAAAAGATAGCAAAACGAATAGACCAAGTAGAAAGGAGAAAAGATAAAGAGTGTGCAGCCGATGTAACTAAATCGGCTCCAAAGAGAGAAGAAAATCAAACATTATTACTTTCAGGTATAGCAGGAATTTTATTAGGTGCATTTTTAGGTAGAAGATAAAAAAAGAATATGTCAACAAGGTCAAATGTAGGAATTTTAGATAACGATACCGGTAAGGTAGAAGCAATTTATGTACATTATGATGGTTACCCATCAGGAGTCGGTAAAGTGTTGTTAAAACACTACGACAGTGGTGAAAGGGTGCAGGATTTGATAGATTTAGGTAACGCTTCTTATCTTGAGCCAGAAATGTCAAAACCAAAAGGACATTCTTTTAATAAACCCGTTAAAGGTTATAGCGTGTTTTATGGTAGAGATAGAGGGGAAGAAGGTAACGAATCTCAAAAACACAAGAATTTAGATGCTTATTTGGATTATCAAGATTGGACAGATTATGTCTATTATTATGACTTTGATAAAGAAAAATGGTATTGGCAAAAAAGTAGTGGAGGTCTAAATAAATGGAAAGATTTAGCAAAAACCGATTTTGATAAATATAAGGAAGGTGGTTTATTACTACATACGATTCCTACTGAAAAAGGAAGAGATATACTTGTAAAAGCCGGAATGTTTGATGAATTTATGAATGCTCCTACCGAAGTTGCTCAAGAAATGGTATTAGAAAATGCCAACGATATAGTAAAAAGTGGAGTGTATAAAAAAGGTGGTGAAACCGACGAGGATTTTCCAAGCGATGATGAGGAGAAATTAGCATCAGAACATATAAAAGAAGCAGAGAGGGGAAAAGCCGAAATAACCAATATGGGATGGGGTAGCGGACCTGATTTTATCGAGTCCAAAACTGATAAAGGAATTTTAATATCTTATTTAGAACAGGATGGTAATGTATCTCACGAGTGGGAATATGAGGAGGAAGAGTATGCCACCGGAGGAGAAGTTTCCCTCTATTTCCAACAAGGTTCATCAGATAAAGAGTATCATATTCAAATCGAAGAGGAAGGAGGCGGATATGTAGTAAACTTCCAATACGGAAGAATAGGAAAACCCTTAAAATCGGGAACAAAGACTCCTAATCCTGTTTCTTTAGGGGAAGCACAAAGCATCTACCATAAACTACTACATTCAAAAGAAGTTAAAGGTTATGTTCGGGATAAAGTATACGAAGAAGGAGGTGAAGTTCAACCTAAAGAAGGAAAATGGAGTTCTTTGTGGAAAAAATCAAAAGAATTAGGGAAAAAAGGATATGCCAAATCACAACAATTAGCCAAAGAGGCGAATGAGGAACGAAAGAAATATAATCACGAGAAAAGAAAAGGAACGGCTAGTAATGTATTGAAAGAAACCTCATATATTCTTCAGAAAAAAGCCAAAGCAGGAGACATCTCCAAGACAGAAGAAAATTCAGACCAAGATGAGTTAAAGAAAGTGGCAAATATATTAAAAGAGAATTATACTTATCCTGAAGGACCTGCCGCCGGAAAAGTGGTAGCAGAAAAAAGTAGATATAAAGTGAAAAGAGTAAAAACACGAGTTAATGAACCTTATTTTGAAAAAGGTGGAGTATTTGCAGAGGGTAGAGTTATATTGGCAGATGGAAAAGGTATAGGAGGAAATAAAAACAAAACTTATCAACTTATAAAGTTTGACTATGAGGATGATGGAACTAATGGTTTTGAAGTAAGAGAAATGCCTACCAATTTAGTGATGGCACAGGGAAATAATTTTGAAGATGTATCAAATACTTTCAATTTATTTACAGGCAAAACAAGTTATGCAAAAGGTGGTAAAACAGACCCTATAAAACTTATAATAACTCCTGATGAATATGAGGAGAAGGTCTTAGCGGTATTAGATGATTATGGTGTAAAATACGGTTATGACCCTGAAAGAGAAATGGATAATAGAATGGCGGAGGGAATGTCGTATGTTATTTATGATATGGATGAAGAAGATATAGATGATATAGTAGATGAATTAAACCATCGAAAAGAGGGTAGTTTTGTATTTTATAGAGGAGATGACCCAGGTAATGGAGCGATTGAGATGGCGTCAGGTTCGTTTGCAAAAGGAGGAACAACAAAGGGAAAAATGAAATTAATAGAAGAAGAGTATGCGGGGAGTGGACAAAAAGCCAAATATCGAGGACTTTATAACTATGAAGGAGATAAATTAAGAGTGGATATAAATGTTGATACTTCTTATGCCAAACAAAGTAGTTCAGGAGTTTATATTTATAATAAGAAAGAAAAGGAATGGAATTTCCTTGCCTCAATCCCTTGGGAAAATATGAAAACTACTTCAGAAATATCGCCTCAAGGTTATTCACACAAGGTAAGGGTTGTAAATACCATCCCCTCTAAGGCTAATGGTGAATATAGGAAGAAACTAATTCAAGATGCTTTTAACACAGATAGAGATACATTGTTAAAAAAGGCAGAAATGATACTATCTGATAAATTTGCAAAAGGTGGCTCTTTGGGGGATAGATTTAAAGAAGACCAAGAATGGATAAGTAGAGATGTAGGAAAAAGATATATGATTTATACTGAAAAAGAGGGAGAAAAACCTACAATGAGATGGGGTATGAATAACAAGATTGGGTTAAAAGGATATGTTGAATACTTTTCAAACAAATTTCCCTGTGAAAATGTTTTTGTTGTAGATAATAAAGAGGACAGACAGATATATAATTATGCAAAAGGAGGAAAAGTTGATAAAAAAGGAAATGAAATGATAATGGGGGGAATTGCAGGAATCCTCTTAGGAGTATTTTTGAATAAATAATGAGTTGTAAATGTAAAAATAACGAATATCATCCTTGCCAACACGGAGGAGAGTGTCAATGTGGAGGAAAGTGTAAGAATGATGAATCATACTCAAATGCAGTAGGAAACATCAATGTATTTAAAGAGGATAAAGGTAGTAGAAAAAAATTTATTGGATTTATTATTGGGGGTATTATCCTTACAGGAGTAAGTTTAATTATAGTTAAGAATTTGATATAAAAAAGTAAAAAAATAAAATTATGTTACTAGATAGTTTAGATAATAAAGATGGGTTATGGTTTAATCAATCAGGACTTAGACCCAATACACATTATGCAGGAAGTTGTTGTGAATGGTGTGATGATTTGGCTCGTGGGAGAGCCGTAGGAAATACACCTCCACAAGGAATGATAAATGGAGAAAAATGTGCAGATTGGATGTGTGGTAATCCAGATTATTGTGCAGGAAGAGGATATGGTCAGACTTACACTCCACAACCTTCAGTCACTTTCTCTACCCCAACAACGGAAGGGGAGTGGAGTAATCATCCTGGATTTATAGGGGGGACTTGGTGGAAAGATTTTTGGATGCCAAAAAAGGCAGAAGCCGAAAGACACGATAAAGAACAAAATAAGGTAAATCGTGAACATCCTTTTAGTGAAGATGATACTTGTAATGAGTTAGATGAGAAAATAGAAAAATTAGATAGTCAGATAAATAAGATTTCTGTGGGAGGAGGAAAAGAAAGAGTTCAAAGTAGACAATTAAAAACTCGTGAGACAAGAAGGTTGGATATAAAAGATATGTGGAATAAGAAAGATTGTAGCCAACAACTTATAGATGAACAAGCGGCAGAATTTGATGCAAAAGTGGCTAAATTGTTTGGGGAAGCACAATCAAGAGTAGATGCTCGTTCAAAAGAAGATAACTCTTTAATGAATGTAGCGATTGGAGTAGGTGTTTTAGTAATAGGAGGAGTTTTAGTTTTATCATTAAGAAGAAAAAGACAATAATGAACGAAAAGGCGATGATTGCGGATTTTGCAGTATTTATATTGCAGAAAAAAGAAGAGGTAATAGCCCTAATAAATAAATTAGGTCTGGATTCTTTACCGTGTGATGCGTCTATTTCGGAGGTAAATAGAGTAGTTATATATAATATAGAGGATAAAAGATTAGAGAAAGGGTTAGAATCCCTTGCTGAAAATGATTATGTAGGTGTGGTTTGTGCGGGTGTATGTATTGCTATTGTGGCGGCTATTATTGTAGTAAGTGCAGGAGTAGGTATTGGGGTATCTGTTAACAGTGCAAGGAAACAAAGACAAGAGATAATTGCGGAGCAAAGAAGAGCAACTTATTTATCAGAAGAAGAAAGAGACCAAATTGCCCTTATTGAAAGAGGCAAATTTCAAAATATGTTTTTAGAGGCTCAAGCCGAGTATTTAAATAAAGAAGAGGGTGTTTTTGCTGAAAAAATAGAAAGAAAAAAGAAAAATATTGCGATGATAATATCCGGAGGATTGGTAACAATGGTAGCGGCAACATATATTTTAAGATAATGGAAAGAGAAATTTTATACGAAATATCATATTTTATTATGAATAATCCGGGTAAATTAATTCGGTTTTTGAATAATGAAGGATATAGAGTTCCGATGGATGCTACTACCCAACAACTAAACGATATAGTTGCCGATGGATTATTCGACCCGCAATTTAGAATAGATTTAATAACATTTATTGCAGATAATGCAGAATATTTAAATGTTGCTTGGGTGGGAATTGCAACAGCCGCTGCGGCAGTAGGTCAAATGATTGGGAGTCTTGTTATTTCAGCCAAGATGGCGGTATTTGGGAAACAACAAACATATAAGGCAGAGGTTTATGGTAAGGAATTAACAGAATGGCAAAAAGACCAAGCAGAAATTGCGGCAAAAAAACAAATGTCTCTTGAATTATCAAGAATGCAATCAGATATAATATTAGATAGAGATATACAAGAGGAGAAACAAAAGAGTAAAAGAAATATGATGATGTTTGGAATGTTTGCCGTAGGAGCAATTGTCTTAACATTTATTGCAAAACAACTAAAAGATAAGAATTAAATTAAGGATGGAATCGATGAATATAAAAGATATAGCATTGTATGGGTTAGCCTTGTTTGGAGGGTATGCTATATATGAGAAGATGAAAAATAAAGAGAAATTCTTTAATCAAATCGGAATAGGAGGCTCGGGACCACCTAATTGTTGGTCAGATTGTCCTAATCCGGAAGGTATCTTTTCTCAACAAGGTCTTTGTCCAAATACTCATCGACATATGACGATGCCAAATTGCAAAGAGGATTTACCGGGAATTACGACTTCCTTTGTATCTAATATAGAATTTGGGTTAAGTCAATATGGATGCAGTTCTTTAGATAGACAACTTGCCTCCCTTAGAAAAACACTTAGTCAATCTCCGGAAGCAAATCTTATAAATAACATATGGCAACAGAGATTGGTAAATCAAATAAATTATATTAGAGAAAAAATAAACGAAAATTGCGGACAAGGAACATTAGATGTGGCATCAACCCCACTATTTGATGGAAATGTACATCCAAATCTGCCACAATAACAGAAAATGAAATTAATAATCAAAAATCAGAAATTATGAGTATGGTACCAGCACCTAATTGTTTCGGGAATTGCCCGAATCCAGGAGGGATATATGTCAATGCGGTAATGGGAGGATGTCCACCAAGTCATCCGAACTCCCAACCGCCTAATTGCGCACCTCCGCAACCACCTGTTCCGGGAATAACCCCGAATTTTACGAACAATATACAGAGTGGATTTAATAGTTTTGGATGTCAATTTGTCTATAAAAGGACTAGCGTTCAGAGTGCCAAATTGCTACTATTACAACATAGTATCAATCCTAATTCAACTTTAGGACAGCAATTAGAGCCTATTTTAATAGATTATGGAAATGGAGTTTTACAAGGACCACCACCTCCAAGTCCTCCACCACCACCACCGATTCCAAACCCTAATAATCCTATTCCTTATCCAGGTACACCCATTCCTGCTCCTATGATTCCAAATTTTGCGAGTTTTGGAGGATGGTCAAATCAAACAGGAGTGGCACAAAAAGCGAATACAGGGGGAACATCTTTGCCTCCCGGCTATCTTGGCTTATTGCCCGTAAATAATCTATATATGCAAGCGTGGAATATTTTTTCTGGAGGAATACAACCGGCAGGAAGTGTAGGAAAAAATGCAAATTGGCAACAACTTTTACAGAATAGGATAAATTGGTTGAATAATTTTGCTTTACAAAATTGTACAGGAGGACCAACACCACCTCCACCGACTCCACCGAATCCAGGACCAACACCACCACCACCATATAATAATACGGGTGTAGGAATAGGTGTAGGAATAGTAAATAATGGATTTACATCATATTAAGTATGAAGGTATTTGGAGATAATATAAATTGGGGTACAGTAACGGTAGCGGTAGGATGTTTTATTGCTATCGAAATGTTAGCAGAAATATATGTCTTTAGACCAGGAGTAGTTAAAATAGTAGATGAAGAATTGAAGAAAAGAGGATATGAATAGTATTATAAAAGATGGATATGCCGATATAAGCAACGATTTGAATCCTCAAGATGAGTGGTTTGGAGGAGGCGATGATATCTTTTCTGATACTACCTCTCAACCGTATATAGTAGGAGTACCTGCAGGAGGAGTAATTGGAGGGTTGCCAGGTATTGGTTTTAATGGCGAAATGTATTCAGTTGAGGGATATAAAAGACATAGTAGGGATGTAAATAGACCTTACAATGTGATACCAAGTGGAAGAATCACAATGAAAGATGTGGATTTTCCTGTATTAGGTATAGATAACAAAGGAAATTCTAGAATGATGAAACCCGGAAGAGAATATAAATTTCCCGGAAATAGAGTTTTAGAGGTGCCTTTTAGAAGAAAACTGTGGTTTTAAACAATTAACTAATTTAATAATAATAACAAAAACAAAAAAAAATGGATTTAACAAAAATTGGACTTTATGTATTAGCCGGATATGGAGCATATTCTTTATATGACAGATATATGGGCGCAGGAAAAGAAGCACCATCATCAAGTTTTACCGGAACTGCTTGGCAACGAGCAGGTTATGGTGGAACAAGATGGCAAGATGCACCTTATTCAAACCTTGTAGGAACACAATGGCAAAGAAAGGGATACAATAATGCTTGTGGTGCTTGCTCATAAGAAATGTTTAAGTTAGCATTATATGGATTAGCCGGATACGGAGGATATATGTTGTATATGCAATATGTATCTAAAGAAATTGAGTGTGGAAACCCTCGAAAGGGAGCACAAACAATACTGTAATGGCTAAATGGGAAGAATATTTAGAAGAAGGTCATTTTGAAAAAATACTGACAGTTGGAGGTATTTTAGCAGGAGCCCTCGCCGCTTCCTACATTATTAAGGGTTATTTAGATATTTTACGAATAAAGGCTTTAAAAAAAATGCTAAAAGAAGACAAATCTTCACATCCTAACTTAGAAACATCGGGAGATGAAAATTGGATTATGGAAGATGCAGATTAATGAGATACAAGAATCGACAGTAAAGGAATTGTCAAAAAGTCAATCAATTAGACTATTAGATATATTCTTTATTGCCCCTTTTTTGTTTTACATTGGTTACAAAGCAAAAGGATTGACAAAGGTAGAGCGTGGGATGGTTATTTTGATAGCCGGAGGCACTCTTTACTATAATGGTAAAAATTATTTAATAAACAAAAAAAAGTAAAAATTATGAGTAATAATAGATGGGAACAAAACAGACAGGCTTACCAAGCGAATATGGGAAGTATGGATTTTCGTGATGACACAGGAGGTATTATAGATTACCAAATGGAGTATCCACAACACACTAGTCCAAATCCAACCAATGTAATCGCTCAACAAGCCGCACCTGCACCGATGCCTGTAGCACCGGTAATGCCGGTAGAACCTGTAATGCCAGTAGTTCCGGTTAAAGTTATCGCCCCACAAGCGAAAACAGCAGGAATTGGAGGAACAATACCTACTATAGTATGGTTAGCATTAGGAGGAGTAGCATTATATTACGCCAATCAACAAGGGTGGCTGAATAAGAAACTTGTTTAACAATGAGTTTAAGTTCTACAGATTGTCAATCTTCGGGTAGACTCTACTGTACTTATGGGTACGGAAGAATAAAATACCGAGATGTTAATACTTGTTTGCAAGATAAAAAATCACAATGTTTATCTGAAATTGCACAAGACTATTATCAAGCCCCTACTCAAGAGCAGAAAATCTCTTGTGCGAACAAAGTAGGTCAATCAGTATGTAGAGCGGGAATTGATTTACCCAAATGTAAAGGTCAGGTTCATACGGAGGCAATAAGGAAAAGCGATATAGATTACCGACATTGTTTAACTAATAGACAATGGGATACGCAAACTGCGGGGACATCATTAAGAAACCCAATATTGTTATTAATTATAGGAGGAGGTCTATACTATGCTTATAAGCAAGGTTGGTTTAACAAGAAAATAGGATTAAAAGTATGAAAGCAGGGACAAATAGTAGAAATATAGATATAATGAATATGAAGGCGGGAAAAGACGCCCCCTTTGATATACAGGTAGCGTTTAACATTTTGGCGATTATGATGGGGATGCAGATATATGAGGTTTATTTAAAAGATACTATTGGAGGAGGTAAAACAATAGATGAGTTAGTAGGATTAAAATAAATAATTATGAGTAAATGGTTAAATAAAGTAGGAAATCAAACATCATTTCCGATGGCTCCGGCTGAGAGAGAGCCACAAAGTATGGGAAATCTTCAATACTACAACCCTAATCTGACTCTGTGTAAACTGGGACCAATGCAAGGACAAATGGTAGATTTGTCGCAATTGACAAACGAAGAAGTTGATGCTTGTTTTCTACCAACTCCTTCTCATATTCCTTTTGATAATCCAAGTTATGAAGGAGATACTCATATGGATTGTTATGATTGTGCAAACAAAAGTGCTGCTCCTCAAAGATTTATTATAGGAGACCACATTAACGATGATGGAACGACAGGATGCCCTTCAGGCACAATCCAATCTAATTTAAATATCAACCGAACAAATCAAAGTACAAATCCTTGTGTGTCTGGATGTACCCAATCTAGTGCTACTAATTATAGTGAGGTTGCCAATACAGATGATGGAAGTTGTGAGTTTGATTTAGAAGAAGAAGAAGAAGAAGAAGAAGAAGTTGTAGAAGAGATTTTAGAAGAAGAAATTGAAGAGGAAAATAAGGAATTAAAGAATACAGAATATGCAGGATTACTGACTGCCGGACCCGGAGAAGTACCCCAAATAGTTTGGTATGGATTGATTGCCGCAGTAGTTGTAGTAATAGCAAAAAGAAGAAAATTAATATAATATAAAAAGATATGAGTAATTTATGGTTTAATCAAGCGGGAGAGTATGTAAATCTTGCTCCCTACACTCCAGGAGCACAAGCGTACAATGTACAATCGTACAATCCAGCAACACCAACACCCTATATTCCACCCGCAGCACCGGTGACCCCTAGTGTCCCCTTGACTCCCTACTATCCACCTTTGGTGCCGGCACTACCTATTACACCCTATATTCCCGCAACACAAACTATAAGTTGTGATTCTTGTGTAAATGGGGCACCTGTCGGAAATATGTATCCAGGAAACACTTGTCCGGCTAATACGATTCCATCGGGAACAGGAAACCCTTGTGCATCGACCACCGGATTGCTTTCGGCTCAAGTATATGATATTGTGGCTAATTATGGAGGAAGTGCTTTATACTCTAATACTATCGGACCAAGTTATTCTCCCGGTATGAGAGGGCAAATCACACAAGTTTTTCCGGGAAACCCTACAGATTATACGATTAATTGGGAAGATGGAACTACCTCTAGTGTTCAAGGAGAATCAACAACTCTTTACACTATTACAGGATTCCAGATAGGAGATAGGGTTAAGAAAAATCAATCCAATCTGTTTGGGACAGTAATGAATAAAATGGGACAAAGCATACAAATCAGATGGGATGATAATACGACTGAGAATACGATGGTGTCTAATCAAATATTTGTAGGGACAGGCTCACCAATAGGATGTACGAATTCTATGGCAACAAATTACAATCCTAACGCTACGAGTGATGACGGCACTTGTATTATAGGCGGATGTACCGACCCTGTAGCAAATAATGTAGTCGTTGGTGCTACATTTGATGATGGAAGTTGTACTTATAATGGTTGTACAGATGCTAATTCTCTTAATTACGACCCATTAGCGACCGCAGATGATGGAAGTTGTATATCACAGATTCCGGGATGTACTGATGATACCGCCTTAAATTACAATGTTCTTGCAAATATAGATGATAGCACTTGTTCATACCCGAGTGAAGGATGTACCAATCCACTTGCAGTTAATTACTCGGAGTTTGCGGTAATTGATAATGGAAGTTGTGTAATAGAAGGGTGTATGAACCCTAGTAAATTTGGATATAACCCTGAAGCAACTCAAGATGATGGGAGTTGCCAAGAAGTGTATGAGGGATGTACTTCTACTGACGCTGATAATTATGACCACACCGCTAATACGGATGATGGAAGTTGTGTATGGACGGGTTGTACCGACCCTGCGGCACTTAACGAAGCCGTTTTAGCAGAAGGAGTAGTGGGAACTCTAGTACCGGATAATAGTTTATGTCAGTATCCAACGCCAGGAGCACCAATAACACCCAATTTCCCCCCACCTCAACAGCGTACCTTGCCGGAGGTATATTGTAAAGAGGATGAGATGAAGATTGCAGGAAATTGTATGAAAAAGAATTTAGTTTATATTGGAGTAGCAGCAATATTATATTTTGCTTACTCTAAAGGAATGTTTAGTAAGGTAATGAAAAAATAGAATTATGGCAAATTTATTTGTAGATTTAGAAGAAGATAGTACAGCCAAATGGCAGAATTATGTTAGTAATACGGGATTAAGTGTGGGACTTGCCCATCAGGGTAATTTTGCCTTATCCCCTAATCAGTCATTTCACTCTCCTTCATCTAGTCCATCTAGTCCATCTACTCCATCTAATGAAACTCCTACTCCTACCAAGGGGAATGGAACCCCCAACTCCAACTGGACTCCACCACCTCCACATCAAACTTGCTACTGGTGTGATAGTAATGGAGCGGTTATCGGAGCGTCTTATATCGATGTAAAAAGTTGTCCTGCCGGAAAATCACCAGACCCTAATATTCAATGTCAACCCGACCCACCCCCAACCCCAACTGGGAATATGGTTAGTTGTACTCTTTGCGATGGAGGATATCCTATGATGAATATGTTCCCCGATGAGTGTCCGGGAGTATGGATGCCTGAACTTCCTGAAACAGATGATAAATACGCTGACCCTTGCTCAGATGTAGATTGTTGGGATTGCACCACCGGAGGAAAGCAAAGAGTTCCTGCAGATACACCTTGCGGGTCTTCAACAGCGATAAGAGTTCCGGTTACAAATAATAGTAGTTCTAATCCTTGTGCTCCCGAACTAGGACCTGAAAAAGATTGTTGGAATTGCACCACCGGAGTAGTCACAAGACTACAAGATGGAGAAGAATGTCCAGGAAATAAGGGAGATGCCCTTTATATTTCTCGGATATTAGCCGACGGCTCAAGCGATAATCCTTGTAAAAAATATTCTAATAATTGTTATAAATGTACCGATGGAGTAGTAGAATCTCAAATCTATCAATCGGATGTAGAAGCAGAGTGTCCTACAGATTGGACACAAGATAAAAAACCTTGTAAATCAGAGGTAATTGTACCTGTAGAGGAAGAAATTGAAGAAACAGAGTTAGATACAGTACAAGCAGGATTTTTAGGAAAAAATACTAAGTTTTTAGTTTTTGGAGTAGTTTTATTAGGAGTTTTAATGCTGATGAAAAAACCTCCAACCAAATAAATGAATGATGAAGGATTATATAAACATCACACGGAATGGAGTTAAAATAGGAAAAAAACTCGACTTAACCAGATGGTATGTTGCTGCGGAAAATATTAGTGACTTACAAGAGGCTAGAAAACGACTTGAAACCATCAAAGATACTACCCCTCAAAATGCAGATTTTCTGTATGCTATTACCGAAACGATAAAAAACGGAGATATATCTTATATGATATATGAGAAAGCGATATGGAGAGCAAGTTCTAACGAAAGTGGTAAAATAATGTATATTTCCGGTATAGGAGTAGAGAGAGAATCTCAAAAAGTTTCAACACAAGAACTAGAAAATTTATTAGTATGAGAAAAGTAGAATCACCGGAAGAGAAAAGAAGAAAGGCAATAGGAATGATAATTGCATTTGGAATTGTATATTTGTTCGTACAGAGTAAAAAGATAAAACTCTCATAATGTCAAGGAAAAAAGCCATAGAAATTTGCATAAATGTAAGGTCTACGGTGAGTAAAATGACTCCTGTTGTTAGAGGTTTTAAAAATGAAATGTTTGAAACTCCACGAGCAAGTAAGGAGAAATTATTGAGGATAATAAAGAGATTATTTAAAAAATATAATCTTAAAGAAGAAGAAGTAAAAATTTAAAAATGAAAAATAAATATGTACTCAGTTCCTTGTTAGTTATATCAGTTGTTGGGTCTTTTTTATTTTTCAAGTATGCGGTTCAGGAAGCGAGATTTATATCTAAAAACAAAAAATTTGAAGAATGATAGAAGATTCAGATTTTGAAGTAATTAGATTTTCGCCGATAAAGTTGCCTTATAGGTATAACGCATTAGAACCTTATATAGATGAGGAGACAATGGAAATACACTATAATAAGCATTATTTAGGATATCTTAATAAGATAAATGCTTTATTGGAGAAGTTTGATGTAAATGAGGATGTTATATCGTTAATGCAAAATATCGATAAATATCCGATAGAAATAAGAGATAATGGTGGTGGGTATGTAAATCACTCTTTATTTTGGAAAATGTTAAAACCGAATCCTAACGGAGTAAGTAATGCTCCTACCGGTTTGGTGATGAACAAAATCAAACAAGATTTTGGAACTTATGGTCAATTTAAGGAATTGATGGTAGAGGCATCCAAAAGAAGGTTTGGGTCAGGTTGGCTGTGGTGGGTTATGAATAGAGATGGTTCAACAAATATATTAGCAACTCCCTATCAAGACAACCCGTATATGCCGGAATATGATTGTTATCCGTTGTTAGGTATAGATGTGTGGGAACACGCATATTACTTAAAATATGATGCGGATAGAACAAAATATGTTAAAAACATATTAAATATCATAAACTGGGATGAAGTAAAAAATAGATGCGTTTTTGGAAATAGAAGCATCTTTGATGTAAGAATTATTAACTAAAAAAGAAAAAATGACAAAATTATTTGATTTATTAGGAGGTAGAAAGATGGCATTAGCAATTATACTATTTGTGATAGCCACAGTATTATTATTTGTAGGTAAAGCCGACTTTTCAAGTTGGGGAGAGTTCATCAAGTGGATTTTCGGTATTTATGCAGTAGGTAATGGTGCAGAACATTTAGCAAATAGGAAAGGTTAAAAATGTAAATATATGTTCGATAAACTTAAAAAACACGCCCTACTAATTTGTATTTTACTCTTGTCATTCTTTATCTGGCAAGCATTTAGTGCAAATAGTAAATTACAAGATTATAAAAATCAAGTAATAAAATTTAAGGATGGAGAACAGGTATTTATAGAGAAACTAAATGATAATGGCGAAAAATTAGCACAGCAAGACCAAGTAATTTTATCTCAAAAAGATGCTATATCTCATAATTTGTTAGAGATAGAAACTCTAAAAAAGATAAAATCTCAGGTTAAAATAAAAACCGTCACGAGAATTGACAGCGTTTATGTCCCTGTTCTTGATACAATAGATAGAGTCATATACGATACATCAGGTTTTGCTTTTCTAAAATTGCCTACTAAATTTGGATTAGACAACGAATGGTATTCTATCTATTCAACTATCAATACAAATGGGATGTTGTTAGATAGTTTATCATTGTTTAATAGGCAGATAATAACAATAGGGATGAAGAGTAATGGTTTTTTGAAATCTCCCTCTCCTGTTGTAGTAGTAAAGAATGAAAATCCGTATGTGTCGGTTAATAGTATGAATAATGTTATTATAAAGGATAATACGAGGTTTTATGATAAAAAGGGGTTTTGGTATGGCTTTGGGGTCGCAAGTGGCTTAGGCGTAGGGATTTTAATAAATAAATAGATATGGGACAATTTAGTTGGATGACAGACGATACAAATAAACAAATAGGCTCAATGGATGAGAATAATATTACCGTTTATATGCACGATAATAAAGGTAATGTATGGAAAGAAAATAATTACGATGGGTATGGAGTATTTGGAGGTAAAGATTATTATGAGTTGGTAGCCGAAATGAACGGGTACAACAAAGATAATTATATGAAATACTACAAAAAAGGTGAAAAACCTATGTATGATGAGTTAAGAATTGTAGGTATTGATATTGAGGCAGAATACGATAATGGAGAGAGAAAGTATAAATTTCCAAGATTAGTGCAAAGAGAAATGAGAGAAGGCGACTTTGCCTACCAGAAATTTGATACCCCTCCAGAGAGAGACCCTAATCAAGGGTGGTATCAACCCGAATCTGAAGAATGTGCGGATTGTAGTGGGAGCGGAGAAATAGAGTCTCAATGCGATGTGTGTATGGGAACAGGCACAATAGACGGGGATGAAGATGAAGGTGGATTTACTACATCAGAAGAGTGTTATGAGTGTGGAGGAAGTGGAGAGGTATTTGAAAGTTGTTATTATTGTGATGGAGCAGGAGAGATTACACCTGGTGGTTATGCAAAAGGTGGTAAAATAACTACTGCTCAAGAATATCACGAGGCACGAAATAAAGAATATGGCAGAAGAATAGATAAGGGTATAATTCAAAAAGATACTGATGAAAATTTTATGAATTTTGACGATGAGTATTTTAATGAATTAGTAAATAAAGGAATAATTGACCCAGATAATTATTATGCAAAAGGGGGTAAAACGACAAAGTGGTTTAAAGGAGAAAAAGATAAGATGTTTCTAACATTTAGCACACAAGCATTTAATGAGAAAGGAGATGAAATAGAATATAGTGAATGGTGGAACGAAGAAAAAGCCGATTACATAGACCATCCCCACGAATTATTTGTTGATGAGATTTTAAAATTATTTAAAGAGAATAACATAGATATAAATAATAATGAGGATTTTGATATAGAAAAAGGAAATGGACACGAGTATTTTAATGAAAGTTTAGATGCTTATATATTTATTTTTAGCACAAAGAACATTAAAAATAAAAAAGAATTTAATAAGAAATTAAATAATATAATAAAGAAATACCCAAGAATTAAAACTCATCTTGGCTCAAAGTGGAATTATATGTGGTTATATGAAAATTTTGCAAAAGGTGGTAAGTTAAAAGGTTTTATCAAAGTTTCAGAATTAAAGGAATATTTACTAAAAGATGATGCAAACAAAAATGAAAGTTATAAAACTTTAAATGGAGATAAATATGTTAAAGAATCATCACTAAGAACCTATATGAAAAATGATGAAGATTATGCAAAAGGGGGAACAACTGATGATAGAGAGTATGTATTAAATTATACTGTTTATGTTCATAAAGATAGTTATGAAGAAGGTTCTGGAGATGAAGTTCATTCTTGGGATAGTGGTGATATGGGAGATAGCGATAAACTATTTACCTCCAAGCCTGATTTAATGAAATTTATAAAAGAAGTAATAGAAAGAGATACCTATGAGGATAAAGTAGAATATGAAGACTTTGATATTCATCCAAATGAAGATGGGGAAACCACTCTTGATTACTATGTATTATGTAAATATATTGATTTAGATAGAGGGTACGACCATTATGAGAAAGCAGATAAGAAATCGGTAGAACTTTGGAAAAAGGGAAAGAAAGAGTTATTTAGTGTTATGTTTATATTTAGAGTAAACACATATGAAGCCCGAAAGGAAGCCAACTTTGCAAAAGGGGGTATGCCTGACACGATGGATACAACACCTAATAAGGTAGGGAAAGTAAAGTTTTCTATCGCAAAAGGAGAAGATTTTGATATTGAAGTTCCTGAAGGCAAATATAGATTATTCAGAGATAAGCCTTTTAACTTGCCGACAAAAGTAATGGAACTTTACAATAAGAAAACAGGTTATAACAGAGGAAACGAGAAAATATCGGTAAACGATAGTGATATTGTTAAAAAATATCAAAAAGAAATACAAGAGTTCTATAATAAAGATATGTCAAGATTTGCAAAAGGAGGTAAAACTAACTATGAAGGAGGGGAAATAACAGGATTTTATAATGAATATGGTTCTGCTTATCAAGATGAGGTTGAAGACGCTGTGAGAGATTTGACTTCTGAACAATATGAGGCGTTCTGTTATGCCTATAATGTAGACCCTAATAATGCTAATGAGATGTCAGATTTTATTGCAGATTTAAACCAAGAAGAGGCTGCAGATATAATGACACACATACGCACTACCGGTGAATTAGAAGATAGAATGAAGGGTATGGGTTATGCAAAAGGTGGTCATATTATGAGTGATTATACTGATATACCTATGGATTATGATATAAGTGAGGACGGCGATAATGATTTATCTGGACACGAGTTTCACCTTTTTGATACTCAGACCGGAGAAACCGACTACGATATAAAAAGCGAAGATGATTTACAAGACAAAGTAAGAGAAGGAAAAGGAAGATATCAAGGAAAGCAAGTATGGTATTATGAAATTGATGGAGAACTATATAGAAAAGAAGAAGATATTGAGGGTAGTTTTTATGCAAAAGGCGGAAAAATTATTACTAAATCTAAATGGGAAAAAGGAACACAAAAAGATAGAGAAAATGCTTTGAAAAAGACAAGTTTTAGTAGCAAATATGCCCAATTTGATGAGTGGGAAGAAGTGCCTACATCGGTAAGAAACTATTTAACAAAAGGATATTTAATAAGTGATACAGGAGAGAAGTATGGTTGGTATGGTAAAAAATATGCAAAAGGTGGTAAAACGATTGGTAGGGGAGAAGAATTTACCGTAAAGTGTTCGGCTGACGGTAATAAATATATGAGTCCATCAGAAATAGAGGATATATCTAAAGAATTAATTGACCAATATGAGCAAGGTTATGGGTGGGTGGCTCCCGAAAAATTAAGGAGTGATATATCAGTCTTATATAAGTTGGATATACCTGAAGATTCCTCAATGTTTAAAGATATAGTCAAAGATTTGGAAAAGAGTGGAATAGAGGTAAGAGATAGAGATTGGGAGAAGGTGAAAGTGGAACATTCAGACGGACAGACATTTGCTTGGGTAAATAAAGTGGATGTAATGAAACTGGTAGAAAAGGGTATCATACAACCATCAATGATAGGAGAAAAAGATGAAGAGCCGGATTATATGTATTATGGAGATGTAGATAGTCACGGATGGGAAAGGTTTGAAAAAGAATTAGGATATCTACCAATGTCAGAAAATTATGCAAAAGGAGGAAATATAGAAGATTATTCTTATGATTATGCAGATATAGGGCAGTTCTCTATGGATAGGGAGGAGTGGAGTGATTTTACTGACAAACAATTTGAAAAAATAGGTAAAGATATAGTAGAAGTTGATTATGATGGAAATATAGAGAAAGCGTATGAGAGTGTTGTAAGACAGAAATTTGAGGGTAGTTATGCAAAAGGTGGTAAAACAGATGAGAAAATATGTTTATATAAACACGATTTAGAAGATGATTTAGGAACTTATGATGATATTGAAGATATAGAAAACGATTTATGCTACACATACAAGCCTTACAATGTTAAAGATGTAGACAAAGAAAGCACTTATGATTGGAGAAAATTACGAAACATAATAGATGGTAATTGGTTGAGGTATGGAGTTTCAAATGCTAATCATCTTATTAAACGAGGTAATTTCTTCCAGTCGGATAATGATGAGTTTGAAGATGAGGGTATGTGGACTTATTATCACAAAACGGATGGAAATCTTTATCTAATAAGAACAGAAGGGTTTGATTATCCAAGATATGTAGTGAGAATAACAAATATTCCCAAGTATCTACAATTTACAAAAGGTTATGCAAAAGGGGGTTACACAAAAGGTGGTTATGGTTTAACAAGAAGGGGTAAAGTTTTATCAGAAGATGAACTTTGGGATATGATTGAAAGTTATAATTGGGATGAAGATGGAGATTATAAGAGAATTGGTAAAAAAGTTAAAAAATTATCGAAAAATCAATACCTGCAGTTACTTGGATTTGCAACAGCAAAATACCGACTATTAGATGATAAATATAGTAAAGGAATTCAAGGTTATGTAAGCGATGACGGATGGAGTGATGTAAGAGCAGAGGTTGTAGGTAGAGGAAAGGATTATTACAATAATATAACAATTAAGGAATTACAAGATATGTCTTATGGAGATTATAAGGAGAATTTCTTGTATAGTTTTCACGACCACAAAAGTTATGATGATTGGACATTATTAGATACTCCGATAGGTAGATATTACTTGATGAATTATGTAGAAATATGGTATTAAAAATAAATAAAGAATATGAGTGGATTAAATAAAGGTTTTGGTTTTCAAACGGGAGGTCCCGGAGGAGGAGATACCAACACAAATATAGCAAATGCAGATTTAACATTAGATGGAGCACATACAACCGATGTAGCCGCTAATACTCTTACAATTGATAGTGGAGCAACTAATATTATTACATTAGACGGTAGTGATGACACTTTAAATATAGGGGGGGCATCACCTTACAAAATGCCTACCGCTAGAAGTACTGTAAAAGGAAAGGTTATAAGAGCGACAGACACTACAGGGGGGATGGGATTTACAACAGCAAACTATACTATACCATTTCAGATGTATATGCAGGGGGTAACTACTCTCAATTATCATTATCCTGAACCAATGTCAAATAATAAATTTGGGGCACTCTGCAGAGATAGCGAGGTAAGTACCTCGGGAGATTGGAATGTTGTTACTTCAACCACGATACGAAGTTGCCTTGTGGTTGCGTCGGGTTTCAATCTTAATCAGATGCAGTTTTGGGTGTCTGTTTTAGATAATGCGGCGGAAAACACTCCTACTATTACGGTAGAGATATGGAAATTTAGTCTCGAAGAAGGTTCAACTGACCAATTAGTTCCTACGGTAGTCGCAACAGCAACGAGTTCAGAAACCGGAGATAGTAATAATAAGTTTTATTATGCTCGTGTTACTAACAACGACACAGTGATTGGCGGAGGTACTTTATTGATGCCGGTATTTAAGATTGCTAGCGCACTAGAAGAGATAAATTTGGATATATGGATACAAGGGTCTATTACTGGATATGGAGTATAGAATAAAAATTAGATAAATAAAAAATAAAGATGACGGAACAACAATGGCATAACGACCACTATAAAGATGCAGGTAATACTTGTGGTCAAGACACATTTTATTATTGTAGTGAATTGTATAACCCTAAAAAAAGTTTTTCAAATTCATATACTGATTACGCTGATTGTGTAACGAACAAGACCCCAAAAGATTGTGGTCACGAGTTTACGGGTTCAGGACCAAATCAATTTGGTGGAGGGGAGAATCCTTACCAAGATGCTTTGATTGCAGACAGCAAACATTTGTCCGAGATGATAAATGATTTAGAGGATTATGACCCAGAGATAGGATATGACTCGGAGGAGTTACTTGAAGAGTGGCACGAGGAACATCCCAATTATGAATATGGAGATGATGAATCTATAGTAGATAATATTGTAAATGTTATTGAAGAACCAACAGAGGATAAAAATTTAATGTATGTAGGTATCGGGGCTATTGCGGTAATAGCAATAATCGCCCTAGCGTAAGAATAATAATAATTAAAAACAAAAAAAATGGCAAAGAGAAGAAAAAAATCAGGAAGTAAATCGTGTGTAATAGTAAAAGGATATAAAACAAAGTCAGGTAAAAGAGTAAAAGGATATACCCGAAAGAAAAAATAATTAAAAAATAGAAATTATGGCTTATAAATGTACCTGTAAGAGTGGACAAACTTGGAGTGGAAACAATGATGCGTGTAATGATAATGCCTCAAAATGCAGACAGTGTTGTAGTGGGAAACACGGTGGAGTAGCAAGCGTAATGACCGGAAGAAGACAAGGGTATAGAAACGCTTCTGGAGCCGGTGTAGTACAAGCCGGATTACAGGGAGGTTTAGTGGTAGGTCTACTTGTAGTAGGAGTATTGATTTATGCGATGGTAAGAGTATCTCAAACAAAATAAGAAAATGAAGATAGATAGAAAGTATAGAAACATAGATAAAGGTATAAAATTTCCTTGTTGGAACTCAGAGACCAGACAATGGTGTTGGTGTACGAGTAATTCAAGACATTGTAAGGCGAAGGGAGTTAAAATAAGAGATTTTTCAGGCTCTTCAAGCGAAAAATACTCCAATCATCCTGGATTTTTAGGGAGTAGTGTTTCTACCCTTAGTATTCTTGGTTGGAGTTTAGGAGCGTTAGCGATATTATTTGTAGTAGGTAAGGGGGTGAAAATATATAAAGATATGAAAACTTATTAAATATGGTATCACCAAACGAACACTTACTCAATCATCAGGTGAAGCCAAGACCTCAAATCCAAAGAGAAAAAGCACCAAGAGGATTAAAGTCGACTGTTTATGGTTTGATGAATACAATAGTAGATGTTATTGTAGGAAAAACTCCTAATGATAAAGAGAAAGTTAGCAAAAATGCGTGGGAGTGTCATAATAAATATGTAAAAGGTCAAAAAAATAAACACGGACATCCTATTCGCTCTTTATATTCCGACCATCCTAACTGGAATAACTATACAAAGTGTTTAAATAAAACCAAAAAGGAGCAGAAGATAATGGAGGAGTATGGTAAAAAAAGACAAAATGTTCAGAAAATAGTGATGTTGGGAGTTGCCGGAGGTATATTGTATGGAATTTATTGGTTAGGAACTAAAAATAAAATAAAGTAATGGAAGATAGGTATAGTAATTTTGGAGGAGGATTTGAAGGTCACGCCTTACTAATAGGAGGTATAATATTAGGAACGGGTTACTTTTCATATAAAAAGTTTGGAGTAAAAGGCATACTTTATGTAGGAGGTTCTTTATTTTTAATACAACAATATTTACGATATAAAATGAAAAAAAGAAACGAGGAAAGTAGGAAAGTAATAGAAGAATTAGGATTAGATAAAACAAAATAAAATGATAGAAGATAGGTATAGTAATTTTACAGAAGGATTTTTTAAGGCACAAGTATTAGGAGTGATTGGATTATCGTATGGTATATTCGCCTTATATAGAAAAGGACAAGGAAGTAATAAACCATTTCAAATTTTTAGTTCTGCTTTGGCTACTGCTCTAATCTTAGGTATGGCAACTAAAAATATGAGGAAAATAAACATTACTGGGAAGTCACAGCAAAATAAATATAAAGAAAGAATAGCAGTATGAAAATAAATAAGAATTATCAAATAGGAATAGTAGTAGGGGTAGTAGTTTGGCTTTATTTCAAAAGTAATAGTCCCGTAATCCCTTTTGGAAAAACTCTAGGGGGTATATTTAGGAAAAAACAAACGCCACAAAACTAAAATGACTTATATACTACATTACCATTAAAAAGATAAGAAATAGCGGGAAACGCAACGAAAATAGGGAAATATGACACGGAAAACTAAAAAAGATACTGCTAGGATAGAAAATTATGGAGATTTGAAAAAAGAAGTGAACAAATTAGATAAAAATCAACTTAAATATCAAGTAGGAGTTGAAAATGAGGATACAAACGAGTATAATCCTATTGAAAAGATATCTGATTTGAATCACGGACCAACCTTAGAATATGCAAAAGGTGGTAGTGTAGAAAAAGAATTTTTTGACTTAAAAAAATCAAATCATTTAGATTTGTCAGATAATGGTATAAAAACGATTATTGCCCAAACCAAACCAACTTATGAGGGTGTGTATGGTAGATTACACGACTTAAAAAATAATAGACATTTGGATATATCTAATACTAATATAGAAATTATTGCAAGAAAATTCCCTCAACCTAATACTTATGCAAAAGGTGGTAAGATTGAAAAATTTATTGAATATATTGTAGAAGAAGATGAGAGTGGGAATGGAGAGAGTTATGATAATCTTGATGAAGCAAAGTGGCATTGGGAGAATTTAACCGATACACAAAAGGAAGAGGGAACTCTTATACAAAATAGTTGGGAATGCGTAGATGGAACTTGTGATATAGTAGATACAGAGATTATTTATGCAAAAGGAGGCAAGATAGATATTAAACTTAAAGATTGGTATAAGAAAAATTACCCCACAGATGAGTTAGGAGAGGAAATGAATGACACGAATACCTTTGAAAATTTAGAAGATGCTCTTAATAAAGGCGATGATGTTTATAATACAATAGGGGTAGGTGATAGTGTTATTAGAGAAAGATTATTTGAACATTTGGCTAAAATTAAAGGGGAAAAATATGAGTTTATTTATCAAAAGTGGTTAGGGGATGGAATGATTACTGATGCGGAAATAAAATCTTTATATAAGTTGGCAAAAGGAGGTAAAACTAAAAACAAATACTCATCTACTTGGTCTATAATCAATGTTTCTGGAAAAGAATTAGGAACGGTAGAAGGATGTAATTATGATGAGGCGTGGGATAAAGCCGTTAAAAAAATGGGAGGAGAAGATAAGATGTGGGATGTCGAAGAAAAAGATTATTTATACAAAAAAGGTGGAGAAATTAAAAGATTTGATAGACACGAAAGTATGCCTGATGAAACAAGGGATGAGATAAGTTATTTGCTAAATGGAAGGAGTGAGGACTTCCACCCATACAGAATCATAGATACAGGATTAAGAGCAGCAAAGTATAATGAGTATTGGAACGAAAAACAAAGAAATGAATTGAGAAACTATTTGTTTGGTTTATATGATGGTTATAATTACTCACATACAGAAGATTTCAAAAAGGTTCTATCTAATCTAAAAAAATCAGATATTAAAACAGGAAATAGAGTTGAGAAACTTTTTAATGAAGTAGATAAATATCCAAAAGGAGAAAATGCTTGGGAATATGCAAAAGGTGGTGACCTTAATACTTATGGAAGAGAAATGTCAAGATTACAGAAAAAATGGGATAATTATCGTAAAGATGCAGGTTCTCAATCTGTAATGATAGATGATATGCCTGATGAAGCGATAGAAAAAATCCACAAGCAATTTCTGAAAGAAGTAAGAGAGGAAATGAAAAAAGAAGGATATGCAAAAGGTGGTAAGATTTCATCTCTTGATAGAGTGTTAAAAACTCACACCCCAAGTGAAATTATTAGAAAATTAAAAATAAACCGAAACCCCTCCGCTCTCATTTGGGAAGAGAGAAATGTGAGAATAACGGGGGAGAGGCAGTTAAGAACCTATCTTCACACTATGGGAACGAAACAAGCCAACGAATATATTGACGACTATTTTGAAAAATCTTATCCGAACAGAAAGAAAAGAAAACAACCCAGCACGGAGGAATGGTATGCAAAAGGAGGACTTGTAATTGAGGGAGTTAGATTTGGAAATGAAAGTGAATATTTAGAAGATTATTTAGATAATAATGATTGGGAAGTAATAGAAAAAGATATTGGAGATAAAGGCACTAAATTTACTTTATCAATGAAAGATGTAGAGTATGAGCAAAGAGTAGGTTTAGAAGATTATTTAGATAATAATAATTTGAAATATATAGACAGTTATGCAAAAGGTGGTTTAACACCCGAAGATATGCCTGATGATTATAGAGAGAGTGGAGAAATTGTTATGCAGTATTTAGAAGAAGAAAATATCGGTGGAGAAGACAGAATAGACATAGCCACAAGAATACTTGATAATCAAAGACCTAACGAAACAATAAG
>Ga0080013_1000388_pt1 | contig 62572 bp, 48 predicted proteins | sample ETNvirenome_6_85_FD_69236 | JGI IMG/M metagenome (GOLD analysis project Ga0080013, IMG submission 69236) | Marine viral communities from the Pacific Ocean - ETNP_6_85 (SPADES assembly) (version 2) | ecosystem: Environmental > Aquatic > Marine > Oceanic | place: Pacific Ocean | collected 2013-06-19 | reverse complement strand
AGTTGAACACCGGCGCACTCAAGTGCTATCGACGTCGCGCCGTCGGGGCCGAACCTTAGTCTCGTAGTCTCAGAACCGCGGTTGGCTAAATATCCGCCACCACTGCCATTCCCAAATGTGATGTGCCCATCTATTTCCAATGCGGCCTGCGGATCCTCGATGCCGATGCCGACGCGACCTGAGCCCGTAACAAACAAAACAGGTGATAGGGCTCCCCCGTCGACTCGGAAAAGCGTTGAGTTTGCGGCGCCACTGATTTGGACGGATCCGGTAAATTGATGAAGATCGTCGGTGGAATCGCCAAACTTGGAGGCGCCGGAGGATGAAAGATAGCTGATAGTGTGGTTTACAACATCAAAGTTGGTTGCTACAATATCGCCATTGACCAGAAGGGTTCCGGTCAAAAACAATCTATTCGGGCTGGAACCCGTTCTAAAAATTAAATTTGCACTACCAGTGATCGTAGTTGACGATGAGTGAAATTGAAGGGATCCTGTCGGGCCCTGGGCGCCAGCAGAACCATCGAGAGAGCAACTTATAAACGCCCAGCCTTTAGATTGTAAGGGCATAAAAAGACCTCCTTAAATGCCAGGTGACCAGTTGTTACTCACGTAAGAACCAGACCAGTTTGTCCCCGCCGGAGAATTGCTCGGATTGTTAATAGTGCCCCGAGGAATATTAGTAAGGCCGGCGAGAACGTCAACACTGTCGGAGCCCTTGAAGTGCATCTCGGTAACTTTAACTTCCAGAGGGCCGAGCCACTCCTCGGGCCCGACAGTCATATAATTTTTAGCGTCGATCCCGAGGGCTGAAAAACCTACCTTCAAGGCATCTTGATCGTGGTTATTTTTTACTACCACCCAGCCAGTAACAAAGGGAAACTGTACCTTTGCGCCGGCGCTGGCGTCAATGTTACCACTCAGCCAGGGCTGGCCTGACACTTGATATGATCCCACATTTGAGAGTCCTACTTTTATATAATCTCTAGCCATTGCATCTTTCTCCGTTCATTAAATAGTTATAACTAATCACTTTTACCGCATCTTTTTTCTTTCAAACTTCTCGCGTGCTCGTTGAGCTTTTTTACGTTTCAGTTTGCGCTTTACTGACGGCTTGATATGATAAGCGGTTCGAGTGCGGTACGCTTCGAGTACCTTCTCTTTTTTCACTTTTTTGATAAAGCGCCGAATAAGCCGTTCGCCCGATTCACCCCGTCTTAATTCAACTTTAACATTGATGGCCACTCAGCACCCCTACTTTCCACCCTTCATGTGGGCGCCCCAACTATTCCCCACGGCTCCAAAAAGGCCGCTGATGTCCACTCCCGGGTCGCCCGGTGCGATGCCCGATAGGGCCCCCCGCGGGGCCGCTGAAGCGCCGGGAGCAGGACCAGAGGGGGCTGGGGTGGTGCCTTCAAACAAGTCCACACCATTGAATGTCTGGGCGCCAATTGCGCTCATCAACTTCTTCTTGTGTTCTTGGAGTTTGCTGCTTTGTTCTGCGCTAAAGGCGTTTCGTTGCATTCGTGCAATCGCGGGGCCTTGTCTTTCTTGGATGGCTGCAGGCCCAGTTTCAACAGTTTGAATTCCACCGACTCCACGAGCGACCTCTGATATAATCCCTGAAAGAACACCATCTTCGAACATCACCTCCTTTATGCACTCTTTTATCAAGGGCTTTAATATACTTTTAAGTTGTTCTTTTTTCATCTATTCCTCTAAAATACCCTTCAATAGGGTAAGGATCTTGTTGCTCTTTTGAATGCCCTCGTTAATCGATTTATTTTCTGTCATCCCCACAAACGCTCCGGGCGTGGAAGGCTCTGAAACGATATCAAAACAAATGAGTTGGAAGTCATCTTCAACAATTGTCTTCCCCATCCGTTCGGTGACGGACCCCATCCCTCTAGAGGAGATCCCAATCTTTACTCCGGATTCCACGAGTGTTCGCAGAATTTGACCGGATGGGGTCTGCAGTACTTTGCATTTCCCCATAACATCGTTGCCTTCCATCCACACTTGAGTCACCATATGTGACACATTGGCGAGATTAATAATAGAGGAATCGGGGTGATCCAGCTCGCCCAGAGCGCGATTATCTTCCACCACGCCGGCGTACTTTTTTACTTCACGTTCCAAAATATTAAAGGGGTATTGTCTCCCGTTGCCATTCTGGCAATCTGCTTCTTGTAGTTTCCCACTAAGCATCATCCCGCCCCCCTTAACAAAGCGCTTTTCAGCCTCGGTTAAAAGATCTTGACAGATGCCGCCTTCACAAAGCTCATAGTATTCTCGGAGAAGTTGTTTGGACATCGTTATTTCCTATTATTAATTCTCGTGATCATCTCAGAAACAATCCTCTTCAAGTCGGACTTGGAGACTTCTCCGAGGCCTCGGACGCGGGGAAGCTTGGGGCGGGCTCGTCGTGGCGTTGGGCCTTCGGGAGAAAGTTGGCTGATGTCATCTACCTGAACTTCCATTCCAGGCTCACTAATACTAATGGCCTCGCCGGCTTCAGCGGGCTCTTCGAAGGGGCAACCTTCTTCAAGCCCCTCTTCGACGCGGTTCCTGCGGCGGGAGCGGTCGCTTCGGGCCTCTTGCACAGCGCTTTTCTGGAAGGTGTTTCTTAATTTGTCGTTAAGAGCACTGTATATCTTCTGATTTACCTGCGCGAGTCCATTCTCTTCCAACCATCGGCCACCGTCGCCCTGCTCTAAACAAGCCAGATATCCCACTGCGTTTCTCATCAGCGCACACACCTCTTCACCATCGGGGCAAGGAGGAATGCCTCGAAGTGCCTCTCCGCACAACGATGCTGCGGCTTCACCACCTCGTACTGACGAGCCTCCGCGGCCGAACTGTAAGGCTGCAGCCTCGTCCAACTTGTCCACATACTGGGTTATCATTCCTTCCAGATTGCCTCCTGCCACATTTCGAGGAGCTTCAGCATCTGGGCGCAGCGCTACGGCCGCCCGGGCTTCGGGATCTCTAGATGCAGAGAGAAGGCCCGATTCTAATATGCCCCTTAGCGCTTTCGTGGCGCTCAGCACTATTTGATCAAGCTGCTTAGCTATATTTGCCGACATCCCCTGCTCAAACAATACTGTCTCGTTCAAGAAGTATCTTGGATCTATTCTTTTTACATTTTTTCTGCGTGCCATAATTAATTCCTATTTGTTTAATGTGGGGTCTCTCGACCCCACAGATATTCAGCTACCCTTGCAGCATCGTCTTACTGGTTGAAGCATCCACTTCGTCATGACGTTCTCCTTTTCCTATCTGTATACCATCGTCACAGATTATCATATTTAAGGCATATGAAGTGCCTGAACTTAGACAGCCCAACAGAAACGCGTCCATTGGGTTGTGTCCAAAAGTAAATAGTTCCGTTAAAGGGTTAACCCCCCAAAGAAACACACCAACCCAAAAGCCAATACACATAGGACACGAGAAGAAATAGTGTTTGGGGCGAATGCGGTCGAGAATCTTCGAAAAACACAGAAGCTGAGTGAGACCATAGGCCACCAATATGAAGTACAATAACTGCATTTTAGTACCGATAGCGTAGTGGATAGTAGTAGTAGCCAGGGCGCATTCCACCCTTCTCGGCCTGCTGGGGGACCTCTCCAAGCTCTGTGGAGTTTCGGTCATCGGGCTGAGTATAGAAGCTCTCAAGATCACGTTCATACTGATCAGCAACCTGTTCCATCTCAGATTCATGCTTGATGAACTCTGCGATCACATATACAGCGGCCTGGAGAGAGTTAGGGTTCTCACTCTCATAGAGGGTAGCCTCCAAGGATCTAAAGATATTTCCGCCTTGGATTGACTCACGACCAATAATACCACGGTTGGCTAATAGTTCCAACAAGCGATCTTGGTAGTAATAAACATCCTCTCGCTCAGAGGACTTGGGATAAGTCACAACCTTCAGTTCATTTGGTATCACCGCGATATCAATCTTGCGATGATCCATAATAAGCAGGGAACCGTCCAGGGCGCGGCGCGCCTTAAGTTCTACTGTAGCCTGGGGCCCTCCCAGTGTGATCTTAATCATTGGTATTAAGTTCCCGTATAAGTTCTTGAACCTGCAGAATTTTTTGGAAATCCGCCTGTTCTAGTTGGCGCGTCCGAAACTCTTCTAGATAGTTAAGGACAGCTTCCGTCTTATCGCGAATAAGTCCCCCATCCTCATTAGTGGTGACCGACTCATAAAGCGCTTTCTTTAGGCGCCCCAGCTCCTGATTGAGATAAAGATTAAATTCGGCGCCGTCATCAGCAAAGGAAACGATATATTTATTGAGGAACTCTTTTTGTTCTTCTAAAAGGGTATTATATTTGTCGTTAAACTTTGCAATGAATGAACGATATACCAGATTATCTACAGGCTTCATTTTTTGCTGGTTGGTGTTCTTGGGTGAGACCATCGAATCAATAATGGCCTGCTCGAATAAAACTTTCTTTTTAACAGGAGTCTTCCCATTAAAAATAGCATTGATCGAGGCTAAGGATTTATAGTTAGACACGAAATTATTCCAAAGCGTGGCGCCCAAATGCTTGTTAATGTCCCCTATGACTTTCGATTGAGCGCCGAAAAGGCCATCGGCGTCTATCTGTCGATGCGCCACCTTGGTTTCGTGAAGAAGCTTTTCCGCAATCACCGGTTGGGTGTTTTTTGTCTCTACCAAAATACGATAAAGCCCAAGCTCCTCCATCAAAAGACCACCCGCAACAAAATTCTCCTTGAGAATATCTAAGATATCATTTCGACGCGTGACATTCTGCGCCACGATGGACTTGGTGAGTTCTCTAACAAGGCTCTCATAAATGAATGCCGTATTACGTTTCTTGTTGTGTTTCATCCTTCTCTGCCTCTTTGTTTTCTAGCTGACTAATTAGCTGTCGCACCGCCACGGTGTTTTCCAATAATATTTTTTCTTCTTCTCCATTATAAATAGACTGCTCGCTTTCTTCCAGACCAACAAGTTCCCTAAAGTCTGGCATACTTATGCCGCCGGCGCCATGGCCCTTGTTCTTTCGGTGAGTATTAACTTCCACCCCTTGGGCTGTTCGACGCAGATGACGGCTGCGGGGGCCCGAATGACCCTTACGTCTTCGATCATAGGGAAAGCGCTTCCCTCGGTCTTCGCGGCGCCCCGGTGTGGCCAGAAGGGCAGAGTCATCGCCACCTAGATCATCGCCACCTAGATCATCGCCGCCGAGATCATCGCCACCTAGATCATCGCCACCGAGATCATCGCCACCGAGATCATCGCCACCTAGACCACCCATTTCGCCACCTAGGCCTGCGCCTTCTGCGGCCGCCTGTTCACCCACAGCTTCAATGGCTGCTTGATATTTTCGATCATAGAACGTTTCTCGCTGGTTGCGCAGGAACTCGTCGTCGGTCATACTGAGGATATTCTTAGATATCCAGCGTTTGCTATAAACTCCTTCGGGCACGCCGCCGGCCAATTCGAACTTAGTCCGGAGGTACTCCAGGTGTTGTAATTCAGCCAGGCGCGAAGGATTATTTAGATTAATGTTAAAGGAAACAAGGTCCTCACCACGGAAGCCTAGAGTATACAAGTGAACCACAGCAATCTTTTCTAGCTCGGAGAGGAAAGAACGTTGCAATCGCAAGATAGTCCGTGAGAACCGAATATCCTTCTGAGCTAGAGTAGTCTTGTCTTCCGAGTCTCCCTCGCCCATAGTTAGATAGGACTGGGGGATCTTGATAGCCGAGAACAGCTTGTCTCGCATATATTTTACGTCTTCAATATCATTAAGATTCTTTGCACCTTGCAAGGAAACAATATCCGAACCCACTCCACCACGAATAGGAATGAAGTAATCTTCCTCTAAAGAGAGAGGGTTGTAGCGAAGATCCACGCGGCCGGTGCTTGCATCAACAAGCTGATTACGCTTAAGCTCAGTCTTCACCTTCTCCATATACTGGGCCACGTCCTGGGGTGGGATGTTGCCGACGTCAATCTTAAAGACCCGGCGCTCGGGAGCACGCACAACGCGATACGCAAGCATCGCATCTTCAATAAGTACAAGCTGGCGCCAGATCCGGCGGGCGGGCTCCAGGACCGAAGTGCCGTACGGGTTATTTTTGTCATTGCCCAAAATACGGAAATGAGCTACCTGCCAGTTTTCAAAGGTCATACCCGCACCATTCCATTGGAACTGCACATAGTTGGGGTTGGTGTTGTCTTGCCCCTCTAACCTCTCAATTTCATTATTCGGAAGACCGATCACTGACGTAACACCCATCTTGTCATCAATGTCTAGATACAAAAAGAAATCACCATACTTGCACATCGATCGTGCCCATCCAAAAGCATTAAATTCAATGTTCAGTGCATCATAAAAAAGTTGTTCGAGGATAGTTTTGATTTCGTGATTAAGGCAGTCAACATTCAGCAATTTGTCAAACTCATTAGAAGTGGTCATCTCATCTGCATAGATATCCATAGCGGACGCAATCTCAGGCATATACTCCATTTGATCAAAATCAATGTAGCGCTCATTTCGGTTCTGGTTACGCATCGCATGCGAGGAAAGAACGTTATAATTCTGCGAGAGGTTGTCTGTGGCTCGCTTAAACTCTTGGCCACTGAGAGATGTGAATCTTGTTTTATATTTATCTAGGTCGTTTCTACGCTCTTGGCGCGCAATCTGCGCGCGGTAATTTACAATTGGCCCAGAGAACAGTCGCGTCAGCCTCTGGAAGAGGGGCGATGCTGGATTGTAGGGATTCTTTGATTTTTTATTGTTGGGTGCCATTTATTATCCTTTAATTAAAGCAATATACTGTTCATTATACTGCTGTGCTGCCTGTTTTTGAAGTGATTCTTTAGTACTCCGATGGCCAATCATCCCTGGAACGGAGGTCGAGAGATCTTTTTTCGACGTCGAGATCGCACCAATAAATTCTTTACTATATTCAACACTTCGTTGGCTCTCGACAATCACTGTATCCCTCACCCAACAACCAATTGCAAACGACATAATTAAATCGTCATTATAACTACGCATCGCCTGTGGTCTGCCGTGATGCCACACAAATGTTTTCATTTCAGATAACAGGCGGTTGGAGTTTATCTTAATTAGTTTGTTTCTCATAAACTCTTCCATCTTCGCTATAATGAGAGGGCGAGTTTTAGAAGAAGTGGTAAAGCCAGGAATTACATTCGACTGCCACTGGGCTGTGACCGGATCAACAAACTCGTGAGTAGTCTTGGTGGTGTAATAAATATTAGGGTAGCCCTTGTCCTGAAGTTTTTTGAGTACCGCGTAGCCAATATTGTTGTTCTCGATAACGACCATAGGGTTGCCGAATTCTTGCGCCACATTAAACAGAATGTCTGCAAAATCGTCGGGAGTGGGCTTGCCGACATATTCCGCCACCACCTCTAGGTCTTCCAATTTAAACACATGAAAAGCCGAATTATCCTGTCCATCGCCGCGGGCCACGTCAGCAGAGATCATATAGGTTGCGCCGGGCTGAGCGCTTTCCCAAATCCAATAGTTGCGGTCGAAGCCTGTACGATACTTAGGAGAAGATACCTTTTCTAAATAACCTGCCAAGTCGTCAGGGTGAATAACTGACTCTCCCGACACATTGAAATTGCACTCTAGTTCTTGCGCAATTTGACGACGAGACATGTTTTTTGTCTCTTTTTCATACCACGTGGCGTCGCGGTCAGGATGCACATCCCAATGAAGAGTGGTCATATAAAAATCATTCAGACCCGCTTCAGAATCAACACAATTTTTATGGAACCAATTTCCCACTCCATTGGGAGTGGATAGGGCGATACAACGACCGCCCGTAGAGAGAGTGGGGTATAGCGCTGTCCACAACTCATCAAGGCGTTCCACGTGAGCGGCCTCGTCGATAACTAGTAACGAGAGTGCCTCAGAACGACCGGCGTCTCCAGCCGTAGAGGACCCCTTGATCTGTGAGCCGTTGGATAATTCAAATGAAGTTCTGTTGTCAATAGAGATATCAGCAATCTGCATCCAGTCGGGGAGGTTTTTAATAATTGCTTTTACTTTTTTTACCAGGTTGGTAGCGGTTTGTAACTTAGTGGCAACAACAAGAATATTTTTGTCGCGATGAAACATCATCAGCCAACCAATATAGGCCGCTGTAATGGTAGAAATCCCAAGTTGTCGGGCTTTTAAAATGATATTAAAACGATAATCGTTAAAATCACCCAACAAATCTCGCTGATAATCGTAGGCCTTAAAGGGGATGAGCCCACGCTGGGGGTGGGAGATACGGCAATAATTCGTTGTAAAATATGCCGGGTCCTTCCCAGCCCTTACTATCTCTTTAAGAATTTCCTCTTTGGTAAGCTCATTTGCCATAACATCCGCTATTTGCCCTTGCGAGTATCATTCTCCGGGCGCTTATTCTTCGGGCCCTGGGCTAACCAATCCTTATAAGCTTTATCCAAACGATCTTCGTCTGAGCCGGCTTCGACCTCTCCGACATCTTTGAGGCCGCCAATGAGATAATCACAATGGGCCTGACAATCAGTACGATAGTTAGACAATCGTTGCACCAGAATATGATGATCGCCTTGCTTGGTCAACGTAAGCCCATTACCGGTAATAGCTTTATATTCTTTCTTTAAAAACTTAATAATCCCCTGAAGCTTACGGCCAATTTCATTCTCGAACCCCTTGTCCTTAACGTCTGTGATGCGCACCTCTGCTTGATATTTTAATCTCAAAAGCGGGCCATGGAATTGAACCTTAAAGCCGTCCATCACGCGTCGGTCCTTAATATAGTGACCGTCTTCCCTGGATAACCCAGCTATGCGGGCTTTCCCATCTGCTTGCAAAGTTTCATCGTGCGCACCATCATATGAATTGGCAGCTGCCTGATTAATTCCTTGAATGATTTCGTATACTGTAGCCATAGTGTTTATCCCTTATTTGGTCTCCAACCATTTTTCCATCTCTCTTCTCGATTCTCGACCCATTGTATATAGCATTTGAAGCAAGCTTCGAACTTATTCATATACAGATCATCGCGTGAATGAAAAGAATATTTCTCACAAACAGGACAAGCCCGGTTGTGGTCTCTAGTAAGTAGTTTTTTGTTTATTAAAAATCCGTCTTGTTCCACTTTGTCTTGAGTTTCAGATAGTTTGGAGAATTTCTTACGCTCTGCGTGAGATTGGGCGATATAGTCTTTCTCTTTATCCTCGTCCCAAAACCGCCGCGGGTTGTTGATAGCTTCGGTGCCATATTTCTGTGAGATGGCTTTTTCTAACTTGGCAACCCGGTCTTGTTTATCACTCATTGATTAGCGATCTCAGTAGAGATAGCAAAAATACCAAGAGAGGTTAATGTACCGATACCGAAACCAAGAGCCACGGCGAGAGGGCCGTTGGCTGGCTTGGGCTTGAGGACCAGCTCCCTCAAGTCGTCAATCTGAGACGTCTTGAGGATCATCATTGCCTCATACTTATCTTTCCAGGTGTGGATTTCCACATCCTTAAAAGATAGCAGAAGCTCATAGTCTCGCTTCTGCAATTGCAGTTCATACTCTATCCGGAGTCCGCACTCAGCATCTTCAAATTTCTTATCGACCGCAATTTGTGCAGCTGCGGCCGGGGTCAGCAAGATCCCGTCAAAGGGTGCTGGGTCACCCTTCTTGATATTCACTATATCATAGGATACTTCTTCTGTCTCTTCTGCAAAAACAAGCGGAGGAAATACAAAAAATGAAATCAAGTAAAGGGTTAATATCTTTCTAACCATGTTCCAATCCAAACATTCGAGCTATCTCTCGGGATAACTTCTCAGGATCATCATATCCCTCTTCGACCATCTTTTTAAGCTCTTTCTTTTTCTCAGTGTCTAGCTCCTCATTCTTCTTTGCATACTCTTCTTCGATCTTCGAGAGATTTTCCTGGTACTCTTTGAGGATAAGGTTCTTCTCCACAATTTCTCTATTATGTAAGTTGTTTAAAGTATCCACCTCTTCTTTATGAGATTTACTAGACTTATCTAATACATCAAGCAGCGCCGCCACGTAGGCTCCATTCTTGGTAATTACAAATATAAGGAGGGCAATGATAAGCAAACAAAAAATCAACGGGATATACCAATGATTCTTTAGCCACACCCACGCTTTTTTCAGTTTATGTTTTAGTGATAACCACTTCATTATGGAACGCCTTTAAGTCTGGCTACAGCATCCACGACGGTTTGTCCACCAATATAAACACACGTAATCATTACCCAGTCAGCAGAGGTCAGATCCGCAAAGATCATCAAACCAGTTGCTGTAGCCCACGCTAGTAACTTGCGTGATACCAGCTTATCTAGTCCCTTATCTATTATATGTCGCATAGTCACTCCTTTCAACATAATTAGTCAGAGTGTAAAGATATCTTTAAAGCGTGTGTTTGGAAAGGTCGATGTGGTCCTTCTCAGGGTCATAGACCTTATCAGCATCTTCGCCTATCTCCTGGGCCTGATCCTGTGCAAAATTAACCTCTTGGTTCTGCGACGTAAAGCCGCGGGCCTGGGCGACGTACGCAAACTTTTCTCTTTCTTGCACACTGGGCTTTCTGCCCCACTTCTCAATGAAAGCTCGATGAAATACGGGTAGCATATCGCTCACTTCGCGTTGACGAACTTTATATGGACTCAGTTCGTTTTGAAATACTTCCACTAGTTCTAAATCTCCGCGTGAAAAGAACACAGCCTGTGTGGGCTCCGCGGCGTGAATTACGGAGCCCTTATTGGCATCAACCACCCCAGTGATTCCGAGCTTTCGAAGCATACTAGACCAAATGATGGGATCTTCGTGAGAGGCCTCGCGTGTAAGATTCCACAAGATTCCTAAATAATGCGGTTGTTTGGCAGAAGCAGCTGCGTCCTTAAAAGCATCAGAGACTGCTATGTCCATAAACCAATCGGGAGCATTGTTCCAAGGCTGCTCAGGATCCTGATTAAAGGTGGGGCCGGCGCTACTGTATCTATGCTCTAGTGTTTCGGGTCTGATGATATATATGTCGATCAGTTCTTCTTTAAGCTGTGTAAAGGCCTCTTTAAGGGCGCGCTCGGCTTTCCCACCAAAAGTTGGCCTCTTTGGGTCAGGCTTACGGCCTAGGTCGTAACCGGCAGCGGTACCGTATATTCTTGACGCCGCGTGGGTGGCTGCCTGACGGTCTGCCTTGCCAAAGGGCGCTCTAAGCATCTCTAGAGTGTATTGTTTAACTACATGTTTATACCACTCCGACACATCCATTTTTGGCTGCAGCGGGGGGTAATTCTTGGCCGCTACTTTTACTATTATATCTTTCAGCATTTTCTTGTTGCTGGGTGTAATGCGTCCTTCTTTCGCCACATTAACATCTCGCTGCGCTCCTCGCAACCAACTCATTGGCGATCGAAAGGTTTTGCCCATATGTTTCTTACTATAGCTGCGAACAAAGTCATCGGAGTAGATCTCCTTCACAAAGTCAAAGTATTCGTCACGAGTTATGCCGCCGGTGAAGCCCTCGACGGGGATGGCGCCGGCATAGCCCATACCCGGATCTGGGTTATAAATAATCCCTTCGTCGCTGCGGGGCTTGAATACTATAATATAAGTTCTATCGGAAGCAAACGGAATTTGGCCGGTCATCAGACTCCGAAGTGAATACTCGGTGATCGGATAAGAATAAATGCCCACGGGTGTGTTGTACTTGCTCGACGGATTAATCCCCAGTTTGTTAACGTACGAGAACTGCATATAGTACTCGGGCTTGTCTGGGTTGGAGATATACTTTGTGAGTTCTTCGGCAACAGTAGGTAACTCGACGCCTTCTTTGTCAGCGCGAGTGATTTCATCAATTTTAGAAATTAACTCCTGGCTTTCTCGCAGCAGGTTCATGGTGTCTCTCCAATTGTCCGGCTCTAATCTAAGCCCTTTTGTGTCGTTTGAGCAGCACCCGTAGCAACCTGTTGAGCGGTGCCCTTGCTGATTCCCACCTTCTTCAAGAAGTCAGCAATCCCAGCTTTTAGCGCTGTCGGCGTAATTCCTTTGCCCTTAACGGTGGTTAGGAGTGCATCACTCACATCTTCCGGGGACTGTTGGCCTGCTACTTGACCGGCTTTCGCCATGCGTTGTGCGCGAGCGCTCTGCTTTGGGGCTTTGGCGGGGGGTGGAGTTTCTGCTCCGAGGGCTTCGCCAAATAGTTCGGCCGCTTCATCGTCGGTCAAAATGACTTCCAACTCTTCTTTAATAATCTCTCTTAATTTAGCTATTGTTAGTTTCATTGATTCACCCTTTGTTAGTTTCATTGATTCACCCTCGCATATCCGCTCTTTTTGTCAATCACGATTTGTGTATCCACACAATCTTTTAAGGACTCCAGGTGTGAAATTAAAATCACAGTCTTAAAGTACATCTTAATTAGTTGGAGAATGCGAATAAAGCCTTCCATATTCTCTGAGTCTAGTGCAGTCCCCGGCTCGTCGAGAATAAAAATGTCGCCCTTGGGTAGAGACGAAACCGATAGAAGTGCCAATCGAATAGCCATTGAAGCTATCGTCTTCTCGGCACCCGAGCCCATTTCCAAAGGTCGTGGCTCATGACGCGGGTGTTTAATAAAGAGGTTGAGTCGCTTTCCATCGTCATCAAAGAAGATTTCAAACTCAACAATATTTGCAAGAACCTTGGCCACCTCTTCATTAATAACAGGTAGTTGTTTCTTGATGATATCGTAAGCAATGCCATTAGAGTGCATACACTGAAGGTACAAATCATAGGCTGCATATTCTTGCTGAATATCCTGTTGCTCTTTTTTCTGCTTTTTAATATTCTCCAGCTTTTGTTCCAAGGAGCCATTCTCTTTGTAAAGTTCAAGTATCTGTTCGTTACACTCTTCACAGTGTGTGGAAATCGTTTTGATCTCTTTCTGAGCAGCAGTACGTTGCTTTACCAAATAAGCAAAATTCTCGATGGCCTCTTTGTTTTCTTCGTAGGTAAATATATCAGTCTCTAGAGAATTCAATTCGTTCTGTAAAGTGAGGATTTTAGAGTTGGCTCTCTCAAATTCTAGTTGTGTGTCTTTTAGTAAAGCAACCACATTCCCGTATTCGACCAGAGCCTCATTATATTTATTTATATGAAGACTAATCTGATCAGGACTTAACGAATCAATATATTCTTTTATCTCCTTAGCATTCTCTAACTTAGAAAGAATCTCTCCCTGCAGTACTGGTACGTGGTTTTTTACCGAATATGCATCTTTAATAAATTTACAGGTAGGAAAATTGTCCCCACAAGGAATATTATCGAGAAGGTGCAACTTCTTGTTTTTATTATTATATTCTTTTTGCAGCGATTTAGCCAAAGCAACCAGAGTCTCCAAATCTTTAGACTGTTCATCAATTTCGTTCTGCGTAGCATTAAGGTCGTTGATATCCGTCTCGTCGAGGCCTTTCAAAAGGCTATCTCTAGTTGTCTTAAGTGCGCCGATAGCTTCGTAGTGGGTATCCTTCTTTTCCTTTTGGCCTTCTATATCCGCAAGAAGCTGCTCTTTCTTTTCGCGTACATCTAGAATATCAATAATATCGTTGGGAATAGATTCAATCGTCTCATTAATCTGAAGGAGTTCTATTTCCTTGGCCTTTAAGGATTGCTTAGTGGTTTCACAAATTTCTTTTTGTGTCTCCAACTCTTCTGTGTTGTCACCCATATCGCGTTTCACAATATCCAATTCCTCATCAAACTGACGATTGGCTGAACGCCGAATTAAAGCCTTCAGGTCGGCGGAGTCTTCTTTAGCATATCGAAACTTTTTCTCGAATACTTCAAGATCCAAAAACTTTGCAAGAATTTCCTTACGACGAGTAGAGCCCTCCTTAATGAATTGCAATGAATCCAGCTGTGACGACATGGACGTCAATAGAAAATCTTCGGACGTTCCTAAGTTCTTACGAATGTTGGCATCCGTCTGAATCCGACTGACGCCATTAAGACTCGTTGTCTCGTCTAGTACGGGATCGTAGACATTAAATTCTAGATCGGTCTTGGCTTCTAAAGTCTCCTCACCTTTCAGTCTCTTTATATATTTCTCTGAACTTCTGTCGATAGAATAAACCTTTGAGCCGATAGTAATTTCAACCGAGCCTTTACAACTCTCTCTGTTCTGGTTTATAATATTCAGGTTCTTGCGCTCATTCTTTGAGGTAGTATTAAACATTGTGTAGAGCAAACCATCAATGATACTAGATTTACCCGAGAAATTCTTACCGAAGATGCCAACGATTCCATTTAGATTTTCAAAATCTACCTTGTTGTTCTTCCCATAGTTAAAGAGGTTGTCCCACTCAAACGACTTCAACTTCCAATTAACATTGCGAGCTACATCCTCATTCTCCTCGGCAATCGTATTGTACTTTTGGTTAAGTGCGAACACGCGCTCTATAAGATCGTCACCAACCTCATAGCCTTCAAGATATTCTCGCATAAGCTTTTCTTGAACTGTGACATCTCGCAAATTTTCCTTGAGGAATCCAGTGCCGTTAAGATCCACACTCCCACGCGAGCCTGCCGCTCGATTTAGAAAGGTTACTGACTCCGGCTTAAAGCGATGTTTGGCGATATCAACTGCGCGCTTCATGACATTTAGAGGCAAGTTGTTGTTGGACACCAAGCGGAGCCGTGCAGTCGGGGGTACTATAAGCCCCTTGGGCATTCGTCCCTTCGGCGTGAGTTCAATTGTGATAAAGGGTTTCGGATTTCGGAACTGGAGAGGACGAACCTTGAAGGTCTCTTTGTCTTCGATTTCCCAAATTAGAATTCCCTTGTCATTTGTCTCGCCAAAATTCTGCTGAATCGTGGATCCACAGTACCACACGCGACCTTCGGGGTCAAGATATTGACGCTTGTGAATGTCTCCAAGCATCGCAAAATCGTGCTCAGAGAAAATCCGAAGCTCATCTTCACCATGTTCCATCTTCCACCCCACATCGGTAGTGCAATTAGAGATAGAACCGTGATAAAGGGCGATATTGATGCGCTCTGGGTCAGATGGGCTCTCCCAATTGTCTCGATCGAACACTGAAAGTACGTTAATCGCCGTAGAGGGCCCCAGAAGCGTCTCTCCTGAATTCTTGAGCAAATGTAATGTCGGCATATCTAAAGCCTGGACGATGGGCGTTATCGCGTCCTGACGGGACGAGTTTTTTAAATTTCCATCGTGATTACCCAGAATAATGTAGGTGGGGGCAATATTCGCCAAGTTGGCGAAGAATTCAGAACACAGTTCAACAAACTCTGGTGAGATCTGTGTTTTGGTGTGTGCGATGTCGCCGCAGTGAATAATATAGTCTACTTTTTCCTCACGTAAAGTTTCGTATAATTGTTCAAAGATTATCCTGTACTCGTAATGGTACTTTAGATTCTTAATGTGCGTATCCGCAATGTGTGCAAATTTCAAAATTTCTCCTATAAGTTTTTGAGGCTAGCAACCAAGAAATTATCAAAATCGATTTTCTTGGCGTTTTGCTTTGCTCTCTGGAAGGTCTCTGCTGGCATTGCACCAACATCTTCATAGTCACCAACGTCTACCTTCCAGACCTCGATATCGAATTTTAATAGAGTTTCGATAATTCTCATTTCTTTCTTCCAGGCATCTGGGTCCAACGCAACATACACAGCCGAATCCTCTTTGACGATTCTACTCAACAATTTTGACTCATCGTTGAGAGTGGATCCTAAAAGAGGGATTGAATTACGGCCGGCCTTTATTGCGTCGAAGACACCTTCTACCAATACTATATCAGAAGACCAATCAATAAACAAGTCATTAAATACAATATTTTTGCTCACCGGTGGGTTTTTGTATTTGGGATAATACTGTCGGTCATATGAGCGAGAAACAAAATAGTTCACGTTTCCATCGTCATCAAACGAAGGAATGATTATGCGCCCTTCGTATTCTCCCTCATGACAATAGCCCAATTTCCACCACACTAGATCGCGTTTGGTAACCCCGCGCTTCTTCAAATAATTGCGCGCAGCAAAACCAGTGGGGGGAATATCTCTGTTGGCAAGAGAGACAAATTCTTTAGGAAGATCAATTACCTGCTTGACTTCAACACTCTCCCCAAATATATCTTCTAGCTGGGTATAATCTACCTGGGCAGTAAGAGCACTCCACTCTTTCTTCTGGTGATGATCACCAAACTTACGAATGATTCGATAGACGTTTTTTCCGCGTGTATCACATACCCAACATTTGAAGTAACCTTTGTCAAGGTTCACCGACATCTTCTTCTTGTGGTGCCCACAATAGGGACAACTAAAAAGGTACTCCTCGCGTGAACGATAGTAACTTCCCAGAACAGATGATAAGATTTTAAGCTTCTTTTGTTTCACTCAACCAACCGGCCCGGGCAACCACATAGCTGTCCGCGCGGTCTGCATAGCCTGCTTTTGGATTACCATATCTTGTATATTCTACACCAAAGTCACCCACGTTGTCAAGAACAAAATTCATAACAACGGCTTTTGCCTTCTGGCCTCGGGGTACTTTAATCCCAACTGCTTTGCGCGCAGAGCTGGCGCCAATATAGTTAGGTTCCCCACTAAACATATTATAGCACAACCACGAAACAATGCCATTGATTTTTGAAAGTAATGAAAGAGTCTGAGCAGATGAGAATCCGGACCGGAAAGACTGCAAGGATTGTTCTATATAGACGCGTTCTATTTGGTGCTCTTTGGCTATTGCTAAAAGCTGTGAGTTGATAATGCACACTTTCTTAAAAAAGTTTTTCTCTTTGCGTAAATCAATATGGTTACACACTATAATTTCCCCTTCGTCATCCAGTATAGTGTAACCGGTAATACTGGTGCTAATATCTAAACCTAATATCATGGATCCTTTTCTAACTTTTCTCTTTTGATTCTAAAAGAACTATATGTCTAATTTTATCTTAAATGTGAAATCTCTTTCAGCAGTTTTTCTAATCGGTGTGGCTGGCTTAGCGATTGCAATAAGATTTTGGTTCTCATCGTAGATACCAATTTTAGAAATAAAAGTTGTCTTCTCGAAAGATCCGGTGGGATCTGCATAAGACGAACTCACAATATTTTTAATTGGAATTTGGGGGCCCTCCAAGTAGGCGCGGCTTCCAGTGGAAACTTGACTAGAGGTGGTGAAAGTTCTATAGGAGGGATTATTAGAATGATTTAGTTGTGCTTTGGGACACGTAGCAAACATCGTCAATGTTTGAATCGTATTCGTTCCGGAGAGTGTCATTAAATAAGACGAGTTAAGACTCCCCGTTGTGTAAGGGATCGTCTCGCCACCAAAATGAATCCATCGAGGGTTGTCAGCGGTACCCGTAACATATGTATCGGTGGAGTTGTTTAAAGCTGCAGCGCCAGTTAAGATCAAAATCCCTTCGTTATATAACGCAACTCCCACTACGCTTCCGCTCTGGGGGCCGACTGTTTCTATAAGCTCTCCGTTTTGATATTTGTCTTGCGCGCGGCCTGCTAGGGCACCGGTGAAATAAAACTTTAAATCGATCGTGCCCTTTTTAATTTCATCCCCATAAAAAATACTAGGAATACTAACGAGGCCAAGTTTAATATTGTCAAAGTCTCTTTGAAACAACGATGAAGAATATTGGTAGTTCGGGCTCAAAATAGTATAATAATTCAACGTGTTTTTAAGGGCGCGCAAGTGAGTAACCGATCCGGACGTGACCGTGGGAGGGCCCGAGTCGTTGAACACTACTGAAGATGCGGTATATCTTTTAGTTGCGGCTGCGTAATATTCTTTGGAGATGGTCGCAACCAGAGGGTATACGCTTTTGATGGGCGCGCCCAAAGCGGAAGCGGCGAACTGCGCGTTGCTGGTGGTTCGCATCGCCATCCTGGTGCCGTTTTTAATTACAAAGGGATAGATTAGCCCGTTGTCTGCGATATTCATATCAGACGGCCCGATCGAGCGACCGGTACTGGCCGACACCCGGTCGACGTTTAGTTCATATAAAGAAACATTGCCAGGTGAAGTCAGACGAATCGGCGCTGCGAAAGCACCAGAGATCGTGGGAGTATCGTTATAAAAAGAACTCCCGCTATAGATTAAAAATTTTACCGCTGGATATGTGGTTAGCGGATTGACGTATACGTCGTTATCCTTGAACTTATACCAAGACATTCCATGTCCTAGTAATCCAAACGTACCCGAACTGTAAATTCATTAGACGGATCCTTCTTCAATGGTTCCGATAGTTTTGCAACGGCCAGCAATTCGTTGGCATCGGAATAAAGTCCAACGGTTGTGGCGTAAGTCACGGGCACATCGTAAGCGTTGTTCTTGACCACCAACTTGCTCGCGCTTAGATAGGTGGGGTTGGAAGAATAATTAAATTCCCCGTGATTGGCTCTACAGAAATAGATTGTTGAGTTCAGTTCCGTAGTGTTGTTAAACGAAATATTTGAAATTCGACTTCGTAGGCGATCACAGGCACCCGTAATTGAAGAGCCCGTAAGCAGAGCATCGATAGTATCACCGGATGAATTCATTACACACGAAGCCGACAACACGCCACCAGTTCGGGTCGCTGAATCACTACCAGAAGCAAAGACAGAGGCAGATAAAACTGCAATTCCCGCTTGGTAATAAAGAAGACCGACGGGCATTTGTGTCGAACCCGTAATTCCATTTAATGGACGGCCGTCAGCTGACAAGTGCGGAATTCCTGAACTATTGGATACATAGAGTAGTCCATATTCGCCGGCCGGTGAATTAATTTTATAGTTGTTTGAACCATTGGTGTCCTTAACAGTAACTCTTTTTCTAAAAGGCGTGGCGGAAGCCGTATTAACTCCCAATTCCAATGTAAAGCTTCCCTTTTTAATTTCGTCCTTGGAGATGAGGCGCGCGAAGTTTATAAAGAAGGCGGCTTCATTTTTGGTTCCCCCTGTAAGGTCTCCGTCCTTATCAAACAAACGGACTTTGTTGGTCTCATCAAAGCCGACTAGGACTTGGGCCATTTCGTTGTACATATTAATCTTTTTGGCATTCTGCGTACTTGCGGCGCCGGAAAGGCTCGACGTGGCCGCATAGCCAACAGCCAGATCAAAAATATGGTTAGCTGAGGAGCTTAAATATGGATAGTCATAAACTGACTGGAAAATTCCGTGGGCATAGTTCTTAATATTATTATCGCTATAGGTGCCCGAAATAATGGTACCCGTAATAGGAATAGCCTCGTGTAACAGACTTCGCGTTGAAACGCTGTCATTGGGGTCTAAAATTTTAAATGTGGTGCTCATCCTAAAGTTTTCTCCTAACCGGTGTACTTCACAAATCTAACAGGAAGATCGATCCGATAGCCAGTGCTAATACCTGTTAGCCGAACTGTTGAATCGATAAATTTCCAATTGTTGGCTGCCAGCGCTGTGCCGTTGTCGTTACTTAAAGCCGTTGTTCCAGTGGATCCAAGCTTGTTAAATAAATAGGTGCTCGTTCGCAATTCGAGACTGGCAGCAATCTTAAAACTAAATTTAGTTCCGCGCGGGCCAGCAATAGATGATGCATCCTCTGCCGAGATAGTATTAATATAAGGACTGTTGGTGCCGGCCATCACATACAGGGCTATATTATCATCATCAACGAAACTTGGGGTAGATGGAGCGGCGCCCTGAGCGAACGAGACGAGCGAACCTAGACGATTATCAATCTCCACGCTATATTGAGTCTCTATCAAATCGGCTGGGATTATCTCTGCTGACGATAATTCAGTGCTATCTAGTCCTTGATCTACTTGAATATGGTGAGTGGAGTTGACGGGTTGATAGCCATTAAGCATTCCTGTCGCAATTGATTGGGCCCCGTTGTTGGTCAACTGATCAACAGTGGACTTATCCACTGGTACCACGTACGTGCCGTCTGCATGCTTCGCGGTATCTCCTTGAGCCCAGGCCTCCAGAACGGGCAAGTAAAGTATATCTTTTCTTTCAATGGAAACTAAACGAGATTTAAGTACTGAAGTGTTGTTGGTGAAGGCCTCCAAAACGGGAGTTTGGAGGATGGTTAAATCGTAGTACGCGGACCCATTCGGGTTGTTCTTGTCGTACAGCCCGTAATCGATTTCGTCATCGCCCAAAGCGAACTTGGCAATGCTAAAACTGCCGTCTCCTTTGGCTAAGCGCATTCGACCCGTATCGGTCAATACTGCATCTAAAATGATGTCTCCTGAATTGTCTAAGAATCCCATAATAAAACCTCTCTCTATAAATAGTAACTAACTAATTAACTTTCCTATGGATTTACCACGCCGCTATTTTTAAACGTAATATTGACGTCAAACTTCTTTCCTGTTTTTCTACTAATCACACGAACTTTGAATATTTTTTCCCAAACCGAATCGTTTAGCTCTGGGCTTTGCAGAATACTTGGCGGGGGTGGTGCGGTCGGATCAAGGGCGGGGAGGTCCGGGTCAACACCGGCCATCGACATAAATCTTTCCTGATCGTATACAATCTGTGGAAGGGCCGGTTCAATATAAACATACCGCCTGGCGCCTTTTTTAAAGCTTCTCTTCTCGGGCCGGTCAAAATTAACGAGGTTGTGTGTAAAATAAATCTGGCCAGCGTTGTTCACTAGCTCGATCTCATGAACCCCACCAGGATTTGAAAAATTATCGTGGATGTCTATGCCGCGAACACAATAGTAATACTTCGTATTGGGCAACACATCATCTGTATAGGAGGCGGCAACGGCCGTTAGATTAGAAGAAATGACTTCTTCCACCGTAGCGTGCGGATTATTTTCGCTAATGAAATCAGCATAAGAGTTGGGGCGTGTGGTGGAACGGAAAATCTCATATTTCTGTACTGGGTCGTCACTTTTATACCTTAATTTAACAGAAGTGTTCGCCTCTAAATATTCTCCTACAGGAGCCGAGGGGAGAATAATTTGTTGTTGTGCTACAAGTTGGTTTCTGATCGCGGCCGCATCTGCATTGGTTAAATGAACGGGCTGCTGGAGAAGGTCTCCTACGCTCGCGTCTAACAAAAGAAGCAACTTAGTGCTATTCCCCCTAAAAGGAAAAAATAATACATCGGGGGGCACTGGTGGCTTATCCATAATCATCGCCACTTGTGTAGAGTAATCGGTTAAAGTTGCTGGAGATGAGGGGACATTCACAGTGTCCACAGTGGCAATGGGAAGGTCGGCTCCTGATGCATCAAAGCCCCCGTCAATTAGGTTGAGCACCGGCGGATCAATATATCCCGTACCGTGTTCACCAGATCGGAAGGCTATCTGAAAGCGCCGATTGGTGTTTAGCTGGGCCCCAGAGAAATGATATACGATGGCCATCTCGTGGTTTAGCCATACGGGATCGGATAGAAGAGGCCCAGTTTCTATAGCACTCGAATGCAAGTGGGCCGAAACTGAGTATATCGTATCCGTCTCCCCGTTGTTATAAGCTGCCAAGAAAGCCTGATTGATATCCCACATAAAACGATCAACGGTTAAGCGTTGGCCATCTTGATAATATAAGGCGCGCTTAAGTTGAGAATTGGTGGGACCATCAGCAATCTGCTGTCCACCAATTGAAAACTGATTTATCAAAACAGTATTGCTGGTGGGTCCGTCATATTCGTTGATGTCTAAATACCATTGTAGCCCTAGCATTTTAATTTCCTACGGGGGGAGTGAAGTTAATGAACCCGCCGGCGAGCCCGAGGGCCAGTCCGCCTTCGGCGGCGGCCGCGAGGCCCGCCACATTACCCTCAGCGGCTTGCTCTTCGCCCGCGACGCCGCCGGCCAGTTGTCCGAGCAGGGCCCCTTCGCCCATCACAGCTTGCTCTTCGCCCGCGACGGCCGTCTCATTCAGGTTCCCAACGATCTTCGCTGCAAGATCTCCTTGGCCAAAAGCTAGACCTCCGTCCAGGTCGTCGACGAGGGCAACTACGTCTGGGATGAGGAGGTCAAGACCGATGCCGAGTGAAGGGTCATCAACTGTTGTGCCATAAGCCTCGCCAACAACAACCGCGTCGTCCAGGTCGACGCCGGGCACGGGGCCTTCGTAGCCGGCACCGAACTCGTTGACTGTATCCTCGGCAAAAATAGTTGCCTCGTAGTCTCCGATCTCGTCGAACTGGTCCTCAGTTTCCTGGTACTGCTGCATCTCGTCAATCACCTCCTTAACATACTGAGAATTACCTCCCTTGGCGGTCCACTCGTACCCCTCTTGTACTAACTCCGTAGCCTCTTCAGACTCCTCGTACACCTCGGGCGGCGGAGGTAGAACCAGTGTATCATACATTGGTCGATAATCTCCACTTAGAGCGCCCCCGTCGTTATTTCCATCAAAGCCCATTCCTGTTTTAACTTCAAGGGAGAAATTTTGAAAGACGTTCTGATCAGCTCCTTCGGGAGAATTGTGGGCGAGAGGGCCCGCAGCAACGTAATCACTCTCGTAATTCGCAACCCACCCGGGCGCGGTCGCGACGTCTACCCCAACAGCCCAGTTTGCTGGTTGATAAATAAATTTCCCCGTATGGGAATGAGCAATGTCACTGTCGGTGGCTCCCCCTAGGGTCGGGCCAGCCTCATCATCGGTTCCGGCCATCGCAGGGTCTTCGGCCAAATAGCCGCCGCGGGGCGGGAATTGATTTACAAAATAATCGTCCATATGAAGGCCTGGGTTTTCCGGACGGAAGAACCCCAATGCGTTTCCAATAGCGCGGCCGAGGCCTCGATGCTTGCTATAGAAGATCTGAGGGTCGCGGTAGCCATACAGGTTGCCAAATATTATTCTCACTTGTTTAATATTATACTGATAAGCTACGCCATATTTAATCTGATTATCAATATATTTAAGATCTTTTTGAGGATCCGAAAATATTCGAGAAAGGAAGATTGTTTGGAGAGGGGGTGATGTAACATCCGCAGAGGCGAGTCTCTTCTCCACCACGTACATCAAAACATCTGTTGGGGCATAGCCACTTTGGTATCCTCCGAGCCCTGATTGCTCGGTTCGTTCGGTACCCAATACAGAACGCATATTACGCAAATGAGCGTCTATCACAGTATCGGCAATGCTGCGCAATTCATAAAGGTCCAGGCCTGGGGTTCTAGAAGGAGCCAGCCGTGTTATAGGATTAACTTCTTGCATCCCCGCGGGGTTCGCCGGGTCAACGATGCCGAGTGGCTGGCCAGTATAATTTTTAATAAAGGTATAATTTTTCTCATAGGAACCGGCCTGGATAGCATATTCATCCAGTGGGTTATCGGACTGAGCGATGGGGACGCTAAAGCCTTGGCCGCCTTCGCCGGCGAAGGCTTCGCTTGGAAAATCCTCTAAGCTAAAAAGGATATCAATTGTTTCGCTATTTACAGTGTAGTTCAGCGTAGGCATCGAGGACTCGGGGAAATTCATACCAGGAATTGCCTCATAGGTGAGATCCTGGGTCCACTCTTCAAATGGTAGCGGCCCGGAGCCGGTGCGAGCTGTTAAGCTACGATTGAGGGGTTCATAAGCATTGCTAAGAATATTGACGGCAAAAATTTGCAACAAGTTGATATAATCTTTACCAGTCCCAGGGCTATCCCCCCATTGAGAATCATCAGCAACTTCGGAGGAGTTGTATATTTCTTGCAGGAGAGAGCCTCCCGCGTCTGAGCCGGGGAAAGGGTCAGCTCCTATAATAATTTCGTTATAGAAGGGATAAAAATCTACCGTAGGGGCGTCAGATGTTCGGACAGTCGTGCTGTCAGGCGAGCCGCCGGGCGAGCCGGGCATCAGCCCGATTTGACGCGTTTGGAATTTATCGAGGACGCCAAGGTCCCCTTCTAAAACTACATAATTCTTAAACGATGCCTCATACTGGGCAATCTGTTGCTCAAGAGTCGTAGGGTTGCTAGCTATCTGACCTAGAGCTTTTGCCACATGATCAAAGTAGCCTCTTCCATCACCACCCGGAAGCTGGATAGCTTCGATGGCCGTAGCGCCGCCGACGAACCACTCATTGGCAGTACCATTCAGACTGATAATGCTGATATATTTATTGTCAAGAGGGGTGGGATTGGGATTGCGTAATTCTGCCTCAAAAACATACGCGTTGGGAATCATCATCTCCGGAACACCCTGAATCACGGTTTCATAACGCGGTGAGGTGTGCAAATAATGATTATACACCGGATTTACCTTTATAACGTAGCTTGAGTCTTGGAGGGCGAGCTGATCCGAGGGCGGCTTTTTGTATGAGGTATTATAATCAAAATAATAATCTCGGCTTCCAATTTCATTAAAGATTGGGAGGACTTGGGTAGTTCCATTGCGAAGTAACGGATCGTGAGCAAAGAATCCTTTAGTTAGGTACTTATCAAAATAGGGATTTCCTTCGTAATCTTCATCGTCTACTTTAAATTGATCCAAAAGATCTCCCGTGTCTTGCCCGGCAAGGGAAGCATCGCCGGCTTCGTTCCAGCCTGCATTGTCAAATTTTATCACAAGTCTCTCGTCGTCCTGGTCGTTAAAGCCTCCCTCAACTGACATAATTAGCGGTTTTAACTGTGATACCTCGTTGTGGAGATGTCGCATTTGCGGAATATCCCCATATTGTGACTGCTGCTCCGTATAGTAGTAACCAGTCGCACCCCGGAGACGATCCCGGATGCCCCAATTATTGCGAACAAAAGGATGTGACGTCCACCCCCCTTCCGTATTCTCTGGTTGTGGGCCCACACGCTCCTGTGCGGTTAGGCCCATGGTACGCCGGTCAATTAAGATTTTAAAATCATAAATTGGGACTGGTGCAGATGGCATTAGTAAGTGCCCCCCATACCGGAGCCGTTAGTTGCTGGGGGGCCGTTAGCTCCGGGTGCAGCAACGTTGCTACTATATATCATTTCCGGAGACGTTATATATTCGGCAGATATGTCCATGACTTCTCTATTAATATTTAGTAAGAGACTCTTTCTTTGTTGTACTATTCGATCATATACGCCCTTAATTGCAGCTTTATAACCCACCTTATTCATTGAGGCGGCCGATAGTCCCCCACCAATAACGAATATACCGTCATAAGCTTCAAGCTTAAATTGATTATTCAATGTGTTGGTCTCAACAATGCGACACAGTAACGAGATTTTAGCGGCCCTGGCGGCGGCATAGGCATCTTTAGTTAACAGGCGCCAGTCCATTTGTTTGATACCGGCTATACCGGTGGTTTGGTGGGAAAACAAATATTCTACCCTACGAACCGACTTATAATTAACTGCAATAGAGAAGGAATTTCCGCCGGCGAGGGGATCGGCAAGATTTACCAATTGATTGTATACCAAAGAAGTTTGCATCCTCTCCAGATCTAGTGACTCGTTTGCTACAAAACCAGCCCCCGCTGCATTAATCAAAGTGTCAACAAGCTGAGTATTTAGTGAGTTGCCTTCAAGGCCGCGATCTCGATCAGCAAACATTACGGCACTCCCGCTGGCCGTTGTGTCGGCGGAAATGTCCTCCGAAATAAAATTACTTTCAGATCCTAAAAGATCTGTAGAGTCGGTGTAGGTCTCCGCAGTTGTCCCTTGAGATCCGTTAGTTGTGCCTGTGTCAATGCTTATTCCAGAAAGGCCCAAGATTTTCAATTTTTCCTGGTTGGCGTCATTCAACATATGAACACCCTCGCTGTAAGGGTCCATCTTAGCCTGTAATAAATTAACGGAGTCTGCCGTAGAAAGATTGGTTAAGGCCGGTCGAGAAGATTGGGCGCCCGGATTGTTTAAATTTTGAAGTGTAGAGATAATATGAGTAGGGGTCACCACTTGACGAGGAGAAAGAAAACCATACCGATTGACCTCGCCGCTGTCGGGATTATTGACGGGATATTTAGTAGTCTCTTCAATAATCCTATTGTTGTATTTAGCATAACTAATAATCGTAGGTGTTCCGGGCAGCGAGTTGCCGGTATTATTTAAATAATCATATCCAGTCCTTGAACCTTCAGACCGCACATATTTGGTAGGAATCTCATATACATAACGGCTGAGTCCTTTCTCAATCGTGGAATTATAAATTTTTGAGTCTGTTGTGAAGGGTTGGCTGTCGCCGCCGACGGGAGGTTTACCAGCTAACGCCTGCAAGGCACCCAAATATTCAGCCACTATCTCTCTAAACTTGGCGACGGTATAAGGGCTTGACGACTGGGGGTTGACCATCGTAATGAGATTTTTGCGCCATATCATACTGTTGTTGGCTCCGAGTGCCTTCTGGCCAAAAATAAAAATAAGGCTAGCCAGATAGTAATCAATTAATGTCTTCCAGATAGGATCGCTTTTTATAAGCTTAGCATTTTGTTCTAAATAAATTTGTGGGTCGCGGCCCTTTGAGCCACCGCCACTGTAGTTCCATACAAAAATATCAAATTTGGATAGGAGTGCTTCTAATTCTTTTATAATATCCAACACAGCGCGGCGTGAATTATCCACATACTCAATGTGAACAGAATAACGATAGATTCCCGCTGTTACAGCCGAAGCATCCGCATCCGTTACGATCATATCTTTAATATACATACTATTTTTCATTAACTCAAAACATCCCACAGATGATTCTGAGATGGTTGCTACCAACGTGGGAGCGGGGCGATATTGGCTGTTATCGTACTGAGACATGTTCCCTGTTAGTTTCGAGCCGGCTGTGTCTTTCTGCACACGTTCGCGGTAAATCTTGACATCTTTAATTTCCAAGGTGGAAACAAGGGCTGCCTTGTTGGAGAAGAGGCCACTAAATTCTAGTTTTTCTGCTGCAAAGCTACCCACATTGAACGCAAAATAAATCTTAACCGCGTTGCTCTTTGTTCGCGAGAAATAAAAATTAGAAAAATAATTGGTGCCCAGCATATCGCGCACCCTTGCAGTCTCATTCACCATCTTGGGGGAGGCATTTCTCAGAGTGGCTGAAAAGTTATTCAGCGCAATGGAATTGTTCTTTAAAAATCGCAGATCAGAAATTTTCTGATTAGACACAGGTTGTACTACAAGTTTTGGATGCGTCTGACTCGTGTGGCGCGCGCCGGCCATATACCCCTGTGCCGAGTTGTAATGTACTGGGCCGGCCCAAACGTCCCCAACAGAGCCATAAGTATGAGCAGCATTTTTAATCCTATAGACCGTAGAAAGAGCGGGGACTTTACTATTCCTAAATATAGTCTCAATGCACGGCGCGCTTAAAGCAAAAGTGGTGGACGTGGAAGGAACCCCAATAGGATTATTTACTTGAGGATCAGTGGCGTATACTATTGCGTAGCAAGCTAGGTATTCCATATTTAAGGAGGGAAGGTTTGCACTTATGACAACAGTTTTGTTTTTTATTGCAGTAGCCATTTTTTTATTAACGACCTTTGTCGTGGAATAGCTTTCGGGACGAGTGTCTAATGGTATTAATTGTTTATACACACCATAGGAACTTCCTTGTTGGGGATTTTTTATCTGCGTACGCACGACTGCATCTGTTGCTTTGAGGGTCTGCATATGTGATTCCCTGTCCACCAGCATCAGAAGAAGGTTGCAGGGGGTCTGTTGAGATTGGGCCTGCATCTGCAATGACATTATAATCTCCAGACGTAATTTGGAGGCGGTAGCGTCCCCAGATATGTCCGTCAGTCTAATGTTCTTTATAAAAACACTAGGGAGACTTCCTTTAAATATGCCAGGTGCAATATCCATTAGTCACAAGGCTCCTCGGGATCCGTCTGGTAAAGATCTCTGCTGAGGCGCAGCCGGTCGCTGTGATGTGGCGTCAAGTTATCTGCGATGCCCAGGGATTGAATTACTTCCACCGGAAGCTCATCATCAACTAAAATATTCATATAGTATTCGACGTCCTTCATTTCTTCAGGCATTATATCGTGAAGAAGTACATCGGCGTCTGCAGTGGGGTAAAACATATAACCCAGCTGCTGCAGGGGGTTCGCGAAGACCGTCGGGGCACCACTAGAAGAGATGTAGTATACTTCAATGTCAAAGTTCTCTTTTTCGTACTCCGTGTTCTGTTCTCCTACTTCTAAAACCAGATAGTTTTCTTGAAGGTTCAGGTATATGTTATCCTCCGTCAAATAATTGCTAATTGCTTGATCGCCTGTAATCTCACCTTGTTTATAGTAAGTTTGGTAGTCAACGGTAACATTCAACTGGGGGATTTTCTGAGTTATTCCGGGAACATAGGAGCCGGAAATAGCCTTAAGAGCAACAAAGGGGGCCGTGTTCATTTGAGTACGGGGGGTGTACATAGGATATTGATTAATTTTATCACGTAACATCCTAACCCGCGGAGTGCCGGGGTCGCCGCTAAACACAGCATTATTAGAACTACCCATTCTCCACCACGCCAAACAATTTGCCACGCCGCTATGCTTCCCAATATTTGAAAATTTCCCATTATTATACAATTCAGTAATTTCTGCGGCGCTCAAAACCTTATCCCAAATACTTAATTCGTCGATGTACCCATCCCAGCCTTCCCACGCGGGCACGCCGCTTTCGCTGGACTTGTGGTTTCCCACTTTACCCGTGCTCAAGAGGCCCGGGTTGGATACCACCCTTTGGACATTCGTTGCGTCGGTGGCGTTTATATACAAGGTCATAGCTCCGGTGGCGCCGCCAGCAAAGGTAGCAACCACATGATACCAGCGATCCATTCCAATACTGATGTCGGATATAACTTCGCCGCGGGCGCCGGTGGTGACGCCTCGACGCATAAATACGAGTTTTCCGGTGTCCTTATCGTAGTAAAGAGCAGTGCGGCGCTTGTGGTAGCTGTGCTCCATTTGCGCACCGAAGCTTAAGATCATTGACCTATCGGGATCGTTGTTGAGGCGAAAAACACCGGGAGACCTGGCATTTATCCAAACTGACCAACTAAAGGGGAGCGCTGCCGCACCCACGCCACCAATCAAAGTGTTCCACATCGACGAGGCATAACTGCCCGAGGGCCCAATAGTTAATTCATGATATGGACTTCCATTTTTTCCAAACTCTACCGAGCGACCCGGCGCTTTATTTATCTCGTAATGATTTTTGGTAGAATCGAATTTATTCGCAAGCGCTCCGATATTCCAGGCAGCATCATAAGGGGACGACATTTGACTTGTACCCAGAGGATTAGCAGCAATACGAGATTTGCTGGCAAACGATTCCTGCTTAAAAGCCGCTTTATAGGCCGCGGTGTCGGACGCCACTCCGGCAATATCTTCTTGGACTTGGTTTATAATTTCCTGTACCCGAGTCTCGGCTCCAATTACGCTGGGGATAACCTTTAAGGATGGGGTATCGAATTTAATGCGGCGGAGCGAACTGTTCTGTGGTTCACTATACCCAGCACAACTTGTATCATATAAGACCTCGTCATCAAAAAACGCATAATGCGATGGTTTTAAAAGGCCTTTGGAAAGTAGATCTCGGCCATGCGGCGTTAACTGCACCTCAAGGATCTCTTCTTTCTTATTGAAAAACTCGGTCATTCGTCTGCGTCGCCCGGTGTAGAATTATCTGTTGTATACTCAACAGTTTGATCAATCTTAACTAGTTCCACCATTGAAAAGAAATCGTAGGGCCAGTTGTAAGAATAAGGTGAGGAAATGGCCGGATCAACGAGAGGATCAGCATCCAGTAGGCCCCTCTTACTAAAGATATTATAATCCTTCTCGGCTTTACGTTTAACCTTAAATACCATCCACTGTAAATCTTCAGATCCAGACATCAGTGCGTCGACCATATCTTTAATCTCAATGGTTACTGTAGAGCGTTTAAACGAGCTATTAAGTTGGGGAGGCAAATTCTGCCACACGTTAACCAAATCCTGTTGACTCAAGGTTTCTCCGAATTCAAATGCATAGAATAAAATAGGCTCTACGGTGGAGTTGGTAACAAAATCAAAGGTTGGGGGGAAGAGATATTTGTCCAATAATATTTGTTGCCGCCCTAGTTGCTCTGTTGCCTCGACGTTTAGGAAAGTGCGTTGGTTCTCTATGGTTCGGAACGGTACGATGACGATGGCCTCTTCAATAAGTTTTTCTTCTTTAAGCTGTCCAATCTTTCGAGCCTCGGTTGTATTGAAGCCGACCACGTCTGCAAGTGATTGTACGTCGATCTTCCCATAGTGGCCAGAATCATAGCTGGTGGGGAGATCATTAAGCCGTAAAAATATCCCATCACCAGCGGCGGGCATAGTTCCATATTGGTGCCACATCCCTCGATTCAAAATTCCATCGGGTACCGAGGCATCCCAGTTCACGGCGGCCGGGGATCCCACCTCTGTTCCAGATCCGGTTACGCCGAGCGCTGCCTCGGTGCCCCAAAAATTAAGGATGGGTGTCTCAAATTTGCTTTGAATTAACCAACGCGTCTTCTGACTGGTGGTCCCTTCCGGCACAACTAGAAGCTTATCTAGCAAGTTAAGGCTTGAAGATATTTGCATTTGTGTGCCATCAGCGTAGGTACCGGCGTACGGGGAGGGCTCATTATCTCTGTAATAATCTATTTTAAGATCGGCTAAGATTTCATCGGTAGTGACGAGACCAGAGCGAGGCGCTTTATAAACCATTCGAGCAAATGCTTCACCATTGAAATATGGTGGAGTAGCGTGACCAAACACAGGATAGTATGTGGAATGATTAGAACCCGAATTTAAGGCTATGGGGGGCCCGAAGGCACTGGCACGATTATACATAGTGAACAAAGTATCCGGCTTGACGAGCTGTACGTTTAAGCCATAATAAGTTCCCGATACCACAGGACGATATTGAGTTTCCTCATTAGAAAGAAAGTGTTGATTGGTCTTTAGGAAAAAATTCCCGACTTCACAAAGAAAATTATCGATGGCTAATTCATATTTTGGAGAAGTCATAATACCCCGCCACGACACGCGTTTAGCTGGTCTGGCGTCGCCAGGGGGTGCAGCATGCTGGTTATATTCAAGGCTTGCGCTGCCAAGACCTGTATCATAAATATATTCATTGTCGACCGCATTCCGGCTTAAGTAAGACGAAGGTGAACGAATGGCTTCGAATGGAATGGACTGGAAATAATATCCCCTTGTATCTTCGCCGGCAAAGTTTGAGCCGCTAACCTTAAGGTTTAGACAAGGAAGACACGATCCCGGGATAGCGAAGTCTGAGGCTTGATTTGACGCGGGTCCTCCGGGTGTGCTTCCGCTGGAGGCGTATACGGTCTCTCCCTTCCCAGGAATTAATCTCATATTCTCCAGGGTGTTTATTTGGTAGGAGTCGTCGGACATCGAGTACGGGTTTGAAGCCGTATTAGCCACTACAAAATTACTTACAGCAATACCCGATTTGATTGTATTAAACAAAATTCCGGGAGCAAAAAGTGGTTCGTATAGTGCCCGCTTATCCGCTTGAGTCCAGACCCCGATCGTTCCGCCGCTATCGGGGAAGAACGTTCCCTCTTCGCTACCGATAGATTGCGAAAATAAGGTAGCTATTTCTACTGTTCTCTCGGCTGGATACAAGCCCTTGTAGGGAAGGAATTGTATTAGAGCGGTACATTCAAGAGTAATGGAGTCACGGGTCACGGAACTTCCGACGGCATTTGTCTCTCCTACAAGATTCTCATCCAAAGTTTTAAAATGCTTCATAAAGTCGGTGGTGGAATACACCTTATAAAAATTATTCTGCGCGCTGGAGGATAGAGCGGAACCCGTGAGCGAGAACAAATTATCTAATTTGCTTAGGAAGTTACCACCGCGGTCATCGAGATAGGTGGCCAACACCTCACTCATCCTAAACTCTGGTATGAGCGTGTGATCTCGGCCGAGCTTACGAATATTCTCGGCATATTCATTATAAGGCTTATAAGGGTCGATTCCGGCTTGACTCGCAGCCACCCACGGCTGGAATGGGGCTATAACATAGTTTTTCTGTCCACTATCGCTTGTGCCGCCGCGGCGCCCTGCAGTAACAGCCATTGAATACATAACGCTTGCCGTAATGCTATTGGAAGCAGACAGGGCATATCTATTGTAAGCAGGCTGCAGATCTCCGGTTGCGGAACCGGTGCCTGGGAACACACCTTTTTGTTCTGCTACGGGGTACTGAGCGTCGAGTGGCCAGATGCTGGATGATGTCCGCGTAAAGCCAAACGGACTAACTCGGTTACTGCGGCTCCGATTTGCGCGCAATTTGCTCCAAATTGTCCCAATAGAATAATTTTTCCGCGTACGGACTCGTTCCTGGCCGGCATAAGCGTCGGAAGGATAGATGGGCGCGCCATATAAAATCGTGGCTTTTGCCGCCCCCGATAGAGAATAATCTAGGAGAGTATTAAACGCTTGGTTTTCTGAAGGTGTCGTGTCAATGTTCGCGCGATTATTTAATCCCTCATACGGGAAATACACATTGTTATTAACAAAAGTGGTTTCAACCACCACATTATTTTTAGCCTGGGCATCGGGGCCCGTGTCTTCAAAGATAAATTTCATAGGCTTGGAGCCGCGGCTAACTGGAGGAACGATATACTGGGCATTCTTATTAGAGAATCTGCCTCGGACTTTCCCGATCACCTTGCCACCTGATATTACATCAATTTTCTTCGGCGGTAATGCAAGATTAAGTCGATTATTCTTCCTTTGCAGTCGAACAATGGGGTGTGTGCCTAGCCCGACGCGCAACTGTTTCCAAGTAGGACAACCATATGGGCCGCCTCGATGGAGCAACAATGCATTCAACGAAGCTGAAATGGCGCCGAAGGAGGCTGAGTGTTTGTTTCTATAGGAGCTGGGGCCAACACTTAAGTCATGACCCAGTGTAGAATAGTTGGTTATTGTGGCATTAATGGGATCCACAATTAATGTATTGAGGCCAACAAAATCCACAGGGATCCCGTATGTCCCCGCACCGCCGCCGGCAGCCACAGAACTATAATTGACATAGCTACTGGAAATTACAGGCACTACCGGCGGAAGCGCTCCAGAAAATACTTGATGGCCAAATAATGTTGCGTTCGGCTGCAGGGAGGCAGTGATCCACTGATACTGCCGATCAGATTGAGGGATAGAATGCTGCACCCACCAATTATCATATACTGAAGCCGTAACAATGGAGCCGGTCTCTAGCCGCAACCTTCTGTTTCTATTGACTTTTTGATACGAGGGAGTGGTGGGATACGTCAACTCCGGAACTGAACCGTAGTGAGCGTCCGTTCCAAACGGGCCGCAGTGAAGACTCAGAAGAGTTCGTAAGCCGCGCGGCCTATCTAATTGATCCCGGACTTGAATAGATGTAGATGGGAGACTGCCTGATCCTCTAACATTCAAGTTGCGATACGGGAGGGCGTTATAGGCCGACATCTCCTCGTGCGCTGTATCAAGGTATCCGCGAGAAACAGTATCATATGAACCAGGGGCACTAAATCGATTAACGATAATGGTTTGATTTGAATTGGCGCCGGTACGGTTGGGTAACTCAAAGTTTTGACGAGGTATTGGGGGCTGGATCTCGCAGTTAACAAAATCCTGAATATCAGCAGCAACCATTCCACCCTTTCCTTGGCCATGGTTGGTCGATATCTTATCCTTAAATGAACCTGAAGCAATAACATTTGAGTCTGACAGGGGCGAAACGTTATCGCCCATCTGCCACCACGAGACTAAATTAGCTACGTCCGCATGCGTCTCTAGGTCAGCAGGGCATCCATTATTATAAAGAGATGTAATGCTATCGGGATGCAGCGCGCTGTTCCAAAAACTAACCTCATCCATATACCCATCAACACCATCGCGATATACACCCCCGAAGGCTGGGTCGCGATCATCAAAATAGGCATCCAACGTCAATGTTTGACCCACCGAACAAGAAGCAATCGGCATAAGGAACTGTGTGGCACCGTTCACTACATTCCACGAAAGATTATTGCCGTTGTGATACATCTTCAGGCGCCAATTAGTAAACCCAATGCTCGCCCCGGCGCGGGTGCCATAGGTATCTACAGTTAGTGCTACGTGGTGCCACTGATTAACTGCAGAAGCTGTAAAGGGTGTTTCTACTGTGTGGATTTCCCCAAAACCTGTCGCTGCACCACTTAAATAACATCCAAAACGCCACACCAGCTTGCCGTTATCCTTGTTTATTAAAAATTGGCGAGCCGCCTGGGTGGTACCAATATAATGCACACCCTGTGTAAACAAATGGCTATTATTACTTGAACTCATCGGAGCAACTGTAGGATAGACCCAGAAAGATAAGGTAAAGGCATTATTATAAGTGGATCCGTTGCCGCCGGCGTCGATAGAAGAATTATACGGTATTCTCACAGAGGGACACGAAGCTCCGTCCGCTGCAACAGAGTATAGCGACTTTTGATTAAAAACAATATCGGTAACAGGGGTGAGGGGATAGCGATATCCCAATTTATCATTCTGATTATACTCGCCGCGGCCAATCATTATAGTTTCAGGGTCTGAGGCAAAACTAAAGGTTTGTCTTTCAAAGAAAGGATCATTAACAGAACGACCCGCAGTTTGAACAACTTGATAGTTCTTTTGATAATTTCCTATTGCACTGTGAGCTAGCGTCCCGGACAGGCGCGTGGTCGCGGAGGCCGTCGTCATTAGAATGTTTTTGAGGTTTACGGGCCGCTTAGCCGTTTCTATCCGAGACAGGTTGGCTTTTGGTCTAGCGTACAGATTTCCACGAATAGTGTCTGCCCGATCCGACTTCGGATCAGGATACTGCGGACCAACGATGCCAAGAGTACCAGCTGTACCATCGTCTTGATGACCACATCGGCCGAGAAGGATCTTATATCCCTCCGGACGTGTAGTACGCGCGTCAATATTATTGGTAGTGTTCTTGCTAACATCATATTTGTTAACTTCAATATGACGATGCTGGCGGCCACCGACAAACTTTTCAGTGAAGGGGCCTTGCATCGGCATCTCTGGTCCGTTTCCAATTACATCATGATGAAGATTGGTAAGGGTTATGCCGGCCTTGAAATGTTCGTTTACCTCTTTGTTATACCCCGAGGCACCCACCGAAGAACTGTAAATGCTGAAGGGTGCTAGAATATTGGAATCCAAAATTGTCTTGGGCCCGTCCTTGTTGATAGTGGCATTCAAACCAAACCCAAGGCGTTGTTTATACGCTGGGAAAAACACATCGGTAGTATTGGTAAGTTGTTCCACATCTTCTGAGAGCCCTACCATTACATTGCGAGGAATATTGCTCCCCGGGACGGTTTCCCCGCCGGGTTGCGTGTAGCTATATACTAAATTGGAGCGCTTGCTGGGGTGGCTGCCCACGGCGCCCAGCGCAACGCTACCACCGCCTGAGAATTTATAGGGACGGTTCTCACTGCGCTCGTTCGAACTTTTAATCGCATTCAAAAGTGACTGACGATCAACATTAACTGCGGCAATGGAGCTACTAATCGCTTTTGTATTACGATCGGCGCTGTATTGCCACCAAAGCATCTGGGAGGCTTGTGAACCAGTGGGCACTGGAGCATGGTTATACTTCCAATTCTTAAGAAGTGGTCGTTCCGACATCCCCACTGCGCGACGTGTTGGCGCCTGTCGGGAATAGAAACCTAGGCCCTGCGGGTCGTCCTCCGGGCAACCGACCGCCTCTCCGTATTCAGCTGCTGTGGTGACGATACCCTCGAAGGAGGTTTGTTGATTTTCAATAAACGGGAATTTATTATGATACTTGCTTCTCTCCAGAAGGTGACTTTCGATTGTTGTGCGAACCCCCTCAGCAAAATCAGCAGATGCTGGGAGAAGCTGGTTCAACATCATCGTTAAGGTCGTGTCGAACCATTTATAGAATTCGTAGAACTTATCAAAATCAATTTCACTGTTTCCCACGTTTTCAAAAAACTTTTGTCGAAGGTGTTCTAAGCCCTTATAACGACGGCGATATCGATTTACTGGTGCGCCAATCAGAGTGTTAAGATCTCGTAGAGTGGCAAAATAATTTATCATCTCGTCCGAGATGGCCTGGCTCATGCTTTTTTCAAATGCAAAAAAGAAGTTAATCGGTCGACTATCTCGCGTGAAGATTTGTTGGTCTTGTTTGTTGAGGACGGTGACCATATCGTTAGCCAAAATTCCCTCAACCAAATTTTGTCGTGCAGTGACAAGATAGTCTTTATCTATGGGAGTTATCGAACTAGCCTTAAATTCAGATCCTTTGGCAGTCATCTGATAGTTAAGCAAGCTTCCCAGCCACTTATATCGGCCCGTGGCCGAAGCAACCGAACCAGAAGAAAGATCAGCAACGGGGAATTGTCCCGAGGCATTGGAGCCTGTATTTTGGTTAAAGCCCCAATTGAACACCAAAGTATCAAAATTGCTGACTTCTCCATACGAAGCGGAGGGAACAAAGGGATAAGCATACAGGTGGGGCTGCAGCGCGCCATAATTGCGAATATCTAAAGCGTGGGCGACGATTGCCTGTGGTTCCAAGTAATTCAACCAGAACCTAGAGGCTGCTATTTTTACATCAGATGTCTGGTGGATTGCTCCTGTTACGTTCTGGCGGTGGGCGCCTATATATACGCGGCGTGAGCCAGTCATAAACCCAGCAGGCGGGGAAGTGATGGTCCCAGAAACGTTAAATGAGTTTAACACACTGCCCGCTTCGGCGTTAACTCCTTGGAATTCCACAACATAATTACCCGTATCGGCATTTGAAACAAAATTACTCAGAGGATAGCGCTCGGGGCGCACTTTAACGGCCACGTTCCAACTTGAATTATCGTAAAGTTCTTGAAACAATGCACTACTAAGCTGGGGCATATAGCCGCCGTTTGAACTTGTAAGTACAAACCGTGCGTTGGTCGAGTCTAGTTCATCCCGAACAGCATAGACCTGGAAATTGACCGCATCTGTATCAGCCCACTTAGTATTAGTCTGGCTATTGATTGTACCGTGAACCCCGAAAAGGGAAGCAGAAATTGCATTAGAGTTAATGTATCCGGCCTGGGACTGCTCCAGTTTCTTCGGAAACATCAGTTCTGTTTCTAGAGTATAGGCATAGCCGCCGGTCAGCTCGCTGGCTGCAGGAATGAAGCCGTAAGAATTTGGGTTGGAGGTGTCTTGACTCTGGTAAACTACAGCTTGCGTGTTCGCTCTGGAATTAAAGTTAACATATTTCTTCGCCACCGTGGCATTTCTACGCGTAGAAGTTAACGCATAAGGCGTATTGTCCGCGTACATGTTGAGTTGAATTAGCTCATCGTCAATGCCAAAACAGCGAATTAAGTTTCTAAAGGATTTTTCAGTGCCCTTCGACTTAAAGATATAAGCAAGGTTATTATAAATGTTCTGATAAATGGTGTTCTTGATGTCCACCAACTTCTTTTCATAAACCTTAGTTTCGCTGCGAGACGCCAACCGCTGTAGTATGTCGGCGTCTAAAAAGATCTCCGGAGCAACAAATCCTCTAGACTCCAAAAGGTGGTCAGTGAAGGGGAGGGGCTTCTGGCTTCCACTGGGATACGCGATGTTCCCCAATGTGCTTAAAGATTCAATTTGTAGCTGGAGAGTGTCAAAGTAGCTCGATAGAATTTGCGTGAGGCTTTTGAGTTGGCCAGCACCCGCCTGATCTTCTTCGGTAATCCAGGAGGGAATAGAATTGTACATTGAAGCGTTATTGTTGACATCGTAGTTGGAGCCACTAAGTTGTAACTGATTTGTCAGACGATAAACGGCCGGATTGTTGGAGTAAATGATTGGATCTTTAAACTCTTTGATGGCGGCGCTGGACAACACAATGGCTGAGCCTGTGTTACGAGAGTTGCTCGTGTATCCCACCCACGTACCGTTTGTAAGGCGCCCTGAATAATCCAGCACAGTGCTATCATAAGAGGCGGTGTTGGTTATCCCCTCATTAAATTTGTAGTAAACTCCCAGCTTGGTATTAACGTTCTCTAGGGTTTGTTGATAGGGTTCAGGATCAGTGTTGGATCCGCCATTTACATCAGTAAACCAATATCTTCCCACTTCCTTAGAAGAACGTTGAGTTTTCCAGTACCTAAACTCGTCGAGAGAAGCACTCAACTTACCGGCCGTTCTTACGGCTGATGTTGAAGCCGGCGCACTAGTGAGTCCACCGATGTAAGCCCGGAGGGCGCCCGTAACTTCGTTAATGCCAGTGGAGCCTAAAAGCGATTGGTTGTTTAGTTCTCCATCAATATAAAATCGCGTCTGAATGCCCGCTGAAGCAGACTTAAACGACACCGCATAGTGATGCCACAGTCCGTCCGCAATAGACGCTGTAGTGACCGTAGAGGCCCCCACAGAGGACCATTGGACGCCTGCGGCGCCCGACATTATCGAGACGAGGAAGGGGCTGGTGCCGTCTTCTGACGCACTCAACTCAATTCGTAGACGGCCGTACGACGCATGCGTGGTTGCTGCACCATTCCATAGGTCAAAAACGACCTCTTTCTTTGTAAGGCTCGGTAAGAACTCGTCTTTTTTGAGCCAGAATTCTACCGATACACCCTTATTCTGAAGGTCAAACTTGAGGTTAGACTCTCGGTTACGGGTTGGTTCGTAATAATTGGACCCTGTGAACTTAGTAGGGTAGGGGCTCATCCCATTAGGGTTAGCGTGAGGGCCCCCTTGGAACAGAATGTATTCGGGGGCGCTGGAAGATCCGTAATCGCCAGTAACAGCCGAGGTGCCCCAGCCATCCGCGGCCATGATAACGTAACCGTTGGTGCGCGGGTACTGCTTATCAAAAAGATGTAAATCGATATAGGTGGAATCTAATTCCCACTGGATCTTTTCTTGGAGGGAGCCATCGTAGGGGTAGGTGTTGGTTATTCGCTTAATAGATTGAGCATAATAAGATTCAGCAGAGCCATACCGAGCAAAATTTTCGGGCTTCGAAAAATCAACGCGAGGAATAAATCGCTGGTCGTTTTCTACGTCTGCCGCCAAAAACCCAGCTGATTCAATGTCCCCACCAATTTGTTGGGCTGACTTATCAGCGATCGCCTGCAAGGCGCTTACTTTGTCAAAATAGTGTTTATAACTCATCTTTTATGTGTTCTTATCTTCTACCCTAAATTTGAATGCTCCTGGTTGTTCGACCCAACTCCCTATACTATCATTATAATATGAAAGTTTAATCCCATACATATACCCTTTTTCTAGAAGGGACATATCTAAATCAAAATAATTCCCGGTCACGTCAGTCGACAAATATGTGCATTTGCTACTGCCAGTGCCATAGTTAATCACCTCTAGATCATCGGTGACCCGATAGATCGAGTAGGATGCGCTAGTAACCACCTCCGTGATTATTTTAGACGTGGCCACGGTATACAGTGTCGGGCTCCAGTTCTTATCACGAATAAACAGTCTAAAGCGCGCGGTCTCATTGGTGTTATATGCTGCTCTAAGGTTAGTAATGTTCGTAACCTTTTCAAAAGTAGGCGCACTAGTGTAAGTGGTGATCTGCGACGGAAGAAAAGAAGCAGTGAAGAAGTCGGTCGATCCGGTGTACCACACATCATAAATCTTCTTGAGGGGTGTAGCCGCGGCCGTAATGGCGACACTACAGGAATATATGCCCGTGCTCACATAGCTTGCTGTGACATAGGTTGCCGCGGTGGTGCCAGTCCAAACCGACAGCGCGTCGCCGGTGGGGCCCGTGGAGCCTGAATAGAACTTCACCCGAAAGTTTCCGGTACCGATCGAAGGAATGTTAACGAGCTTTCCACGAATATAGTTATAATAATAAAGATTATTCATATTATCCACGGCAGGAGCCAAAGAGCTGCTATAATAAAAATTGCCTCGATTATCAGTGGTCCTGGAATCCCAGCGCGCTTCAATTACGGGGCGCTTATAAAAGAATTCACTAGATCGGGCAAAAAACTTCTTAGTGTAATAAGACTGCTTCGCACCCCCAGTGTTGGCAATCACCGATCCGGAGGCAGCTGCCGCATAGGCCTCTTGGCTCCCTGTTAGACGAACCCCTATGCCGTAATTGCTAAAAGTGCCGGCGATCCATTTTTCCACCAGATTAGAAATATCAATTTCCATATCTTCGTATCCTTGGGGAAAGCGTTGCTCATATTCTTGCGTGCCATAGTCGCCGCCTACAGCACTCCAAGAGGCTGTGGTGCTTGTTTCAAGCCAGTTAGATGTCCCAAGGTCTTTGTATTCATCCATGTCAAGCCCCGTACCTTCAAACCAGGCACTAGATACAGGATTAACAATTAAGGTAAAATCTTGAGGTAATGTAAAGGGATGGCGCGCGTTATGAAGGCGTAAATAAAATGAAACACTTCCCGAGGCTGGGAGAGTCCCGGCGGTGCGGTCCGAGGATATATCGGCAATCGGGAACCGCATCAGAATACGAGAAAGCTCCTGAGTTTGTCCCGACGATTGAGAAAGTTGCCCGTATATCGAAAACACTTCCAGGGCGTCAGCGTAACCCATATTAGATCCGGATCCTCGCGTTTTAAGATTTCCTTCAAATGCGTTTGTAATCGTGTTGTCTGCATCGGCAACGTATCTTTTAAGTGCCATTATTTAATTGACCCCTTTATATCGTTGTTCGGGAATTTTATTTCAAAAATAACCCCCACGTCTGCTGCTAGCTGACGTCCATCCACCGACAGGTGGCTATCAAAATCGTAATTTGACTCGGAGTAGGAGCCTCCCGATTTGAGCTTGAGGCGCACGTCTACAACATCAACCACCCCTGGAACACGGTTTAGTACCTTATAAATGTCGCTAATATTAATGGCTTCACCGATGTCGTACCCTTGTAAGAAATATTTAACCAAGGTACTGTTGCATTTGGAAATTGTCGTGAATCGGCTTGTGCTATAATCATTAACAATGGAATATTCTACCCCAAAATTAACTATTTGGGCATCAAGCAAGTCCACTGTATCGTTAATCATCTTATAGTGATTAATCCAACTCTTAACATTGTTTTTAAGTGTGCTATTGGCCGCTAGTAATTTACCGCTTGTGTCCTCAGAAATAACATAAGCATTAAGATTGCGCCTAAATGAATCAAAGTCGCGCTCGATGGCTACCCGCTTCACTGCGCCAAATTTTGCTGGCATTCCATAAATGATGGCACGATAATCTTCTACAGTAACTGCCCGGTTCTGGGCGGCGAAGTATCCAAACACACGCTCTTTAACCTCGGCAGACGAGGGTAGCTCCACGGAGCCTACTAGGGGCTCTTCATTAAATGCTTCTAGGGAGGCTCTAACATCGGTGCGCTTACCAACGTTTAGTTGCGCCTGATTGTTGAAGCGTAGATGGGGGGCGGTAATTTGATTGATGCCCCCCACTGCAGCATTAACATCTGCAACAGTGTTGTAGCGGTATGAAATGGTAAGGGTGGTGTTGGCTGGTGCAATGCCAAATTTATCGCTGCTAATCAACTTAGTAGGATCGAAATTGGTCTCAGTCACGTACGTGCGTCCGTTTAAATCTAACATCAAGTTGGTGGGGTCGACCACCGCCTCGGAGAGAAGTTCTGAGTCTGAGCCATAGCCAAACTGCAAGGTGGTGCGATTTCCATCGTATTCGGTGGTAAAACGACGGGCAACGGGGGTAGCCTTCAAAATATTGGGAACGCTGGCTCTGGTGGTGCTCGTGTTTCTAAGCGCTTTAAAAATTATATTTTGAGAAAGATTCTCCACCTCATAATACTCATGACCCTCGGAGTCAACTACGCGAACCACATTATTAATGATGCTCGTGCCTAGATTCAACTTACGGAATCTCTCAAACGCTCCGATCTCAAAAGTCTCAGTAGTCATACGGCCGGAAATTACGCGGCCTTGAGACCGGATCACATAGTTAATCGGATTGCCGGTTGTATTATTTACGGCGCCTACCACCACAGGATTTGTTGTAGCACTAAAGTCTACATCGTCAATTAAACTGTAAAAGCCACCGCCTAACGCAGACAACTCGCTGCCGGCCTTAAGCACAGGGGCATAATTGTAGTCTGGACCCAGACTCGTGCTAGATGCGGGAACCTTAATGTAAAATGTGACGAGACCATAGGATGAGGCGTTGGGGTTTAGTTTGAATCCCATCTCGCGAGCCAGACGAACCACATTGGTATACTCCATGGCCGTATCCAAGAAACTCTCGTTTGCTTGGTAATCTAAATAAAAGGAGAGGATATCCCCAATATAAGATACAGTGTCCAGCATCAACGAACCGAAGCCGGCTTGAGTAAAGTCTTTATAGGTCTCGGAGTAGTAGCGCTTTGCGTACTCTTCTAGGTCAGCCCTAATAGAGTCAAAGTCTCTACTGGTGTAGTTAATTGGTTGTAGTTTTTTCGCCATCTAAAAGTGCCTCATCAATAATTAGTTGTCTATCAGATCTATTCGTAAAACCGTATTTATTTGCAACGGGATTATACTAAAATGAATCGTAACCTTTAAAGTGTGAGGGAAAAGATCCGGCGCGCTCTCGGGGACACCGTAATCAATTCCCAAAATTTCAACAAAAGGTAGATACTTAGCTACCTGATGATTAATTCTCGTAGATACCTCGCTATAAAGTGGCCCAGTGGCCGGTTCAAACAAAAATCTTTTAATTCCCACACCAAAATTAGGATCCATTACCCTCTCGCCTGGGTTGGTCAATATTAACATTTTAAGATTCTGAATCGCTAAGGTTTCATAATCAGTAATGAGATTATAGACTCCAAACGTATAATCGGTGGTAAGAGGTAGCTTTGGTGTAATTCCTGACGACATTAACTTCTCCCCTATAATTACTCGCTTAAATCATTTTTAAGCATTGTTATTCACATTCATTAGCGGTCGTTGTATCATCAATATCGACCAGCGGACCATCTGCTTCCTCATCTCCCTGCGACTCAGACTCCAAAAGGTTGTGAATAACATCCTGAAGGATTTGCAAAAGGATACCCGCAACTCCAAAGGGTGTGGGCATTGCCATAAAGATTCCTGCTACTGATCCCGAAAAGTCTACGCCGTCGCGAGAGATGCGTGGACCAATAGAAACACTTAGGTCTAGATCTCCTAGAGTGGCTCCTGGGCCCGGGTGGTTGGGATCAGGAATATTGGGTTGATTGTTGGGCCCCAGCGCCTCCTCGACGTTGAAGTCCGGATTCGGGACCAATATCGGCGGGGGCAGCTCCAGAGAATTCAGGCCGCCGCTAGCGGCCGTATCCACCAAACACAGAAGAAGATTCATTATATTCTCGGCTGTCAGGTCGATCCCCACCACATCGAGAGCTTGTTCGAGTTCGTCAGGTACCTGCGAAAGTACTGCACCGATCGCCGCCTCGACTGCACTAAAGGCGATACTCGTGACCTTTTTAATATTTCCACTTACTGCCCAGTGTGGATCAGCCATTTCAAGCACACTCTTTAAGATATCGATTGGGGTGTCCACCGCCATCTTGATAATAAACTCTCGGGCCATTGATTCAAAGTCAATACCTCCGTTTGTCGCGAGACTATCTATCGTATCTTGTGAGCCCCTCCGTGCGGGAATGGGCTGGGCGCCGCCGGCATTTAGTGTGGTCTCCACAAACAAATCCAAAACTGCTTTCTTGGGATTGACAAAGTTTCGGGAGATGCGCGAAAAATACTTATTGGTATAGAAAGCGTTATAAAGCAGCGGGATCAATAGGATCATCTGCTCGTTAAAGGCTCCGGAAAGCAATCGTCGGACCGGGATACTATTGGAGATCCTCGTAAGTTCAGCCGGTGATGTATAGGCTTGAAAAGATTTTAGTCGTTCTGTTATTAAAGGTGTAAGAGACCAGGTGCTAATTGAGCCTAGATTTAAAATGTCTGATGGGATACTGCGCAGCTTAGAAGGATATACTTCATATTGGCCGGTGGCAGTTTCGCTGGTCCAATCCGCATATTCTACACGAGTAATGGGCGTTCCCACAAAGCCATTTTGCGCGGCTACGGCCAGTTGATTTTGCATCGGGCCACCGGATGCACCAAACGCTATCAGTTGATTCGAGGGGTCATCACAGTCGTCACAAATCCCCGGATCACAATCGGGAGGGAGGCCCATGTCTAGGCAGATCTGTTCTCGGGCGGCCTGGGCTTCGGCAATCTCGGAGGCGGTGAAGAGCGCTGCAGATTCGCCTAATGGTACCACACCGGCAAAAATATTATCAAAACTTTCATTTTGTAAACTCGTGGGCGCATAATATACCAAACGATATCCACATTTAACATCCTGGAATGTTGCGCCGCCGTGAGCGTGAGGCCCCTCGGCCATAGACTGAATCATCGCTCTAAAAATCGCAATTGGCATCTCGCCGGTGTCTGTCAAAGGAACATCAATTTCTATCGGATCAATAAATTTACTTGTCGTCAGATTAACTGTGGCGTTCGCCTGGAACTTTTCTATTCCACCCCAGGTAACTACCTTTTCAATTCCCAAGCGTCCATATGCATTCCCGGAACCCTTTGTCGCGGAAGTCGATTCTCCCATCGAAGTCGCAAGGGCGCCCAAATAAGGATCTGTAATCCCCACTATCTCATTAATCATAATGTGATCAAAGCTCGCCGGGTTTTTCTGGCCCTTAAGCACATTGTTGATCGACTGCATGGTAGAGCGAGTGGTGGAAGAAACAGCGCTTGGAGTCCAAGTAAAGGATAATCTCTCGGATACTAAAAATTCTACCATCGCCTCTACAGAGGGAGCGTCTGTACCGAGCGCCCAAAACGGCGCTTCATTCGGGCCGCTGTTTGAATAAAACAGGCCGCCATTAGCCGCCACATTAGGGCGAGCAACTAGTGTATCAAAGTGGCTTTTAATCTGTGTGGCTAGGATAGTGGACGTGCCGCTTTCCATTGTGGCGATAATACCCTCTGTCACTGAGCTAGCAATAAGTTTCTTTATCACCGGGATGGAAACGAGATCATTAAAAGTGAACGCCGTAAAAACAAAAATGTTCTTAACAATAAACTCAACAAGAGAGATCTGGATGAACAGGTTCAAAAGTCCATACTTAATGGTATCTCGAATTTGGCTTCCGGTATTCTTGTGCTTATCGTGACAAGCGGCGGCTACCATCTCCTGTTTCATTTGTTCTAGAATGCCATCAGCGTCTAGCAGATCACCCGCCTCAGAAGGAGGACAACCGTTATTATCTTTAAAGAGATTCAGCTTGTTAACATCTATTACACTAAAGATACCATTTCTTACACAATGATCAAACATACGCTCGGTTAACCCCATAAAAGCAGAGGGGAAATAGATGGATTGTAGAGAACTTTCTAATTCCTCTATAGCATTGGTGGGCGCCTCGATACCTAAATTTTCAAAGGTTTGATAAATGCTAGACTTTATGCCCTCCGTAAAATAATCTATCTCAGGATTTTCATTAGTAGAAGATAAATTCTGTGTTTGGGATCCCCAGGCAGGAATATCTATGATGGTCGACAGTGCAGCATCATCATTGGTCTTAAAGTAAGGGGGAATGCTGAGATTGATGTATACATTCTTTGCTGCGCCGGCTTCATAGCCCAGGTAAGTTGCTTTGATGACTTGGTCTTGGTGGGGCGCCGGAAGATGAAATTTCATCCAAAGGCCTGGGTAGTTGCCCAGAGTTGTTCCAGCAGCTGTCGCGGTGGCTACTCCTGCAGTGAATTGGGCGCTTCCTGCGGGAGACGTACTCACTCCCTCGGGGATGGTGGGGAGCACATTCTGGAATGCTTTCTTAAACTTTTTGGGGAAGGAATAGGTTGTAAAGACCATTCCTCCGGAGCCCGACGCCTCCACTAAAGTGGCCTCGATGTCTCGTAGCTCGTCGGTGCCCTCGGCAAGGTCCACGTTTTCGTCGATATGCATTAATAAGTCAATAAGAACATCCAACGCGGCAGGGTTTGGAAGGAATTGTAGCAAATCCGCGCGGCAGGCATTAAAGAAGCCCATATCCACTTGGCCCGTCGCCTCGTCAATTTGAAGAGCTTGTTTAAGATCTTCGAAGGCTTTAATAAGATCTGTAATGCCTCGCGGGTTGTGGGGGGGCTTGGGAACATCTAATTTAGCGCCGGGAGGCAAGTACCTATTAAGTTTCTGCATACTATCAGCAGCTGCAGACTTACTCGACATCTTAGTTTGCAAGATGGATCCCTTGGCGCCCACAAGAGCATACGCAAATTGAGTTTCAACAGTTGTCAAGACGCTGTTAAACATCCGAGGGAGTGTGCGCGTGAAGAAGGGATTTTCCATATAATCCGCGCTGTCAGGGCACATGAAGTCAATACGAGGAGCTTTCAAAGTGGGGCCCTTCTCGATTACATCGAGCAGCGATGCAATATTGCTCTCTTCAAAGAATGTATCAATAACCACACCCTCATCCAGACAAATGTCCTGAATGCTCGGAATGATGGTCTCTCTTGCAATTACATTGCAAAGCTTACTAGCGTCCACCATCGAGGCTAAATCGGTAAAGAAGCTTACAATGGAGTTGTAATTATTAAAAGTCTCTCTTACGATCTGCGCTGTGATGGCACCCACATCAGGCTCGTTCCCCCAAGGGGTGCTGGCTGCATAATAGTTTAAGTTAAACGTTAGAATCTTGTCTAGAAGGGGCCGTGGGAGTTTCGCTGGGATTGTCAGAAGCTGGCAGTTATCTAGGGGCGTTAATATGACAGACAAGTCGGCCAAGTATAACATCACGTCGCCTGTTAAATCGGTAACCACCGAACGGAATCCATATTTTTTAAATAAATTGGAATAATTATAAGAAGTTAGAGGATTCTGGGCGCCGGTGGATAAATTGTCCACAAAGAGAGTGGGCGTGTCGACGGTGCCTTCTAGCTCCTCTTCATTTCTTAATGCCGCGCAAGCTTCTCGTAAAAGATCGGCCAACGATGTAATCAAGGTAAACCCTAATTGGATGAGGGCATCCATCAAAGCGCGGACTATTTCATCTTGAAAGTTGATATCCGGTTTGTTGGGAGCCTGGAACTTAAATTCAAATTTAAGGGGAGGGATCTCTGGCCACACAATTTCTCGGGGTGGTGTGGGAATAGAATAATAATTTTGACTAATCACACCCTGAATGGCGGTTCCGAGGCGCTCGAACGAAACATTAGCGCCAAACATAGCACACAGAAGTGCTTCTTTGGCTAATTGGTCCAGGCCGAAGGAAGACAGAACTTGCGCAACCTGCGGGTTTCCAAAAGACAGGTCCCCAGATAAAACAGTATCGATCCTTCCTAAAATACCATTAAGTTTCTCAAAGGCCTTGGGGGTGGTTTGGATGCTCTTTCGACTTTCTTCTTCATACATTTTACCCAGAATTTCGGGGTCTTCTGCCATATCAAAAAGCAGCTGAAGCTCGTCCAATAGCAGTGTATAGGGTACAGCAAAATCTAATGTGGGGGTATCGTAGGGGGTGAGAATTGGTTTGGGTGGCTCACACTCATCCGACGGCAGTTTTTCTTCGATTCCAAGGTCCACAGGTTGAATGGGATTCTCTGCACTGAAATCAACGGGAGCGTTAGCATGCGGCATTCCGTGATAGACTTCCCTAATGAAATCCTCAAATGATGGTTGTCGATCAATCGGAGGAGCCGGAACGCCGGCAGCTAGACATCGAGCACACTCCTCGCCTTGCTCGGTGGCCTCTTGGTAATACTGGAGTGTTCGATTGAGTATTTCATCGTTATAAAGTGGATCATAAATAAGGTGGGAGAAGTAGCCCACTTTGAGCAACTGATCCGGGTCGGTCATCATCGGATGATTATACCCTATCTTACTAATCTTATCCTGCGCATCAAAATAAATGGTAAAAGAGTCCTGATCGGTCCAGGCGAACAGGCCTCCCGGGGGTCCTACATTTTCTTTGAGGAGAGTGGTGGTCCAATTTAATATGCTCTCCACGTTGTCTTTCAAAAACGTAAAATTGATTTGAAAATTTAAAGCGTGGCGATGTTTTATTACCTGTTGGGCAAAGCTGTCTAAAAGAATTCCCACCTTTTGATTCTTTTCTTCTATCTGCAGAATGGGGAAATCAGTAGCCATAGTAGAGGCTGTTCGCTGCTCTCTCAAGTTGAACTCGGCTAGTGCATCTTCAAATGGCGGAAGTGAGCTTAGACGAGACAAGCGATACTCGAACAACTCAAAAGCGCCGAGACTAAAAAGTACACTAGCCACGGTAGGAACGAAATCCTTACTATAGTTGGCATAGGTACGGACCACCCTAGTATGGGGCTGCAATATAGACATATACTCTAATTTAGTATAGATTTCTTTGTACACCGACTCATAATCTGTGCCCCCGGTTGTTCCTTCCACATCGACGTCGGTCCCCAGAGATGAAAAATATTCCGGAAAATAATATAAAATAAAGGCTTCTGTCGCCTGTTTTTTAAGCTCTGGAAGAACAGCCTCCAGCGCAGTCGTAAACTCTTCTTGCAACTCGGCTGTGAACGTCGATAGATTGCCTATCACATCAGATAGATTACCGTCCGCAGGCAGCGCGATAGTGACCATATACTCTTTGTTGTCGCGGCGGTCTTCATCTGGAAGCGCTATCATTCGGCCGGCGATATCATAGAATGGCAAGCCTGGGGTTCGGCTCTTACTTACTTTAGGGGTAAACTCGGTGGTCTCTGCGGTCGGTTCGGGAGGAGGAGGCTCGGGAGGCGGAGGAGGACACGCTATTAAGCGCTGTGCCGAAGTAAGCTGCCACTGGGCGACCGGTAATATTTCCGTAGCTTTTGCGACGGTGGTACTTAACGCATAACCGTCTGGATCAACCGGTAGCCCATGGGCAGATTGAAAGGCCTTCGTCGCATTTTTGGTTTTGGTACCATAAATCCCATCTATACACGCCGAGCCAAGGTTATGCCCCTGAGTCGCTAGAAAGGTCTGCCACCCTTTGACGGCGGCGGAAGCGGCGCAGTCAGCGCTCGGGGCCTCGGTGGTTCCGGCGCACGGGTAATATATGGGGACATCGTTCCCATAACTCTCAAGCCATTCGGATGCCATTATTATTCTCCATAAAGGTTATGTTGAAAAAGTTATTAGTCATACTTAGTTGGTATTATTATACTTGCTCAAAATATATTTTTCACCTCTTCCGGGGATGCCTTGCATTAAATATTTGCTTTTAATGGCAGCAATTTTATTCGCATAAACAATTTGAGTATTTCCCATCACGGTGATAGCTTCCTCAATAGATGCTTTGGCGCACTGAGGCAGGAGCTTGAGAAAATCAGGCGCCGTCGATTTTCCAAAAAATGGAGAATGATGTTTATGAGCCTGGTTCTCGTCTCGGACGTCCGCGGATATATCAACAGAATTTTCAAAAGTGGCCACAACCGCGGTCAATAAATCTAAAATGTCTATCAAACACGCGGCCAGGTCGTCCCCTTTTACAAGCGGCTGAAGACCAATCCCCTCTTCGCAGGGGGTGGCAAGGCCAATCAAATCAATTCCATAGCGACTTGTGTCCGCATTGTTACACTCACCACCCAGCGAGTTTTGTTGATCGGTCCGACACACAAGCTTAATATTTTCGCGAGAAATAAAACGCAATGTATCTGCTTTTAAAGCAATTGCGGAGCGGGGCTCTTTCTCTGTGGTATTCCCTTTGCGGCCAGCGGGAAGCTGAAAGTGGCTATCAATGTTTGACTTCTGGCTCATGTATATGCGCGCCGCATCGCTTTTGGCGTCGGGGTTGGCAAAAATTTCTTTCCCGTCTTTGGTGTAGGACTTTGCACGGTGGGCCTGCATTCCCACGCAAATATCAACAGCAGACGCATGCGAGTGGCCGCGGCCGCCAAAGCCAGTAAAGGGGTTGCTCACACGGTCGACCCCTAAAGTAATAAAGGCATTCCCCTTACTAATGCCGTGTTCAGTTTGAGTTGTAACCCGAGTGGGAGAATCATAAATAGGCTTGGGATTCCCGGCGGTGCCGGCCTGCTTTGCGAGGGGAGCAAACTTTTTAGGGGGCGGGCACGAATCTTCCGCGCTCGCCACAACCTCTGCGACCGCGGTGGGCAAAATTTCGGGGTTCTGCGGTTTTTTTTCGCTGGTGGCGCCATAGTCTGGGCAATCAGGTGGTTGTAGGGACATGCAATTTCCTCTTTATAATTATATCCTTAATCAAAATGATTATTAACTGAATTGTCTATACGGTGGATCCACCAGGATTGTTTATACTAGCAATGCGCAAATCTGCGGGTCCACTGTCTAAGCCCTTGCTTGTCCAGGGACCGGTGGGCTGACCCGCGCCGGCGAGAACAGTGTTGACAGGAATCCAATTGAGGTGCCAAGCCTCAGACGATACGCTAAACACAAAATTAAATTGCTGGGCATATTTATTGAGCCAACGAAACTTTAACGATGATGTGGAACTGCCAAACATTATTCGTGAGCGCAAATCCACGGCCGCTCCCCATCCGTGGCGTGACCGTCCAGGGGAAGCTGTGGGGGGAGAACACGTCCCTCCGGAACAATTGTCATTGTACAGTCTCGACTGCCACGCATAGTCACGATATGCGTTATTCACCCTAAAGAGGTCATGACCCTGGCCTCTAAAGACCTCTTCGTATTTAGCCTTAAGCGCTAGCAGATCAGGAACCATATCGCGTAGTGCAACAAATTCATCCCCATTAAACCGCACCGTTTCAAGCAACTCCGGGGGCAAACTTGCATTCCTTACTTCCATAGGGCCGCCGGCGACTCCAGTATAAGTTGCTTTCTTACCGTTAGCGTTCCCGCCACTTGAAGAAGGGGTGTATGCCTCGCGTTCGACTGGTGCAGAAGGGCCACCTGAGTTGCCGGGAGACCCTCCTTCTGTGCCGCCTCGGAATTGATCACGAGAGGAGCCAGCGCCTGATCCAAATGCATCACCAAATCCCGAAAAAAAGCCCAGCGTCGGTGGCTGACCAACCACTTCAACAATGAGAGGCATACTAAGCTCTTCCAGATCATAGAAGGTCACCAATACAGGGGTCTCATCCGGAATTTGTTGAAGGGTGGTTTGTTTGCCTGAATCATTGTTGGGCCCAACCGCCACAGCGGACGCAAAAACGTCCAAGTAGTCATCAACCCTAGGGGAGTCTTTATCCTCCGGGCGACCCCGACATTCGAGATGAGGCATATAGACCTTGTACACATATTCCATATCCAGATCGCCTACGCGCTTTTTCCACAAACTGAAGAGTCTTTTCAAAAAGGGCTTCCGAGGGCTGTTCTTCGTTTCTTCGGAGCGCATTACCACACCGGGGAACGTCGTGGCTTCAGAAATAATGTTAGGAGAATAGATCTCTCGGGCTACGCGGGACAGTGCCTGTTGATTAGTGGTGGAACTATTCGAAAATACAGGAGTATTTGCAGAAGAGCCGAGAGGATTAGTTACTCCCCATTTAACGTCTTGAAACATTTTCGGTCCAGCTGGGTCCTCGCACGTACCTTGTGCGCCACCTTTATTGACCAATTCCGGAGTCGATTTTGTAATCTTTAGTTGTCCCATCTAATCCTCCTCTAAACAGACAAGCTGCTTCTTACTCCGCTTAATGGGCCGTCCAACAGGCGCTGGGCCCACTGGCGGTAGGACGACCTGGTGAAGTGTGTCCCGTCACTTTTTTCTAAGTCCTCGGTAAGATTCTTCATATTATACCAAGGAACACTCAAGCCCCCCAGAACTCCTTGTTGATGCTCTCTTATTTTCTGCCTGAATTGATCGTAAGGTGTTCCAGAGGGCTCAATCTTTGAAGAGTGAGAAGGGCCCAGCCAAATCACTTGTGAGCTGGCTCCTTGAATCACATTCACCCACTTTCTCACGCGGGCCTCATATATTTCCCTTTTGTTATCGTGCCACATAGTATATGAGTCATTTCCACCTAAACCAACTATAACAAGATTGGGCTTAAAGTTTTTTAGGGTTGTTTGTACAAGGCCGCCGGAGTCCTCGATTGACCAGAAACCAGCCTTTACAAACAAGCCGCGAGTCGGCTTGGCAAGAATCTTGACTTCCTGGGCGCCCTGTTTTTCTAGATCGCGTTTAATTTCTTGTGACAAGGACGTCCCTGCCATCTGACTGTCTCCTATAAGCAAAATTCGACTTCCTCCGCTGACGCGGGGGGCACTTCCCTCGCGGGCTGTGGGGGCAGATGGTCCACTAGCATTCGAGGCCTGGTCGCAACCAGGAGAGGGAGCGGGTTCAGATCCGGGCGTTCCGGGCTCGGCGGTGTATCCCTTATCCGCTAGCAAAGCTTTACTCCGGTCCCACTGTGCAAAGCTATGGCGCGCTGCACGCAGCTTTTCAATCACTTCCTCGGGAGGGTGACCGGAACGATTATTTGCGGTGCCCGCATAACGGCTTTGGCCCCTTTGGTTGCCAGCTTCAGCATATTGGAGCGGAAAAGAAGCCCATTCTTTGGCAACTTGCTGGCCGGCCTCACACTCGTTGTTGTGTAATCCCAATAGATAACTCCCAAGCTTTGGGCGCTGCATTAAGAGTAGCTGGAGCGCCATCGTTTCTTGGGTCGTTGAATTAAATTGTTTATTACTATTAACATTTATCCCCAACGCGGCCAGAGTCTCGCGGTACGTAGACGGAACCCATTGATATTTTCCAACTGCCATGATGCCCGGGCCCGAGGTCTTGCCGGATAGCTGCCGGGGAGATTTGGCTACCAAATGGGCTCTGGAGCCTGCGGGCTTGCCCTTGAACGCTTTCATATAGGAGAGTACTTCTGAAATTGTCATACTTGTTAAGTTTTTTCCTAGAAGTTCTATGGTCTTCCCGATAGAGTCACCCCCATCGCCGCGATTTACAGAATTATACCCCCCCTCCTTGCTAGCAATATATGTCATTAAATCATCAAATGCGCCTCCCTGCCGAATAAGATCTAATTCGTTGTAGGAAAATCTAGGCTTTACCTTAGAAATAGGGCCCTGCTTCACCCCAGCCTCGGAGCAATTGGTGCCGGTGTTGGTGGGTCCTGTGTATTGACAGTCGGATCCATTGTACGCGTTGCGGGAAGATCCCCCTGGTCCTCCAGCTTTGCGAGCGGCGCCTTCAAATGGGGACTCTCCAACTATCTCCACAATGACCGGATCAGTTAGGCTCTCCAAGTCTTTAAACTCTACCCCCACTTCAGTATCATTGGGTATTCGTTTGGGAGATTTAGAGTCGCTGCCGGGGGCAACAACATTGGCGGCTGCATAAACTTCTAGATAATCAAAGATTTTTGGATCCTCTGGGTTCTGGGGTCGGCCGCGCGGTTCTATTTCTGGGATATAGACATAGTATACCCACTCCGCTTGGACGCCGTCTTTCAGAGCCTTCGTCATCATACGCTTATGGAAAGGCAGTCGGAGCGACCCCAACACCCACCCATTAAGTTTTTCAAGACTTTTCGTAATGTCGGGGGTGTAACCAGCTTCGTCGGCTATCTTTATTGCCTGGTCCGGAGATGTTCCAGCGGCCGAATAGACAGGTGCATTCTCATCCGGGCGGAGATCGTCTAACATTCCCCATTTCTGGTCTTTAAAGAGCGTCATTAGACACCAGTGGGGGTACCCCCGGAAGGTCCGCTGCTCTCTGACGGTGACGGCGCAGACGGGCTGCCATCTGGACCAGCACCGCAGGACGGAGGAGTGCGCGGCGGCGTGGCGGTCGCGACTTCACCAGTTGTTCGGTTTTGAACTTTGCCGTTTTTCTTTAAAATTACTCGATAGTAGTTATTCTTGTACGCGTGAAGATCAGAATAATATCCATTACTATCAAGATTTAATGTAAGATAGTTAAAGCCAGTTTCTTTGCTATCGCCCGGGCGCCCTCCTTTGGAGGTATCACTTAGATTTCCGCCGGCTAAATAAGCTTTACTTCCTTCAACGGCATACACAACATCTCCGTGGCTAGCCCATGCAGCAGCGCCGGGGGACTGGTTGGGATACATCAAAATATCTCCTATTTGTGCTTTTATGCCCGGCTGAGGCTGCCACAGAGTCCAGCCGCCGACTCCTTTTTTGGCATTTTTTGCATAGCCTGTGTGGGCACGGCTGCCACCAAAGCTGGGGTCACTTTTCATTATCACATAGGAGATATAGGCAGCGCTCCAAGCCCAAGCTGTACATTTGCCAGTACCGTCTATTCCGATACCTCTCCAATAGACGTTGAGGCGCGCCTTGGTTTCGTCCGAGTCACATTCCTTCTTGCCTTTCCAATATGTAAGCTCGCGTTGTACTGTAGAGGTCAAAGATGTCGGAAATGCTGGGCTTGATATAATCTCCTGCTCTGGGGTGATCACTTGTGCGCCCGGAAGGAGCGTTGAAAAAATAACGTTGTCGCGCTCCTTCGCTGTGGCCGGCGGGCCCGAGAGCGCGGTGGCTGCGGGGCCGCATCCACCCCCACCGCCACCACCGCGATATTGGTTGCGACTTCCTTGGGCCGGGGCGGCCGCCTGCATTTCGGGCGTAATGGGGGATTGACCAATAACCTCCACGATCATCGGGAACTCGTAGCCCCCCAGATCATTGAATTCTATTACCACCTCAGAATCATTAGGAATGCGTACAAGGTCTCCCTTTTCGCCCGTTATTCCCACCGCGGTGTTAGAAACGTGTACATCGCGATATGTTTCAGAACGCTTAGTCAGTCCCATCTTTTTTGGGCGTCCCAAGCAGCCGGAGGTGGTGGGCATCCAAACCTTATATACCCACTCAGTGGTTTGGGGCGTCTTGCCCTCGGTCTGCTTTCCGAGATAAAACTTCGATTCTGCCGGAGTTTCCATCTGTCCATGGACCACGCGACCCTTGAAGCGGCGCACCTTTCTCAATATATTAGGCGTAAAGGGCTTAGACACAATATTGAAAAGTACAGTCGTGGCGGATGTCGATCTTGAATCGTAAACAGGCTCGTTCTGGGGGCCGTCGAGGAGACCCCACGAATCCCACTTAACGTCCTTAAACATTGTCATTTACTCAGAATCCTGAGTTTCATTCAGTATGTCGTAAAGTTCTTCCTTATCGGATTCAGTAAGACCAAATTGCTGTGATTTTTGCTTTTGAAGCAGTGCAGCAACTTTGACCATTTGTTCGTTGGATCGCTGGAGATTCTCCACGTATTTGGCTGCGATCGTGCCCATTTCCCTGCGCGCAGTTTCTGACTGTTTCATATCAGTCATTGTGTCCATCAGAAGTGTTTTGGCCAGAGCGCGGTCTTCACGAATATTCCTCGTGGTTTCTTCGATGTATTTATCTAAATTTAGATGTCGCCTTTTTCCCATTTATTTTTAAACGTCCTATATCGTTTTCTCAACTTATTGAGATTGTTCACAACCTGTTTGGTATTGAGGCCGGTGATCTCTCGTAAGTATAAATAAATAGCTTTTTTATTAAAAATTTCAATGTCGTTGGCCGATTCAAACAAAATTTTTACAGCCTGGAGAACTTTGCGTTCGTTGTCCTTAAGCATAAATCCGTCCCACGTACTCATCTCTGTGTATAGTGAGAGCCAAAACTCTTTTTCTTCGCGTAAATCATTATAGGATCTTTCAGAAGATATAACCTCTTCTTCAAGCTGGTTGATCATATCTTCCAGATAGACCTCAGTCCGATTTTGTTTTTGAACCTTTTTAACCTTATGAATAAACCAATTCTTGGTTATTACCGAAAAGTATGAAAACGCTTTAGATCCTCGCTTCGGATCATATTTATCTAAAATGGTGGTTAGGAAGATCTTACATTCGTCGCGATACGATCCAATATTTGGAAGAGATGTAAACCGATAAGTATAAACAATTTTGTCCACCATTTGATCGAAGGCTGGTTGGATCCATTTAATATATAACTGGGTACGCTCTTCCCGGCAACGCGTGTTCGCGTAGGCTACAATCGCGTCTTCATGGTCTTTGGTAAAATAATGATTTTTACGTCGGGATCTCTTCGATTTCGGCTTCGGCATCGTTCAACTCCATTTCTGTCTCGTAATCAAGAGTGTATTCGAATATACTTCGAAAATTCTCTATCTCTTCTCGTGCATCACGGGTTTTTTCTAAAAGTTCTTGAATTATAGGCTCCCCGTAAAACATCTCCATATTATACAGTGACTTAGTAAATATCTCATATGCTTTAAATGTCAAAAATATATCCGACAGATTCATCGATAAAAAGAAGAATTTCCTTAAAAGGGAAATTACATACCAGATTAATGCACCATTAAACAAGAGGGATATAACGAGTATAACTATAAGCTCAGTCACTATTTTTCCTTACTACGTTCCTTGTGTAATCCCTGCTTTTGCTGCTTTAATTCTTTTCGTGCATCTTTGATAAACCCCTCCGTCTCGTCGCCCACCTTTTTCTTCACAGTGGGTTTTGACGACATAGGTCTAAAGCTTGTCAACATTTTTTTCAGGGCACCTAAACCCAAACACCTAGGGCAATCAGTCTCTTCCTCAGAAGATAGATGATCTAGTATTAGTATTGTATCGCAACAATTACAATAATACTGATACCTAGGCACCTAGGCATCTAATTCGGTGTCGAGATCTTCAGCGGCTTCAGTTAGTGTGATACTGTTTAACTCGACTACCGGAGGATTAGTAACCATGAGATGAGTTTTCGATGAATCGGAGGGATCGATTTGAAAATCCATTTCTTGTAGCATAGGAACAATATCAGACTGTTCCAGCAATGACTTTTGTAAAGCCATCATTAAGGCGCCCATAGCCTGGTTTCCAAGTCTCATCGGCGCGATTCTCGCTCCTCAAGCGCTCGTATACGCTTGTCAATATCGGCCAAATGTTTCTCTAGATCACGAGCTTGGTCGCGAAAACCAGCGCGAAGCATTCCGTCCACAATCTCTCGAACGGCGCCTTCTTGTAGGCCTCTAGATGTAGTTTTTGCCACTTTATTTCTCATTTTTGTCTCCTTAGTTTGTAAGTTCTGCATAGAGCTTAGTGTTTATTCTATACCCTATCTCTCTATAAATTAACTTCTTTTTTTCATTTGTTGGGTTTGGAAGAAAGAATCCGAATTTATTGCCTTATCGCAGATAAGCAAATCATACGCTGGTTTCTCTCCTACGCTCAAGTGGTGATATTTACACCCCCACTCCTGCAATTGGGATTCGGTCACAGCGTACCAATCAATTCCCGTAATATAGCCGCGGGCAGTCCAATAAGTAATGTCGTGCCCTGCGTCATAGAGTTCGTTGATAGTGCCTATACGTTCGAAGTTGGGTATGGCGTCGGGATAATGCCTCTCCCCTTCATAGTCGCAGATAGTTTCATCGATGTCTACGTATACCTTCATACAATGTCCAAATAGCAGCATCTGTGCTTTTGGTCAGCGGTGAGTTGATCGTACTGCGCCTGCAATATTTTAAAGCGGCCGAATTTTTCAATTTTAATATATCCCTTTTTAAAAAAGGACTTAAGATCGATGGTCATAGAATTTCTCCAGTGGAAAGTGTTGCTTGGAAATATCAGCAGTTAGATTGTTTTTATAGTTTTCGCCCAAATTCTGAAATTTCGTTGTGGGTTGCCAATAATTTAATACGTAGTCCCAGAATACAGTATATTGCATACGGGAAAAATTATACTCCGTAGGGCCGTGGTTGGCGCCGCCCGGAGCCTTCTGGGGTTCAAAAACGCTATTGGGTGCACTGCTTAAATCTTTCGGATACCCATCCATACCCACAAAAGCTACCTCCGTTGCCTTTAATGAAACAGCTAGACAGATTAGTCTCGTGACTGTGCCCACTCTCCCAAAATATCGTGGATGATAAAAGGTAGAGCGATGAGGGTATCTTTTGTTAAAATCTTGAAGATGCTCAGGATGGCGATTGATGCGGCCGTCAAATACACTTATAGTTTTAGGATGGTTAAAAAGATACTCATTTAGTTCTTTATCATAAAGGCTTACTTCATTTCCTAAATTAACTAAAGCAATATCCTTCTGTGCCAATTCAGGATGTTTAAAAAAGTGATTACACGACCACAAATAGTCATAAGGATACTGGTCCCAGTCGACTAAATCGGTAGAGGGGCCAGCTCCCACGATGAGGATTTTACTGCCTACAAAGTGCTGAAGGGCTGACGGTCTCCCGATCACCCCCTCTTTGTCGAGAGAAACATCGTCTGTGTATAGGCTCGTGTACACCGGTGCGATCGACTTGTACCCGTGTTGCTTGTCCTCTAGAAAGATATCGGGGGGTGTTAGCACTGCCGCCATCAAGGTGTTGTTCAGGGCATACACATCGCGATTTTTATATGTTTGGTCGATGCCAAAACACCTATCACTCGCTTCATCATACCATACATTATACTTTGGGAGCTGCTTTATTTCCTCCATATATTTATAGAAGGATTGTTTAGCCGACGCACTTATTTCTTTGTCGAGTGTTTTATCGGTATAAATTAGAATACAATCATTCCACCTCATTAGTCACCCCCAACTCATATAATTTTTCCCCCACCTTAAATTGCCACTCATAATCAATATCAAAAGCTTCTAATTCTTCCATAGTGAATAATTCCGGTTCGGGTGGTGATTTAGTATCCATCCAATGACCATTACCTATTATATCCATTCTACTAGCATACAAACAATGTGCAGCTTCATAAACCGGTTCAACAAATTTTGTATTCATTATTGTTGCACCATTCCAATTTGTTATTGGTTTTTTATCCTTATCCCAATAATAAGTTTTCTTTTCAAATACTGCAAAACCACCTTCACTATTAGATTGTAAAAAATGTTCTACAAAAGAATCAATCGTTTCTATTTTTAATAAAGGATTACACGCACTAACCAATATAATATATTTAAATGGTAATTTATCATGCCACTCATATATTTCTGATAGGGGTTCGCCTTCTGAAAATGCTGATTGTTCACTTCTATTAAAAATATTAATATTATGTTTTATACCAACTTCTTTTAATTCTTCTTCATACGCTGAAAAATAAATATTTTCAGATGGTATAACTTTTGAAGATTTTAATTTTTCAAATAAAATATCAACAAGTGTAGTTCCTGCAAATGGTCTTAGCATTTTACCTGGAACTCTTTGTGAACCCAATCTTGCTTGAACAACTATACATACATCATTTATATTTTTCATAATTACTCCATTTCTGCTAATTTAATTTTTAATTTTTTACCATCCTTTGTTCTAATAAATGCATTTGGATATGGGTCTTGTAACATTCTAATTTTATTATGAAGATATTCTGCATCTTTATTTAAAATTTCATCAAATGTAATTTCACTCATTTCTGGTTTTCTTCTTTTATGATATGTAGCATTTGATTCATCTTGTTTGTATTGAGTATACCCATTGTCTAAAATGTTCAATGTTAATTCCAATCCAACTTTAGTAATTCTATTAAATATTTCATTTAAATTTCCTTTTAATGATAAAAATTTTTGAGCTATAATATCACCAGTATCAATACCATCATCCATCAAAAACAAAGTTACTGCACTATCTTTCTCACCTCTTATTATCTGATTTTGAATAGGACTTCCTCCTCTGTATTTTGGTAATGGTGATGGATGAAGCATAATACATTTAAAATCATTTATTAATTTTGGATTAATAATCTTACTCCAACCATAAAATAAAATATAATCTGGATTATAATTTCTTATGTTATTCTCATCATATTCATTTTCATTTCTAATAATGTAAGTATCATATCCATCGAAATTTAAATAATCATAAATTTTTAAAGCCCAATCCCTATATCCTACACAACATACTTTCATCTATAACTCCTAAATAATTTAAAAGCTTCTGCATATGAAACACCTATCTGCATACCTCTGTATTTTGCTAATGTAGTTATACCTTCTGTTGAGCGTGGATATGGCCAATTACTAATTTCTGTTGTGTATTTATTTATAGATTCAATCTTTTTCTGTATATTTGATTCTGATAATCCCATAAATATGTTTGGATTAAACGAATCATTAAAATTCCATTCAGTAGAAGATAATACCTCATATAAATAAACATCATTAACAAAAGTCTTAGAACCAGGCCTTGTAGCTATTCTTGTAGATTCAAATATTATTCTATGGTCTTTATTTGTATCAGTATTTGAATGAGTATAAACAGAATATGGTTTAAAAGTATTTATTTCTTTTTCAATTATTTTATTAATATCTATTAATGGCTCTCTATCTAACCTTCCACAGGGTAAATCATAAAATTCATATGAATTTACACCAAGATGATTTAGAGATTTAATAGCACAATCAGTTCTAAATTTTATCTGTTTCTTTACATCATCACTTTCAATATCACATTTATTATATCTACAACTTGTTCCTTCTGCTAAAAATATAACTCTAACATCATAATCAGTATCACAAAATTTATTTATAACTCCACCACAACCCAACTCTACATCATCTGGATGTGCACCAATGAATAAAACTTTACTCATATTCACTCCTTAGTAATGACAAGATATGTGATGTATAATATTTACCTTTATGAAAATAATGTTCTCTTAAAGATGCATCTATCTTAAATCCAAGTGATTGAAAGAAATCTAATTTCTTAGTATCTATCTCATATACTTCCACCCATAATTTATTGAGGTTCAAAGTATTAAATCCATAATTTAAAATGATTTTGATAGCGTCTGGTGAATATTTTTCATCAATCCATTCTCCATCCTTACCAATATAAAAATGTACATCTCCGTGTCTATTAACCCAATCAATATAAGTTATTCCGGTAACTCCAATATCTTGGCCATCACCACAATCCCTAATAACAAACATTTCAAATCTATTATCTGTTATCATATTATTATACCAGTTTTCTTTTTGAGTAAGAGAAAAATCTCTGTATTCTCTAAAGTACTGCCTTAATGATTCATCGTTCCTCCAACTCTGTATTAGAGGTAAATCAGATTTCTCTATTGCTCTTATTCCTATTTTTTTATTTTTAGAGTATATCATCTTCTTTTAAATAATCTCCATTTGGTATATCTCTATTTAAATTTTTACCTAAAATTGATTCAAAATAATTTATATTAAATGCATCTTTTGGACAGGGTCTTTGAAATTCAAAATCATCTCTGAAAATCGTATCACCTTTGTTCATATCTTTTGTAAATCTAATAGCTCTTCTTTGTAATACGATTGTTTCTTTTTCATTATCTTGAACTTCTTTTGTAAAATGACCAAGAGACCTTTCTAATATCCTCGTATTATCTACCATCTCTTTCCAAGTTTTAGGTGTCATAGAGAATGGATGGTCTGGTCCAGGTCTATTTATATCATCAGTAAAATGTTTTTCAACAACTCTTGCACCTAAACTAATAGCACCAAGTGTTGTAACACAACCATAAGTGTGGTCACTCAATCCAAGAACAACATTTGGAAAATTATCCTTATAAGTTTGTAAAACATTTAAATGAATATAATCAAAGTTTTCATCATTACCTGTATAGTTTGTATTACATTGCATTAACACAACATCAACATTATATGATTCTAATAATTCTACTGCTCTTGTAACTTCATCAATTGTAGCTGCTCCTGTAGCAATCATTACAGGTTTTCCCTTTTCTGCAACTTTCTTCAACATAGGTTCAAATGCTAAATCACCAGAACCTATCTTATAACAATCTACATATTCATCTAAATGGTCAACCACATCTAAATCATATGGTGTAGAAAATATATTAATACCAATAACATCACAATACTCTTTCAATTCACCTGTCCAAGATGTTGGAACTTCTGCATCTTTATAAACTTCATATATAGTTTTATCCCAAGAAGATTGATGACTGAATTTACCACCTAAATTTTTAAATCCATAATCACTAACATACTTTTTACAATCGTGATGTTGAAACTTAACTGCATCTGCACCACTTTCTTTTGCTAATAAACACAAATGTTTTGCTCTTTCCAAATCACCATCGTGATTGGCTGCTATATCAGCAATAAAATATGTAGGATGAGAACCACCTATCTTTGTATTTCCAATTGAAATTTCATCTTGTATATAAAATATTTCTTTCATCATATCTCCATATCATTTTTAAGTTGATTTAAACCAATGTCCAAACTTAAATTAACACCAAAAGAATTTAATGATTTAATATCTAAAGTGGTATCCATTGGTCTTTTTATATTTTTATTAACATCAGATAATTTTCCCTCTGATATTAAATTTGAATTATATCCAAAAACTTTACATAGTTTTTTTAGAAACATAAATTTACTAACTGAATAATTTCCTCCAACATTTATATGTCCTACAACTCCAGACTGAATTAAATGATATACAGATTCTACCAGTTGTTTAGTATATACTGCATTAAAAATAACATCTGAAAATCCAGTTATAACTTCTGAATTTTTAAAACTATTTAGTGCCCATTCTACAAGAGAATTTTTAGAACTTGAATTAAATCCATATATATTTGTCCTCACTATTATAGAATTTTTATTATTTAAACGACATACTTCTTCCCCTAAGTATTTTGTTTTAGCGTAAAAATTAATAGGATTAATTACAGAATCACTTGATATATAAATAAATTTAGATT
>Ga0080013_1000387_pt1 | contig 62647 bp, 63 predicted proteins | sample ETNvirenome_6_85_FD_69236 | JGI IMG/M metagenome (GOLD analysis project Ga0080013, IMG submission 69236) | Marine viral communities from the Pacific Ocean - ETNP_6_85 (SPADES assembly) (version 2) | ecosystem: Environmental > Aquatic > Marine > Oceanic | place: Pacific Ocean | collected 2013-06-19 | reverse complement strand
ATAAAGAGAGAGATATCAATTGGAAAAGTCGATAAACATGCTGTTACATCTGAAGTCATGCTCGGTACGGTGAAAAATAAATTGGAAAAACTAAGGGCATTGAGAAAAAATGGCAGTTAAACCTATAACGAATAAACAGGCTGTAAATACTACAGCTATAAATAGAGCCGAACAGAAAACATTTAAAGGCGTTAACAACAGAGGCGGTAATAGGTCTTCAACTGTGACACCTGGAATAGACATTACTAAAAATTATGCTATAAATATAAAGGATATAGATACATCGGTTATGAATCACGTAAAGAACGTCATGTCCCCTCAGGTATCAGAAACCGGTGAGCAGGTAAAAGTTCCAGTTTTATACGGTAACGAAGAGAGATGGGTCTCCGTGAGAAAAAGAGGAGTAATCAGAGACAAGACTGGATCTCTTATTTTACCACTTATCGTATTAAGAAGGACGGATGTTGCGAAAAATGACGGAATAAATCAGGCGTTTAAACACGATGTCAAAGGGGATTACGTCAATGTCGTACGTACATCTAAGTGGTCAAGGCATAATAGATATAGTAGATTTTCCGTCTTACAGGGCGAAGATCCAGTAACTGAACACTTGTTGACAAGTCCAGCTAATTTTGTCAATGTTACGTATGACTTCATTTTATGGACTAATTATATGGAGCAGATGAACGCATTAGTAGAATCATTTGTAGAACAGAATAATACGTATTGGGGTAGTAGCGAAGATTATAAATTTTTATGCGACATTGATTCGTTTTCAGATGCATCCGAAATGGACGTTTCGGGAGAACGATTCATAAAGACCACATTCACTGGTGTTTTCAAAGGTTACTTACTATCCGAAGTAACTTCTAATGTAATAGTTAATACGAAATTTGATATTAAACGATCATTTAGTAGTCCTAGAAAAGTCGTTTTTGGTGAAAAATTATTATAATTTATCTCTTTATTAGAAACTAATTATATATTTATATATAATAAAAATGATATTCAATAAATAACTATTACGAAGAAATACTTAAAATTGATAAAATTTCAAAACAAATATATAGGAGGTTATAAATGACTGATAATATTGAAACCGATGTGAAATTCACAGAAAAAGAACTGGAGAAGATTAAATCCTTTCAGCAGAAATACGTTAATGTTCAATTATCTTTTGGGCAAATTGAGCTATCTAAGATGAGGTTTGAAGAACAATTGACACTGTTGGACGAATCATACGAAAATACTGTAAAGGAATTAAATAAAGTTCAACAAGAAGAACGTGAATTCATAGATAATATAAATAAAAAATACGGTGACGGTGTATTAGATCCTCAGACGGGTGTATTTACACCTAGAACTGAGTAGTTATATAGATTAATTTTATTTTTTAAGCTTATTCCTTATATTTATATATGATAGGATATTAGGCTGTTTTTTGTTAAAAACTATCATATACTACTACATTTTTGGGAGAATATAAATGCCATCGTCAGAGAAAATACTTAGTCCAGGCGTCTTTACTAACGAGATAGATCAAACGTTTTTGCCAGCTGCAGTTGCCGACATAGGAGCGGCATTAATTGGGCCTACCGTTAAGGGACCGGCCGGAATTCCAAAAGTTGTCAATTCCTTTTCGGAATACCAGACAATGTTTGGAGATTCCTTCAAGAGTGGAAGTGGGACTTACTCATATTTCACGTCAATAACGGCAAGAGAATACCTCAAACACGCCGATAAATTAACAGTGATCAGGATACTAGCAGCTGGAAGCGCAGGCTTCGGAAATGCCACGGCATTCGTTCCCACTGGAAGTGGAAATTTTCATACGGGTAGTACAGTAAATAATTATACGGGTTCCGGAGCATTTTCATTTAAACTCCACACGTTGGCAGACGGTTCGCTTCAGAACGGAGTTAAAAGCGGAAAAGGAGGACTCGAGGGTGCTGACAGTGGACAGGGAACGGATTTAGGTAAAAATAATATACTCCTTTCAGGTTCTTCGGATAATTTGAGATGGGAGATATCGACTACTAATCCCAAGAAAGGTACGTTCACGCTTTTGATTAGACGAGGAACCGATACTCACAAGAGGAAACAGCCCGTAGAGAATTGGAATAACTTATCGTTAGATCCTAATGCTACCAATTATATTGCAAAAGTTATAGGAGACCAAGATTTTTGGCTTGTGGACTCTGGAGGTACTCGCCCTTATTTACAGGCTAGCGGATCTTATCCGAATAATTCCAAATATGTGAGAGTCGAAGTCGCTAAATCTACTCTTAATTACTTGAACGAAAACGGAGAGATTCGAGATAACGTATTGAGTTCTTCGTTGCCAGGTCTGAATAGCGGATCTTTTTCCGAAGGTTCTGATGGATATGTGGGATTTGATGGGATCGGCGCACAGAAAGGTAGCACCAGTAATGAAGCTTTATTTTACAGTGATATTACAGATGGCAATGCACAAGGATTCGATTTAAATTCTGCTGCTAATGGAAAGACTGCTTACGAAGACGCTATAAACCTCTTAGCTAATCAAGACGAGTTTGATATCAATTTAGTAATGATGCCCGGCGTCACGGACGAAGGAAATGGCGGAGGATCATTGGTAACGACTGCTATCAACATGTGTGAAGACAGAGGCGATTGTTTTGTAGTAGCAGATCCTACGTTGTACGGTTCTGCATTATCTACTGCGAAAGATCAAGCCAAAGGTCGAGATTCTAATTATGCTGCGATGTATTATCCATGGGTTCAAGTGTCAGATGCTTCTATAGGTAGAAATGTCTGGGCCCCGCCTTCTACTGTCATAGGAGGAGTGTACTCTTTCAACGACAAAGTCGCGCATCCATGGTTTGCTCCGGCAGGTCTGAATCGCGGAGGAATAGACATGGCAGTCCAAGCAGAGAGGAAATTGACGAGAAATAATCGCGATGATCTTTATGATTTTAACATCAATCCCGTTGCGACTTTTCCTGGACAAGGAATTTGTGTATGGGGTCAAAAGACTCTTCAGAAGAAAGCATCTGCATTAGATAGAGTCAATGTCAGGAGATTATTGATTAAAGTGAAGAAATTCATTGCTAGTTCTTCGAGATTCTTGGTCTTTGAACAGAATAATTCCAAGACGCGAAGGAGATTTTTAAATATAGTAAATCCGTTTTTAGAGCAGGTTCAGTCGAACAGTGGATTGACGACATTTAAAGTCGTCATGGATGAAACAAATAACACACAAGATGTAGTCGATAGGAATATCCTGTATGGTCAGATTTTTTTACAACCTACTAGAACAGCAGAATTCGTTGTTCTGGACTTCACAGTTCAACCTACTGGAGCTACATTTCCGGAGTAATAGAATGATACATAATAATAATATTTTTGGAGAAATTTAATGGCATCGTCAGAGAAAATAATTAGTCCAGGCGTTTTTACTAATGAGATAGATCAGACTTTTTTACCGGCCGCCGTCGAAGATATAGGAGCTGCTTTGATCGGGCCTACCGTTAGAGGACCAGCCGGTATACCGACGGTAGTCAATAGTTATTCTGAATTCAAAGCCATGTTTGGCGATACGTTCTCGAGCGGAAGCAGTTCTGTAACTCGGAATTTTCAGTACTTTACGTCTCTCACGGCAAAAGAGTATTTGAAACACAATTCTCCGCTGACCGTCATAAGAGTGTTAGCCGGAGATTACGGTAAAGCTTCTGCTACGATATCTTCCTCGATCGATCCAAGTCAGGTAGGAGGATCTACATTTGCTACGATGAGCGTGAGCATGAGCAGGCTCGTTCATTCTGAAACGCCAGGACCAAGTGGATTTATTACTTGTTCGCTTTCATACGGAGATCATGCACAAGGAGGAGGAGGATCTAAGACTGTTACTTTTTTCGTAGGAGCAACGGCTTCTTTCGGACGAAGTACTGATGAATCTCTTTTTCTTTCAGGTATAGAATCTAGGTCATCTGCTGTAGTATGGATAGATTCAGGTTCGGCTGCTCTTCAAATGGGTGCAAGTTTTAGGAATGAAATAAATAACTCTTCTTCTATTTTTCCTGGAGGGTTGTCTGCGAGCTTAAGCCCAGCAAATACCGCAAACGATGCGGACGTCTTAAAGTTGGTGTTTGGACAACCTGGTGCGTTCGGCGTTTATGGTGGACAACATTACACATCAAGTGGGAATGCTGGTCAAGTTTTCGGTGGGTCACAGAGTGGTTCGTTACCGACGTTTCATACTGGATCTAAAACTAATACTAATGCGACAAATGGAATTAATCCTTTTGTTCCGAACCCTTCTGGATCAGTTACTACAAAGAATGCCCTTGGAGCCACCGGTCAGTTTTTCTTCGGTGGAGGGCACGATCTTAACAGTTCAACTAGTCCTTCTTTCAAGACCGTTTTAAAGTTACACACATTATCAGACGGAGCAGAATTGAATAGTAGAAGTAGCAATTGGTCTACAACTGGTTCAACGTTTTATAATAGAGAATCCGGTAATGGTCAATTAGTATCAGGATCTCGTAATAATTTTAAGTGGGAAATAACAAATGTAAACAAAGAGAAGGGCACGTTTTCATTCACTATACGAAGAGGCACAGACACAGACAGGAGAAAACAGGTTCTCGAGAAGTGGAACGATGTATCGTTAGATCCTAATGCCACTAATTACGTCGCTAAAGTAGTCGGAGATCAGTATTTCACTTTAAATGATTCCGGAGGTAATACACCTTACGTTTCAGTCACGGGTGATTATACAAATAGGTCTAAGTATGTAAGGGTCGAAGTTATAGAGACGACGGTCAATTATCTAGACGAGAACGGAGAAGTAGCTACTCCCGCTTATTCAGCATCGTTACCGGCGTATGCATCTGGTTCGAATAGTGGATCATTCGGTGGATCGTTCTCCGGTGGTAGTGATGGAACAGTACAACATCCGAAGAACTTTTACCATAACATAACAGATACTAACTCTCAAGGGCTCAATTTAAACGTTGCTGCTAAGGGAAAGACTTCTTATGAAGACGCTATAAATCTCATAGGAAATCCGGATGAGTTTGATATCAACTTGGTAATGATGCCAGGCGTAGTAGATGCCGGAACAGGAGGAGGAAGCTTGATAGGTAAAGCTATAAGCATGTGCGAAAACAGAGGCGATTGTTTCCTCATAGCCGATCCAACATTTTACGGTGCTACGATAGGAACAGCTACAGGTGAAGCGGAGTCTAGAGATTCTAGTTACGCTGCGATGTATTACCCATGGGTTCAGATTGCTAACGCAGAACTCAATGAAAACGTTTTTGTACCACCTTCAGTTGCGATGGCAGGAATCTACGCGTTCAACGATAAAGTCGCGCATCCATGGTTTGCTCCAGCAGGTCTGAATCGCGGAATCATAGATATGGCAGTCCAAGCAGAGAGAAAATTAATTCATGGACATAGAGACGAGTTATACGAATCGAATGTCAATCCTATAGCTACATTTCCTGGTCAAGGCGTCTGCGTATGGGGTCAAAAGACTCTTCAGAAGAAAGCGACCTCATTAGATAGAGTTAACGTGCGAAGGTTGTTGATTAAGCTTAAGAAGTTCTTTGCCAGTACTGCACGGTTCTTGGTCTTCGAACAGAATGACGCGAAGACTAGAAATAGATTCTTAAATATCGTGAATCCATTTATGGAGCAAGTCCAATCTAATTCTGGAGTCGAGGTGTTCAGAGTGGTAATGGACGATACGAACAACACACCAGATATCATAGATAGAAATATATTGTATGGACAGATATTCATTCAGCCCACGCGGTCTGCAGAATTCATCGTACTCGATTTCACTGTTCAGCCTACAGGCGCGACATTTCCTGAGTAATTTTTAGATGAAGAGATCTGAGAGCTTGCAATTATGGGCTATTTTTTATGCAAATATCATATTTATATATGACTTATGTAGTAATAACTTTAATAATATATTCGGAGAAAAATAATGGCTGAACTAGTAACTGCCAACGAAATAATGTATACACCATTTGAACCTAAGTTGAAAAACAGGTACATCATGGAGTTAGATGGCATACCCGCTTATCTCGTGAAAACTGCAAATAGACCTTCTATTTCCTTTGAGGAAGTAGAGCTTAATCACATGAACGTGAAGAGATACGTAAAAGGTAAAGCTACGTGGGAGACACTAGAAGTCACACTATATGATCCTGTTGTGCCATCAGCTGCACAAGCAGTTATGGAATGGGTTCGTTTATCACATGAATCTGTAACAGGTAGAGATGGGTATTCAGATTTTTATAAGAAAGAGATAACTTTCAACGTCTTAGGTCCAGTAGGAGATAAAGTAGAAGAATGGACGCTCAAAGGTGCGTGGATTCAAGCGGCTACATTTGGAGATTTAGATTTCTCTGTGAGCGATCCAGTTGAAATTTCTGTAACTCTTAGGTATGATTACGCTATACTACAATTCTAGGTCCGATTAACAGGTTATTAATCTTTAAGAGGTTTTTTAGTATTTATAAACATTGGAGACAATATGGTTGATAAACAGAAATTCCCTAGCGAAATGATAGACCTTCCAAGTGGGGGCTCAGTATATTCTGCTGATAGTCCATTGAGAAAAGGGAAAATAGAAGTAAAATATATGACGGCTAAAGAGGAAGATATTCTTACGTCTCAAAATCTCATCAAGAAAGGTATCGTATTAGACAAATTATTAGACTCTCTTATATTGACAGAAGGCGTTAAGAGCAAACACTTAATACTGGGCGATAAGAACGCAATTTTAGTCGCTGCACGTATTTTAGCTTATGGAGCAGAGTATGAGGTAGAAGTGACAGATCCGAATACCGATGAGAAACTTAAACATGTATTTGATTTATCTGATTGTCCGTTCAAAGAGCTTCCAGAAGACGTAGATTATTCCGAGAATAATTTTGAATTTGAATTACCCATATCAAAGAACAAGGTAACGTTCCAATTACTTACAGGCGTAGAGGAATCTAAAATAGACAAAGAATTAACAGCAGTTAAGAAATTAGGATCATCTGCTGAAATAACAACGAGGCTTCGTCACGTTATTACATCCGTAAACGATGAAACTGATAAATCTACTATATCAGAGTTTGTCAATACTTTACTTTCTAGAGATTCACTCGCATTGAGACAGGAGATACTGAGAGTTGCTCCAGATGTAGAGTTAAACCAAGAAATAGATTTAGGAGGTGAGTTGGTCACGGTAGATATACCGTTGACCACTGAGTTTTTTTGGCCTACGTCCTAACGATAAAGCAACCTTACACAAAAATATCTTTTTGTTAATATATCACGGGCAAGGGTTTACGTTTTCAGACGTGTACGACATGCCCATATATCTCAGAAATTTCTATACACAGGAATTGGTCAAGACTAAAAAAGAAGAGTCTGCTGAGATGAAGAAGAGTCAGCCTAAGTCCAGTAAAATATCTAGGCCTCCGACCTTCAAATCAAAACTTTAACTATAACCTAGTTCATTTCATATTTATATACGAAGCGGTGTAAAGCCGTTTCGGAGACTAAACATGAAAAATAAAAAATCATATATGAATTCTAATGCTATATTATCGGAAGGATTTTTCGATAAATTATTCAAGCATTTCAAGATCGATAAAGACAAAAAAGATACTGTTAAATCGAGCAAGACAATGAAGAAAAAACTCAAAAATTTAAACAGTGCGGTTTCAGAATTAGAAAAAGCAGTCAATGACAGGTTTGGGGGCGATATCAACTTAGATAAATTTGAGTTAAAGGACTTTAAATAGGACAGATAAATGCCAGAAAATGATGCCATAAAAAATGATGCCATAAAAAATGATGCCATAAAAGAAGCCATAGATCTTCAGGAAAAACTAAACGGATTAATCAAAGACGCTGCTCAAGGGTGGAACGATGGCGATGCGGCTTTACAGAAACAACTTGGAGCTCATAGAAAAATAGTAAAAGAAGCACAAGAATCTGCTGAAAAGGGAGATTATTCCGTTGATAGTCTCAGAAGTATGACATCTCTGCTAAACGAAGCAGCAGATGGAAATAAAGACATCAATCAGTGGATGAATAAGCGAAACAGTATAGAAGAAGATATAATCAAAGCTAAAAAGAAAGGCAATAAGCAGGGAGTAGAAGATTTAAATGTTGAGAAAAAAGTGGCGGATGAACAGATTGCATATTTGAACGCTCAGAGAGCTCGAGAGGCTAGAGCGAAGGCGTTAAATAAGTTGACGTTTGGGCTTTATGGAAAAATAAAAGAGGCTAAAAAGGCGTGGAAGGAAATGGACTCGTCAACGAAGCGTAAAGTCGTAGCTTGGGGAATGTTGACTGGTCTAATAGGAGCTGTTGTCGTAGCTTTTTCCATGTTGAAGAAACTCGCTTTTGGCTTTGCTACTGCTATAGACGAGTTAGGAGAGACTTTCGGAGTGGCCGGAGTTCGATCGGGTCAGTTACAATCTAATTTACTCGAAGGTCGTGAGAATGCTGTAGCGTTAGGAAAAGGATTGGGTGACGTCACGAGCGTGATGAACACTCTAACATCTGAATTCGGACTTTCTGCGATTGCTAGTTCTAGAATGGCGGATAACATATTGGATTCGGCTATGGCGATGGGATTGTCTACTGATGAAGGTGCTAAACTGTTTGGTACTCTAATGTCTATAGGTAATATGTCTCAAGAACAGGCGGAGAGGCTCGCGGAATCTACGTATAATTTAGCGGAAGCAAACGATGTGGCTCCTCAGGCCGTCATGAAGGACATAGCGGAGAACACGGAGGTATTTGCTAAGTTTTCGAAAGACTCCGGAAAGAACATAATGAAGACCGCGATCCAAGCCAAGAAATTAGGTATATCTCTGGGAGATGTAGCAGGAATAGCAGAAGGACTGTTAGATGTCGAGAGCTCGCTTACAGCAGAGATGGAAGCTTCGATGATGATCGGCAGACAGATAAACTTTTCTAGAGCTAGACAGCTGGCTTTGGAAGGCGACATGTCGGGTATGATGAACGAAGTTTTAGATCAATTGGGTGGAGAGGCAGAATGGAACGAGTTGAACATACTTCAACGACAATCTATGGCTAAGGCTCTCGGAACAGACGTGGCCACAATGGGGAAACTGGTCGGCGAACAAGCAAATTTGGCCGATGCCGCCGGCGATACAGAGATGGATTTGAAAGCTAAAGACTCTATGTCGGCACTGACGTCGCTTGGAAACGAAATCAAAAAGATAGGACTCAGCATACAACAATCCATAGGTGGATCGATCACGGAGGTTGTGAAAAGTTTTAAAACTTGGTTAGAAGATGCAGGCGGAATAGAGAAGATACAAGCTTTGGCTAAGAAATTCGGCGATACTATTGCAGGGTGGATAACGAAGTTTCAGACTCTGTTCGATGAGCAAGAAGACGGCACGACAAAGATGGATACTTGGTGGAATAATATTGTGAAAGTTTTAACTAATTTACCTAGCATATTAGTAGATATTACTGTGGCATTCGCCGGAATAAAGTTGGCAATATGGGCGATAAATCTAGCTATGGCTTCGAATCCAGTGGGAGCCATAATAGTCGGAGTTTTAGCTTTAGGAGCGGCCATTTTTTTAATAGCAAAACACTGGGATTTTGTTAAAGCAAAACTTAAACAGTTTTTCTCGTATTTATGGGGCAGACTTAAAATGATTCCGCAAATAATTTTTGACAGTTTTACTAAACCTTTTGAGGATGGATTTAGTGCAATTACAGATTTATTTTCAGGGGAGATCGGCATACTAGAGGCTTTTAAACGAATAGGTGGAGCTATATTTGATTTGTTTACGACTAAATTCAGAATGATAATGAATCTCATCGGAAATCTGTTTGGCGTGGAAAATCTAGGAGAACTGATAATTCAACCCATTAAGGACTTGTTCGGAACAGTTGTAGACTGGATTGCGGATAAATTTACGAATCTGAAAGATCGTATCGGTGAGATCTTTTCTGGTCTAGGTCCGATGTTGAGCGGTATGATTAAGGCTCCTTTTAATTTATTGATTAGTGGAATGAATTCGGCTATTGGTTTAATAAATTCTATGAATATTACTGTACCAGACTGGGTTTACGGAATAGGCGGCCAATCATGGGGAATGAATATAACTCCAATACCACATTTACAGACTGGTGGAGAAGTAAAAGAGACCGGTCTAGCAGTCGTTCACAAAGGTGAAGTGTTCTCCGGAGAAGGCGGATTGAATATAGCTCCGGTTGTCGGAGCCATATCGGAACTGAAAACAGAAATGGTACAGCTGAGGACCGAGATGAATAGTTACCTTGGAGCCGGAGGTATAACGTCTAGGCAGATAGGTCGTCATACGGTCAGCGGATTTCAAGAAGCCATTTTGGGAAGTTAAGAGATGTACTATGGGACTTGAGAATTTAAAGAGCGCATACAGTAACATAGAACCGTTTAATAGAAAGGACATAAGAGGCAACGATAGTTCTTTTGATAACATAGAACCGTTTAATAGAAAGGACATAAGAGGCAACGATAGTTCTTTTGACGATCTCGTACCGTACGATAAAATAGAGTTGACTAGTCTGACCAGTGTTCTCAATGTTAGAGACGTGGATGTAGATATACAATCATTGACGGCTAAAAAGTTAGGTATAGGAGATTTAAAGTTCGATACTCTTTATAATAGCGATCACACGAGTAAGACAGACGATAGGTTGAACATAAGATTCGGAGATTGGGGGTACAGGACTTCGCAATTTAATATAAAAGAACCGTACTATGTCACGTCCATAAAGAAAGACGGAGACAAGAGACTGAAAGAGAGCGCTTTGGCCACGTATGACATTCACATAGGACCTATCATGAGGTCTATAGGGTTTATGTCTTCGAATGCCGGTATAAGCTCAATGTTGTACAGAGGAATCAATCAGTATTTCAATAGGAGAACCAATAGAATATTTAATCCATTAGATTGGATTCCCATAGACATAACGGGTGAAGTGGGCGGCATAGGAATAGATGTAGAATCCATAATGGAAGAGTTCAGTCCTGTAGATTTTCGTTTCGGTCCAGGAACAAAGTATACTGATACTGTGTTTGAGTTTGGTGGAACAGAACCTACATCTATAAAAGCTGAATTATTAACGTTTCCTAATATAAGTTCTAATAAAATACCCCTTACACCGTTTTCTGGTGGAGTGGCTTTTCAAGTTTTAGGTAAAAACGCTTCAAAACTTGCCGGTCGTACAATGTTAGATTTTACAAATGTTGCTCCAAATGTTCCTACGAGTATTTTAGATATATTCGGAAGCTTTTCTAAGATTAAACTGTTTGAAGCACCTAAAATTGAAGATGCTGGTCCAGCTGGCGGATTTGGAAAATTAGGCGATCTTTCGAAAGTGAGATCGTTTGACTTGTCCTGGCATACAAGTAAGAGAATGCCGCCTCCTAAATTAGGTGAAGAAACTCCTACAAAACAAACACAACAGATAGGTCCATATAGTACTATACACGATCCTATTGCTGTTCCACTTACGACACATAACAAATACACCGAAGACTATATTCCTGGATATCCGGCAAAATTAGGTACAGGAGATCCGTTTACGACACTGCCAATTAGTGATTATGATCCACATAATAGAGGAGCAGAACTTGGTGAAGTAGAAAAAGAAGAATATGGAATGCCATTTTATTTCAAAGATCTTCGTGATGATTCTTATATCATTTTTAGAGCGTACATAACAGGACTAACAGAGGACGTGGCTCCATCTTGGAGTCCAGAGAATTACATAGGGAGAAGTTCTCCGGTTTATGTATACGAAAGAGCCGAGAGGACGATCAATTATACTCTAGATTTATTTGCTCACACCGAAGGAGAATTAGAGAGCATATATCAAAAATTAAACAGATTGACATCGATGTGTTATCCGGAGTATAAACGAGATACTACGTTTCCAGAGGAAGGAAAAATTAGAATGAAGCCCCCGCTGGTCAGATTTAGGATGGGAGAGTTATTTGGCGGTCCTAAGAAAGAATTACTCGGATTTATATCTAGCTTGTCTTATGTGTATCCGGATACGTCGACGTGGGAAACGAAGAAAGGGCGTAGAATTCCAAAACATGTACAGTCTTCTATATCGTTTACTGTCATACACGAAGAGGTTCCGAGTTTAGATTTTGCTAGAGAAAAATCAGGTATAGATGGAGTGACTAATGTGAGCTCTTTTTACGGAACAATATTGTCTGATGGAGGAGTCGGAAGAGCATGAGCAGATACGATAATACGAGTAGAAACGCTATAGATATGTCTTCGAGGTATTCGAATAGGTCTGGAAGAGTTTCTAAATACAATACCACTATTTATAAACAAGTAGAAGAGCGTAATTCTGATATATATGTGACTACCCAGTCTGGAGACAGATTAGATCTCTTGGCAGAAAAGTATTATGGGGACTCTTCTCTATGGTGGTTCATAGGGAGAGTGAACAACATATCTACATTAAATTTAGAAGGTGGATTATTATTGAGAATTCCAGCTTCAGCAGTAGATGCCAGTAACGAATAGTAGGTTTTAATATGGCATTCGATATGAATCGAGTCATCTTCGGTGAACCGATATCAGAAGAGGTTCAAGACAGGCTGAGGGCTAGACAAGAGTTAGCAACTAAACCGGATGTCGGCGAATCTGTTATATCCAAAATAAATAGCGATTTTATCGAAGGTCAAGGTGCGGGTCAAAAAGCCTTTGCAGATATGTCTTCTAGGGTTCCTTTCGCGCGCATGTGGACTGCAGTAAAGGCGATCCAATCGACTCCAGACGGGGGGGATTCTCCTACTTTGTATGATACACGAGAATTAGCTGCAGCTAAAATAAAACAATCAGACAGTGGACAATTTTTAAAGAAAGATGGAAATAAATATAAGGTATTTAATGTAGAATCAGTAAGCGATACCAAGGTATATCAGATTGGGAGTCACGTTTTGAGTCGGACATCGACGGTACCGACTGATTCAAAGACTCTAGGGACGACAGATATACAACAGACAGATGTGTTCCCATCGGAGTTTCAGTCTAATCAGAATGAGTTTTTTGCTCCACAAGCAGGTATAACTTCTGTTTCTTCTGAGACCATGGGCCTAGGATTCATGAAAAAGACGACGGTAAATTTCACTGTTTATAATTTTCATGATTTTGATAAGATATTTAGCAGATATTTCTTGAGACCTGGCGCCGGTATGTTTGTCGATTTTGGTTGGAGTACGTCTGAATTATACGATCCTAATACAATATTGGAAAAAAATACACTTGAAGGCGTGAGAGAGAAGTTGTATGATGGTAAAAGAGGTATCGTTACAAAGATGAAAGGAGATCTAGAGGTCATCTACGGATCTGTCGTGAATTACGATTCTAAGGTGACGAGTACTGGAGCGTTCGAGTGTTCAGTCGAATTATTGTCTCAAAACGCTGCTCTTTTGGCTCCAGAGATAGATGACGATATGAAGACTAAACTCAAAAAAGGATTAGATATATCTGTTTTGAATTATTTATATACTGTTTTGGCCCATGGGACTAGTCCTCGTAGAACTGGTTTTACTGCAAAGACTTTAGCGGAGTACGAAGATCAGCTAGGAGCTGAAATTGCTAACGCTTCCGGGCCCGGCAGTTCACATGTTTTATCAGATGACAGTGTACTCTATGGCGTATATTATGCGGAAGACGGAGACGAGAAAGCGTTATTCGTATCCTATGGGTTTTTCGAAGACGAATTACTAAATGGTGAATTTGCTTTAGGAGATAAAAAGAGTTATCGTGTAGGTTCGAAACCAGGAGAGCCGATGTATGATTCTCGTAATTCATATACGGTTTATAGTAAAGACTTATATGACAGACAAATTATGTCTCGATCTATAAAGAGGAGAAAGTTTTTATATCCCGAGAATTGGGATAATTCTTATAATAGTAAAAATTCAGTTGGTACTCCAACTCAAAGCGATAAGGATAGCGGTAAAATTCCATTAAGAGAATTATTCATCTCTGTTGATATGATAAAGAGAGCTATTGATAAGAACGATAATGTACAAAATCTGTTGAAGACCATCATGAAGGATTTAAAAGAAGATTCCGCAGAGCTTATTGATTTACGTATTAGTTCAGGCGATGCAGTCGGTGGTAATTTGTCGGTGAACGATGTGAATGTGATGCCTGGGTTTATTACTGATGACGAAAAAGACACGCACGATACTCTTTTTACGTTTAGACCTTTGTCTCCTAATTCTATTATTAAAGAGTATAATTTAAATTTTAAATTACCTTCTGGTGATATGGGAAATGCATTCATGGCCGAGGCTTTGAGTCCGAGTGAGACAATGTTTCCAGTTAGTAGCATGTTAGATACGGCCATGGCCAATAAGGTTGTATTAAATGAGACAAGTAATCTATCTAACATAGGTATAGAGTATCAACCGCCAACGGGTAGGTATTCTTTGGAGAAATATAAAAAGACAGTAAATGAAAAAGACGTAGCTATTATAGAATTTGGCACCGCTGAAAGAAATGTAACTTTAGTCTCGGATAAGTCTTTAAATACTTATTTAGATTCTGCACAAGGAGGAGCAGCGGACAAGGGCGAAAAGAGAGAGGTAAAGGTGAAGACCGATCCACAGCTGAGTTCTGATTCGTTAAGAGTTACTAATTCTATTGATAAATATTATACGGCTAGAGCAGGTCGAGCATATCTATCTGAACAAAAAGCGACTCCTTTATGGATCGAATTGTCTTTGGCATTATACGGGACTTCTGGAATTCTTCCTGGAAATTTATTTAGAGTAGACTATCTACCGTCTTTTCACATTAATAAGATAATGTTTAGAACTACGAAGATATCACATCAGATAGATTCTACGTGGACGACCACAATAGACTCGCAGATGGTGCTCCGACCTCAGAAAAAGATTAAGGATAGTATGTATAACACAGATATCGATATAATTTTAAGCAGATCCACCTTAAAGAATGAGCCGTTTAAATTGGCTGATGTCGAAAATCTCTTGCCGTATATAAATAATTTGAAACCCATAAATGTAAATAAGCACTTTAAACATATAACGGGCGTTTTCACTTTTGATGCTGCGGCGGATGGAGACGGTATAGAAGGAGCATATTCTAAAATAACGTCTACTGAGGAAGGAGAAGAGACTAAAGTTACGAAATACATCGGTTATTCTGATGTCATATCGGCTAATTTTGTTAAAACAGATTTAACTGAAGGCACGAAGTATTGGTTGATAACTCAGGGTAAATGGTGGATAATAGTCGATAAGAGTCGGGAGACTAAGATAAAAGACCAATATGATGTCGACGTATCTGAACCTCGTATAGTAGATAGTGGCGGAGGAGGTGCCGGATAATATCCGAACCTCTTATAATGTGAAAGTAAAAATAATATATGTTTAAGCATTTTTAATTTATAATTATAGAAAAGGTTATGAGTCATTATATAGTTATACCGATATTTTCGGATAAGTTCTTACATCCGTTACATGTCAAGAATAATTTGTCTTTATTGTACGTAAAAGAGGCGGGTAAGGACTCCGATATGTTGACTTTCGATCATTTGGATTTGCTTCGCGCGGACGAACTAGATTTTCTAGAAGATGAGATAATTTTAACTCCAGACAAGAAGCAACTTCTCTACGTTCACCCATTTAAACAGGTCTATGACATAAATTTGTTAAATTACTATATAGAAAATGAACCTATAAACGAAGACATAAACGTGAATGCTATGAATTTCTTAAACGATAGGTTTTATAATATAGATGATGTTAATACAGTGATACCTCTCTATAAACACCAAGAATATTGCGATATTTTTTCGGAAAGACTCTTATCGATTTGGGAGAAGAGGAACGAGATAGACTTTGAATCGTATGAGAGATACAACGATGATGCAGTTATGGCTTTCTCTTCGATAGAGAAGAACGGAATAACGGTGTCTAATATTTTCGATGAAAAGTACAAGAGACATTTATCAGAGAAAAAATTATACGGTAATTATTTTTTATACACTACAACGGGTCGACCAAGTAACAGCTTTGGGGGCATCAATTTTGCTGCTCTAGACGCTCCTAGAAGAGAGAAAGTGATACCGCGCAATGATATGCTTATAGAGTTTGATTACGATGCGTGTCACATAAGGTTGATCGCGAGTCTTATAGATTATAAATTTCCAGAAGGATCGGCTCACGATCACTTAGCAAAATTGTACGGTTTGGACAGAGATGACGGTAAGAAACTAACGTTCAAGTATCTCTATGGTGGGATTCCATTCGATGTCATTCAGTTGAATCCATTTTTCGATTCAGTTAATGATCTGACATGTATTTTATGGAAAGAATTTAACGAGACTGGCAAGATAGAGACTCCTATATATAAACGGCCAATATTTAAACAAAATCACAGAAATATTACTAAAACTAAGTTATTTAACTATTATATACAGGCAACAGAGACGGAGCAGAATATTAAAACAATAATCGAGCTTCAGAGATATTTATATATGATGAAGAGTAGACTAATATTATACATGTACGATGCTTTTTTAGTTGATTTCGACGAGACGGATGGTGCAGAATCTCTGAGACAAATGAAGAAAATACTGGAATCTGATAATTTTTTGACAAAGGTAAAAGCCGGTTTTAATTACAATTCTATGAAGGATATAACACATAAACTATAAAATGTCTGATTTTATAAATACAATAGTACGTGAGTGGTCGTACAATGTCGACGACGGCATGCCAAATGTAAAGAATCCTTTACACGTCATAGAGTTAGAGAATACTCTGAATGAGATGGAGTATTCTAGAACGTTCATAAGAGAATTGCTTAGGAATCTCAGACAAGAGGCAAAAGCTCAGGTTATAGCAAAGACATTGAAAAAAGCTAAAGAGAAAGCAGATTTAGGTCAAACGTATTCTTCTCCAGCATCTAAAAAGGTTTATAAGAAAGGAGAAGAAGGAGACGAAGGTGAATCTAAATCTGAACTGAAACCTAGCAAAGAAGGAATCGTTGCGTCTAACAAAATAAAAGAAAAAATAAAAAAAATTAAAAATCCAGAACAAAGGAAAAGCGCTATACTGGCAATGAAATTGGTTGACAAATATAATAATGCAAGAACTAACGATGAAAAACGAAAAGTAATACAAGCCATGGCAGATTCGGGTCTCTTTGCAATTAATGGAATGGGAGTTGCAACTAATAAATTTTATATTGATCCAGACAAAACTGGATTAAATAGAAAATTAATAGGAGATGACAATAAGTTTGCTAAAGAGATGCACAAAGCTATAGCTGATTCTGGAATTGATATGCCTGTAAGAGGATCGAGAACTGGTCAAAATAGATTTGGCCCTGGAAATTTATTGGGAAAAGTAGGAGAGAAAGGCGGAGGCAAGCCAACTAGTAGTTCTGTAGAGATAGAAGAAACAGAAAAAGGCGGAGTTATAGTAGGTGGCACAGAATTTAATCCAACACCGCCACTCACAGATAAGCAAAAAGATAAACGTAGAGAGCAATATAAAAATGCAGGTAAAACTGATGAAGAAGTAGACAGTCTAATTAGACAAGAAGAATCGCACAGAGAATGGAATAATAAGAAGATTGAAGCGTTAAAAAATGGTGAAGTTGAAGCATTAGATATTAAAGATGGTGATGGTAACATACAAGATACTGCAACAGATGAAGGTAGAAAGGGAGCCATAAAGGCTGTTGCAACAAGAATAAATGACAGAATGAAGGCATTATTAGGCGATGACTTAAATAAAGAGGGAATGCGCCATGTAAAGCTCGCACTAAATAATTTTGAAAAAGCTGCAGAAGATTATGCCAATGGAGATATAACAGCAGAAGATTATCAAAAAGCGCAAGAAAAACTTAAGGTTGAACTTGAACGAAATCCTGAAACAAAAGCATCTATGCCAAACTTAGAGGAAACATTTGATGCTATGGAAAATTGGAGTCAAGGCAGACATACCATATTGCCTTCAGCATCTAATTTTCCAGTTGGAGATATTTGGTCATTTGATCCTGTAGACTTACCAGAAGATGCAACACAGGAGCAAATTGCTCAACATATAAATATTATGACTAGCTCACACGGTTTAACATCTATAAAAGAAGGAAAGGGCGGAGCAAGTCAATCTAAAAATAAAATATCTCAGTCGAAGTATGCGTCATATAAGAAGAAAGATGGAACAGAAGTTTCAAGTGAAGAGGTATCTCAAGATTTAGTTGATCTATCAAGTAGTAATTACGAAGATGAGTGGAATGATAAAGACCCACAGGGAGGAATAGATAGAGCTGAAAGACAGACAGATGAGCTTATGGAAAAATATGGATTGTCTGATGATGAAATAGGAATAATTGATACTGATAGAGCTAGGTGGAAGAACAACGCAAAGAGGTATGCAAAAAAGACTGCAGAAAGATATGGTATTTCAGAAGATGAGGCAGAAAAATTATTACTTCGCAGATATAGAAATCACGATAGGGCTGTGTCATTAATGGCTCATATTAATAATGAAACTGTTGAGTCTCAAGGATTTACAAACATATCACACAAATATAAAACTACTAAACCTAATGAACAGGAAGTTGATGAAAATGGCGCACCGCGGTTTGAGGAAGATATTGATGGAAATCAAATATTAGACAAGCGCGGCAAACCAAAACCAATTTTAAAGAGAAAAGAAGTCAATGATATAACAAATGGCAGTTCAATTCTTGCATGTATGGATCCCAAAAAAGATCCAGGATTTAAAGCACCTTACGGTATACCAAATAATGTTAGAGCAAGTCATATTTATTCATGTGAAAATAAACATTCGAGTTAATATGAAAACACAACTACTTTGCACATTTACCAATAAAAAGAACATTGATAATACTATCAATAAGATAAAAGAGTCGTATACGATAGCTTTCAATAAGATTTACGTTCTTCAGAACGAAAACGATATAAGAGAATTAATCTGCACGTATAATGTAGAAGCAAATGGCGGAGTAGATTATAATTTAGTACAGAATACTATTTCGCTACATAGAAAAAAACATTCAAATACGTTATACACTATTAATGCATTGAACGAGGTTATAAAGAATTTAAACAATGGAATACTCGATACCGGTTATCAGGTACCTTGGGAAAATTTCAAGAATATGATAATGGTTACGAATTCAGAAGGACTTAACAAAATTAACACTAGAATTTTCAAAATAGTTAATATTTAATAATAAATCACAGGAGATTGGTTATGAGCAATGAATCAAATCTATATTACTTTTATACGGTGGGCTGTGGGTTTTGTAAGAAGGCAGACCCTATTGTAGACGAGTTAAACAAAGAAGGTCACGACATTCTTAAATTGGATCTTGCCGAGCAAGAGAATAAGGATATTGTAGAAGATCTTAAGAAAAAATACAATATCAGGTGCGGCACACCGTTATTTGTCAATGCAGAGACGGGTCATTTTATGTGTGGTTATAGGGAAAAAGATATCACATTAAAGTGGATTAATGGAGAAGAGATACCTCCTCCACCTAGACCTAAAGGACCTATGCCTAGAGCCCCATTTCATGGATCGACCAAAAAAGAAGAGAAAAAGTGGAAGAAAGAGTATGAAAAGTGGACGGATGAAAATTCTCATCTTCCAGGTCTTAAAACGGCCGATGAGTTATTAGAAATGCCTAGACCTAAATCGATGGCTCCACCGATGCCTAGGCCCGGATCATCGAATAACGATATAAAGAAATGGCGTACGGCTTATAAGAAATGGTCTAAAGAGAACAAGCATCTTCCTAATTTACTGCCTGTAGATCAACTTGAGCAGAGAATTAGAAATGCACCCAACCCTCAGCAACAGGCGAATCCTGCGGTTGAACAGAGACTGCAAGCTGTAGAGACTAAATTAGACAAACTTATAAGACACTTAGGTGTTAAGTGAAATATAGGCCTAAGCCAACAGTAGACAGACAAGCCACTCAAGAAGAATTAGATTGCATAGATAAAACAGAACAGATGTTGTCGGAAGAAAAAAAACTTCCGCCAGCATCTCAGATGATACGAAATTTAGCAACTGATCACTGGAGAAGTCTAAAAGCTTTCATCAAAGGAAAGCAAGTTATAGTCCCTCAAGAAATAGCAGAACAGCGATGGGAGATATGTAAAGGGTGTCCCTATTTGAAATACGATGTGACAAATCCAGACACGAATAAAAAAGACGGTCGATGTACTGAATGTGGATGTTTTATGAATGTTAAAGTTCATTACGCAACAGCTGAGTGCCCAATAGGAAAGTGGAAACAAGCTTGTGACTGTCAAGATAAAAAGGATTGTACTGAATAAAAACTAAATTTTGGGAAAATTTCATTATATATATTAATGAATAAAGGTTATATGGTTTCAAATAAACCATAAACATTAAACGATAAAAAATAAATACTAAGGAGAAATTCAATGGATATTGAACAAATCAAAAAGAAGTTATCTCAACTTCAAACTACAACTTCAACTAAAGAAAATTTCTGGAAACCTCAACCAGGAAAGACTCAGATAAGAATGGTACCTTATAAATTCAACAAAGACAATCCATTTATTGAGCTTTATTTTCATTATAATCTAGGAAATAACAAGACGTATCTATCACCAGTTTCTTTTGGAAGACCAGATCCAGTAAATGAATTTGCAGATAAACTAAAATCGACTGGTAATAGGGAAGAGTGGATTCAGGGTAAAAAACTCGAACCTAAGATGAGAACATTTGTTCCAGTAGTAATACGCGGACAGGAACGGGACGGTGTTAAATTTTGGGGATTTGGTAAAACTGTTTATCAAGAATTATTGGGCTTTATTGCGGATCCGGATTACGGAGATATTGCAGATCATATAAGTGGTAGAGATATAGTCGTTGAAAGACAGACTCCAGCTGAAGCCGGTAATCAATATGGAAAGACTACAATAAGGGTCAAACCTAATCAGACTCCAATAACTGATAATTCAGATCTTTTGAAATCGTTAATAAGCGATCAATCTGATATTACTGAATTATATAAAGAACCGGATTATGAAGAGTTAAAGGCCGCACTCAATTCTTATCTTAATCCAGATGACGATCAATCTGATGAAGAGAGTGATCCTAAAAAATCAAGTAATACTACTGGTAATACATCTTCTGCGAAAAATATAGAAGATGCGTTCGATAAATTATTCAACGAGTAATTAACATAAATAAAATGCGGCTAGAACAATTTTTAGCCGCAGTTTTACTATAAGGAGAAAACTGTGAATAAGACTGACGAATTAGCGGGCGTTATTGCCACTGAGCTAAATAAACAATTCAAAACTCATCAGGTAGCATATTTTCTAGGTGAGAATAGAGATTCTCCAACAGATGTGACTGATTGGTTATCGACAGGGTCTTCTATTCTCGACATTGCTATTTCAAACAAACCTCATGGGGGAATAGCTGTTGGTAAAATAACAGAATTGAATGGGTTGGAAGGATGCGGTAAATCACTAGTCGGTGCACATGCTTTAACTAGTACACAAAAGAAAGGCGGATTGGCTGTTTATATAGATACTGAGTCTGCTGTTTCACAAGAGTTTTTACAAGCTCTTGGAGTAGATATTTCAAAAATGTTATATGTTCAGTTAGAAACTGTTGAAGAAATTTTTGAAACCATTGAGCATATTGTTGCAAAAATACGTGAGTCCGATAAGGATAGATTAGTTACAATATTAGTAGATAGTTTAGCGGCTGCGTCTACGAAAGTCGAGATGGATGCCGATTTTGAAAAGGACGGTTGGGCGACTGCAAAGGCTATTATAATATCAAAGGCAATGCGTAAGATAACACAAATGATAGCACGACAGAAAGTTGCTTTGATATTTACTAATCAGTTGAGACAAAAACTCGGCGTGATGTTTGGAGATCCTTGGACAACGTCTGGAGGAAAAGCTTTACCGTTTCATGCTTCGGTTCGTGTACGATTGAAAAATGCTGGTCAAATTAAAGATAAGAAAAAAAATACAATAGGAATTAAACTCAAAGCTCAAGTTATAAAAAATAGACTTGGTCCACCGTTACGAACTGCAGAATTTCCACTATATTTTGATAGAGGAATAAGTGATTATGATAGTTGGCTTCTCGTGTTAAAGAATTATAAATTATTGAAACAATCCGGTGCTTGGTACACGTTTAAGAGACCCGACACCGGAGATGAAATCAAGTTTCAATCTAAAGATTGGAAATCAACGTTAGACAATGATACTGAATTAAAAGACCTCATCTATTCTCTGATGTGTGATAAATTGATACTGAAGTATCAGACGAATAAACTCGGCATAGACGATGTCATAGAAACAGATGAAGTAGTTGATGGATTATAATAACGGAAAAAACGATGAAAATAAAGAACCAAATAGTAGGGTTTTAATTGTTGATGGGTTAAATACTTTTATTAGAGCTTTTGCTGCTAATCCATCTGTTAATGATGACGGTGTACATATTGGAGGATTAGTTGGCTTTTTAAAATCGTTTAGATATTCTATTTCTAAACTAAAACCTACGAGGTGCATCGTAGTATTTGATGGAAAGGATGGGTCAAAAAGAAGGAGAAAGCTTTTTCCGGAATATAAACAAAAACGAAGAGTAAGAGATAGACTAAATAGGAATGTCAGTTGGAGTGATACTCCGTTAGGAGATGAAAAAACTTCAATGAAAATGCAGATAGGGCGATTAATAAAATATTTAGAATACTTACCTGTTACTATTGTTTATATTGATAGGACAGAAGCTGATGATTGTATAGCGTATATCTGTACAAAGTTATTACCGGATGAAGATAAAGTGATAATGAGTACCGATAAAGATTTTTTGCAACTGATAGATAATAGTACACTTGTTTGGAATCCAACAAAGAAGTGTATATATGATGAAAAAGCCGTTTTCGAAGAATACGGGTTATATGCAAAAAATTTCATAACATATAAGATATTGAACGGAGACAAATCTGATAATATTAGTGGAGTAAGAGGAGCCGGCTTAAAAACAATAATAAAAAATATTCCATTAATGACTGAGGATAAATTATTTACGATAAAAGACTTAATTAGTTTTACTAAGAATGCAAGTAAAAAAAACAAGTTTCTCAGCAATATACATGATAGTTATCTATTGTTGAAGAGAAATTATATCTTAATGCAATTATCAGATGTAGATATAAGTAATAAAATTAAACTTGAAATTCAAAGTTCTGTGCGAAGAGATATACCTCAATTTTTAAAATACAAGTTTTCAGTAATGTTTATGCAAGACAAGTTATGGAGTTCTATTCCAGATATGGATTCATGGTCAAAGGAGTTTATTAGATTAAATCATTTTAGAAAGACATATAATGGAACATAACTTATCAACATTTGGACATAGCTTTCAAATAAAATCTATTATTTGTTATATGACAAAGTTAAAGTTTTTAGAACAGATATATGATATTATAGATGAGAATATGTATGATAGTGATTCTATGAAATGGATCGTAAAAGAGTGTAAGGTTCATTATAAAGAGTACCATAAACTCATTACGTTTGACGTATTTAAAGTTAAAGTAAACGGAATTAAAGATGAAATTTTAAAAACTTCTGTTTTAGATGCGTTAAAACATCTTTATCAAAACTTAGAGGCTCAGGATTTAGAGTTTGTTCAAGATAAAACGTTAGAATTTTTTAAAAATCAATCATTGAAGAAAGCGATTGTAAGATCTGTAGATATTTTAGAAAGTGAATCAGATTTTGAAAAAATCAAAACTATCATAGATTCTGCGTTAAATTCTGGAGTTGAACGAAACGTTGGACACGAATATATGAAAATGATAGAAGATAGGTATTCTGAACAAGCTCGCGCAACAATTAAAACTCCATGGGATATTGTGAATGATTTAATGCAAGGTGGATTAGGTGCTGGTGAATTAGGCGTTATCTTAGCTCCGGCGGGTGTTGGAAAAACGTGGATTTTATCCAAAATAGGTTCTGAAGCTATGCGGCATGGAAAAATAGTCATGCATTATACACTTGAACTCAATGAAGAATATACTGGATTGCGATATGATAGTATTTTTACAGGTATACCTAATCAAAATCTGAAATATCACAAAGACGAAATAGAGAAAAAGTTAAAATCCATACCTGGAGAATTGATAATTAAACAGTTTCCAACAAAATTTGCAACAGTAGATACGTTGTCGTCTCATTTACAAAGAACAAGGTCTTTAGGGAATCAAATAGATTTTATCGTAGTTGATTATGCAGATGTTATGCGAGATACTGCTCACGCAAAAGAAGTTAGACATGCACTTGGAAATATTTACGAAGATTTAAGAGGGCTAGCTGGGGAATTTGAAGTTCCAGTATGGACTGCTTCACAGGCAAATCGTTCTGCACTCGAAGAGGATATCATAGATGCAAGTAAGGTTGCAGAGAGCTATCAAAAGATAATGACAGCTGATTTTGTAATGTCGTTATCTAGGAAAGTTGAAGATAAGATACAGAATACAGGTCGATTTCATGTAATAAAAAATAGATTTGGCCCGGATGGTTTGACTTATCCTGCAAAGGTTAATACTAATACGGGTACTATAGAATTATTTGAATCTACATCTATAGGCGGCTTAGAGCAGCAAGAAAAAATAAATAATAGAGACAATATTGTTAGAAAAATGTTAGCAAACAAGTACAAAGACTTGATTGAATGAATATTTATAAATGGAACACTTTAGGAATGTTATATGAAATTTAAATTATCAGAAAATTTTATAAATAAGTACAAAAGAAGACGACCTCCATTTGGATTTAATGGATTGGGAGAATTAGTCTATATGAGGACATATTCTCGAATTAAAGAAAATGGAAAAAATGAACGCTGGTGGGAAACAGTTCAAAGAGTCATTGAGGGTACTTACGCAATGCAGATGAACTGGATAAACCACCATCAGCTTGGTTGGAATCCATGGCAGGCTCAGCGATCAGCTCAAGAAATGTACGATAGAATATTTTATATGAAATTCTTGCCGCCCGGAAGAGGATTATGGGCAATGGGAACGCCCATTACAGAAGAAAAAGGTCTTTATGCAGCATTAAATAATTGCGCATTTGTATCAACAGCAACAATTAAAGATGATTATGCAAAACCATTTACATTTTTAATGGATGCTTCTATGTTAGGAGTTGGAGTAGGATTCGATACAAAGGGTGCTGGAGAAATAATAGTTAAAGGTGTTAATGTCAGTAGAGATGAAATTGCGTATAAAATTCCAGATACTCGCGAGGGATGGGTTGAATCGCTTAGGACGCTGCTTGAGTCATATTTCCATAATACTTCTCCAGTAGCATTTGATTATTCCAAAATAAGACCTGCAGGTGTACCTATAAAAGGATTTGGAGGACTGTCTAGTGGCCATGAACCATTACAAGAAATTCATGATGAAATAAAAAAAGTTTTAGAAAAAAATACAGGTGCACCTATAACGGCAACTACTATTGTAGATATAATGAATCTAATTGGGAAATGTGTAGTAGCAGGTAATGTTAGAAGAACTGCAGAAATAGTTTTTGGTGATCCTTTTGACGAAGAATATATGGATTTAAAGAATTATAAAGTTAATCCACATAGAGAGACATACGGTTGGACATCGAATAATTCTATTTATGCTGAATTAGGTATGGATTATGGAGATGTATGTAAACGAATAATAGATAACGGTGAACCTGGTTTTGCTTGGTTAGAAAATATGCGCGGGTATTCTAGGATGAAAAACGGAAAAGATAATAAAGATCACCGTGCAGCAGGTGGAAATCCATGTCTTGAGCAGACGCTTGAATCTTATGAACTTTGTTGCCTTGTTGAAACATTTCCGAATAATCACAAGAATTTAGACGATTATTTATTAACTCTCAAATACGCATATCTTTACGCAAAAACAGTAACTTTAGGAAAAACTCACTGGCCCGAAACAAACAGAGTGATGTTAAGAAATAGAAGAATAGGCTGCTCTGTTAGCGGTATTGCACAGTTTATAACCAATTATGGACTTGGAAAACTAAAATGTTGGCTAGAAAAAGGATACGATCACATACAAGAATTAGATAACCAATATTCAGATTGGATGGCTGTTCCTCATTCGATTAAAACAACATCTGTAAAACCATCTGGAACAGTCTCATTGCTAGCAGGAGCAACGCCAGGATTGCACTATCCTGAATCTAGATTTTATATAAGAAGAATTAGATTATCAAAACATTCGGCATTGATAAAACCATTAAAAAATGCAGGCTATAAAATAGAACCCTGTTTTGGTTCTGAAAATACGACATCAGTTGTTAAAGTTCCAGTAGATGTGGGCGAAGGAATCAGAACAGCTAAAGATATTACAATATGGGAACAGTTTTCTCTGGCAGCCTTTATGCAACGACATTGGGCAGATAATCAAGTTAGTTGTACTGCTACATTCAATCCAGAGACTGAAGGGCTTCAGTTACCTCATGTGTTGAACTATTTTCAATATCACCTTAAGGGTATATCATTACTTCCGAGATACGATTTAGGTGCATATAAACAAATGCCATATGAAGCAATAGATGAGAAAACATACAATAAAGAAATGTTAAAAATAAAAAAATTGTCATTTGGGACAATAGAAGGAGAAGAAGCTCAAGTCGAAAAATTTTGCGATGGCGATTTTTGTGATTTAGAGCCAATAGAATAATAGTTATACTAAAAGGTTACATATGAAGTACAATAATTTAAATCAAGCTTTTTACTTTACATTAGATTCTATAGTAAAAGATGGATTATCTGTTGAAAGTCGAGGTTCTAAACAACTTGAAATTTTATTCCATTCCTTTTCTATACAGGATCCTACAGATTTAGATATAGTTTTTAAGTCTAGAAAATTCAATAAAGAATATGCCATATCTGAATGGTTATGGTATTTATCTAAAGATCCTAGAGTTCACAACATAGGAAAACTTGCTAAGATATGGGATATGATTAAGTCCCCTGGAGGGCATGTAGAATCTAATTATGGCGTTTATCTGTTTGATAAAATAATAAATAAGCCTTCACAATGGGAATGGGCAATAAGTGAATTGCTAAGCGATAGAGATAGTAGAAGAGCAACTATTCCAATAAATCAGCCGCACCATAAATTCATGAACAAGTTAGATATTCCGTGTACTCAATATGTTCAGTTTTTTATACGGGATAATAGTCTTCATTTCGGCGTTAGTATGCGTTCGAACGATGTAATATTTGGAATGTGTAACGACATATTTACATTTTGTTTATTTCAGCAATTAATGTTAAACGAATTAAGACATAGAGGATGTGAAGATTTAAAATTAGGTAAGTATTTTCATCATGCTGGAAGTTTACATTTATATGATAGACATTATGATATGGCTCATGGTGTACTATCTGAAAATTATACTTTAAACAATACTGAAAAATTTGAGCTTTTGGATAATATTACTTATAATTATATAAAAGAAAATGGGTTATATCTCTCTTCAACGGATTCATCAAAAGAAGAAATAAAGTCATTTGTTAATACGAATAAATTAAAACTATTTAAAGAGGTTATATGATATTTTTCATTGAAGGACTTTCAAAGTCTGGAAAATCTACACTGTGTAAACTATATTGTCAAAAATACAATGGAATCTATTTTAAGGGTTCTGGACAGGTAATGATGGGAATTGATGATAAGTGGGACGATTATAATTTTTATATGCATAACATTATAGAACGTTTAGATAACTTAAATAGTTCAATTTTTAATAAACTTCCAATATTGTGGGACAGAGGATTGTCGGAATCAGTTTACGGTGATGAAAAATGGGCTAGACTTTTAAAAGTCCATTCGGAAATGTTTGTGTTTTTCATAGATGTTCCATTTAAGGTTTTGAAATCTAGAAATTCACTTGAAGGCACTGAGATATCTTCAAACTATAAGAAATATAAAACTGTTCTTAGTAGATTTGAACATGAATATATTTCACCTAAAAAGCATCAAGATTATTTTATTACTGATGAAATATTAGAAACGCTTAATGAGAAGATAACGTGCAAATTAAAGACTGTTTAGACAGAATAAATAATATATCGTCTCAACGGAATGTGCAAGATCGTTCACATTTAGCTCTATGCGTTAAAGACGTTGTTGTTATTTTAACTGCTTCACGTGGAGGGTCGTCTCTTTTTAAGGAAGCTTTGACTAGATCAACTGAATTGCTTTTTACATCCGGAGAGGAATCGCCATTTTTGACGCTGACAGAGAATGAATTTCCGTTTATAGAGTCAGATGAGTTATTACCTGAAAAAATAAAAAATAAGAACGAATTAATAAGTAATATTTTTGATGATTTGGGGTTAAAGTTAGCAAACGTAGACGACTTAAACATGGATGAATTTATAGATTTAATGAGAAAACGACTTTTACTTCAAATTCCTAGTTCTGACTTTGATCTTAGTGAGGAAAATCTAGAATCCATATTCATTCGTTTGTTCGAAGATCATAGGTTTTGGGCTGGTAATTATGATGAGCTTATTAGAAAGTTTTTAATAGAGTTAACAAAGGGTGATAATAAGAATTGGTTATTCTTTTACGATACATTTTTGGACGGACCAAAAGAATTATACTATCCATTAGATTTTAAAATAGAAGATACTCCATTTGTGGTGCCTAAATTGAAGAAAAAACTTAGAATGTCTGATCTCAAAAATCATTCGTTGGTATTTAAAACGCCACAAAATGCTTATAGAATAGGAATGTTTGAAGAATTATTTCCTAATGCCAATATAAAATATCTCCATATGACTAGAGGATTTGCTCAATCAGTTAATGGGTTAATGGATGGGTGGTTACACAATAAAGGTTTTTTTGCCAAGAACGTTTCAATTCGTGATTATGAACTCAACATCAAAGGCTATTCTGATGTTAAACCTTATGGTAAAAAGTGGTGGAAATTTGATATGCCGCCTAATTGGAAAGATACCATAGATTTATCGTTAGAAGAAGTATGTCTAAATCAATGGGCTTCTGCACATGAATATGCATTAACAACTAGTTCTAATTTAAATTATATGAATATGAAGTTTGAAGATTTTCTCCAAAATCCACAACAGATTATGAATAAAGTAACAGATTTTATAGGAATAAGCCCAATAAGTATAAGTAATTTACCACTTGTCATGATAACAAACAAGCCGAAACGTTATCGGTGGCACAAAAGGAAAGATATAATAAGAAATTTAGCTAATCGTTCTAGAGTTAACTCTCTTATGTCGGATTTAGGATATACAATGGAGGAAAATACATGGATATAGGTGTCAATAGCGAATTCGGAAAATTAAAGTCAGCATTATTACATGTTCCGACTCGTCAAGAATTTGCATTTGATGATGCAGCTGACATGATGTTCTTAAACAAGCCAGATTACGATAAAGTTTTATACGAGATAAATTGTTATATCGAACTTTTAGAATCTCTTGGCGTTCAAGTTTATACGGATTACGGATTTAAGTTAAGAAGTGAATATGCTAAAGACTATCCAAACTTGATTTATATGAAAGATTTAGCAATAGTTACTCCAGATAAGATAATACTTTGTAGGCCTTATCATAAAGTCAGACAGGGCGAAGAAAAATATTTATATAAACTTTTAAAACACATAGGCGTTGAAGAGTATAAAATAGATTACATACCTGTTGGTACCCATGAAGCTGCAGACGTTATTTGGCTCTCATCTCAAAGATTAATGGTAAACAATGGATATAGAACTTCACGTGATGCCGCATTGGCAATAGCAGAGTATTTTAGCGGTAATTACAATATTAGTTCAGCTTTTATTTCTGGTAATTTAAATCACACCATACCGCAGCATATACAAGGAAGTAAACATGTTTTTTCATTAGAGAATGCTGCTATACGTGAAGAGTTAAACGACTGGACCATGAATATAAAGAATGTTTATAAGTTTAAGGAAACTGATGAGATAGTTAAACAGTTTTCACTGAACGTAATAACAGTTAATGAGAATGAAATAATTATGCCAACTGGTTGTCCAGAAACAAAAGCTGCATATGAGTCTCTCGGTGTTACGTGTCATGAATCACCAATGCAGGAGATAACAAAGGGTGCAGGCGGATTTGCTTGTATGACATTGTTTTTAAATAGGAAGATGATATGATACACGAAATTACAGTTTTAAGACCATATGAAGCTTTCAATTGGTTGCGACACACAATATCTGAAAAGGGAACTATAGTAGAATCTAGGGGTACACGGTTTAAAGAAGTAGTTCAAGTTTTTGTTGAAATATTAAGACCTGAATATTGTAGAATACCTATAAATAGTTACAATGAAGATTTTATAACCCAAGAGACAGAAGATATTTTGACAGAAAAACCGGTTTCTGTAATACATTCTGAAGAGATGTTAGAGTACACTATGGGAGATCCAAAAGCAAAATTTTTTTACGGTAAAGAAGTTAGAGAAGCGCTTGCACCATGGTCGCTAGATAAGCTACAAAAGTTATTTGAAGATGACCTCAATACTAGGAAGGCCGTTTTAGATTTGGGTAATAGATTCCCAAAAGAGCATATACCATGTTTTACGTTTGCTCATTTCATGATTAGGGAAAATAAGCTTAATTGTACAGTGGAAACAAGAAGCACAGACTTAGCATTCGGCTTTCCTTATGATATTTTTTTATTTTCTATAGTACAGAGAATCATCTTAAGAAGATTGAAAAAAATCAGGTTAGAGTTAACATTAGGTACTTTATGCTATAAAAGTATTTCTATGCATTATTACGTCAATGAGTTAGATGAGCCATTAAAGGACTTAACATGTAAATTGTCCAGCCATTCAGAATTATTTATTCCCCATGAATCTATTGAAAAACTAGATAACTTATCAGTATTTAGGAATTAACATGAACGATAAAGCAATACATTATACCAAAATTCTTCAGACAGGAGAAAAGCAATTTGTAAAACGTATCCCTATGTCGTTGTACAACAAAGAAGCATACGTTTTTCAAAATAAAATAATATCAGAATTCAACGGAAAGTTTCGTATCAATGAAATAGAGTCATTGACGGAAAATTACAAAAAGTCCAATGTAACTGTAACATATGAATATATTGATGAATTAGAATATTCTGTAGATGAAACCGTTGCTTCTATTTTCGGGGAAAGTATTGCTAAATTACATAATTATTCATTTACTTACGATAATGAATTACATATTAAGAGTAAATTTGATAACTATGATAATATGCGCGCGTGGGATAGTATAAACAATGTTGAAGCGGATTTTTTGTCTCTTAGACATGAGATTTTTCACGAAACTACGAGCATACTTCAGGAGCATCCTAAAATAACATTACACAGGGATGTTAGATTACATAATATAATATTTGATGGCGAATTTTTCCATTTAATAGATTTCGATTATACTGCAAAGGATTTTGTAGGAATTGAACTTGGAGGGTTTATTTGCGATTTGATTGACAAATATGATAGTAAAGTTCTGCATGCCTTTCTTAGCAGCTACATATCGACAAATAATTTTATTACGAAAAATGTTTATTTGAATGTTCTTGACTCTTTTATATTATACTTATGTACGAATACTTTTCCGTTTTACCTCGAAGGTAATTTTACAGATGAACAATACAACGACTATGTTAGTCAACGGACTAAAAGATTGAAGCTTGTAACTGAAAAGCGGGATGATATAAATAATACAATATTAGAAATATACGAAGGAATACAGATATGAAAATATGCAAGATTAGAGAAGTCAAAGATCCAGTACGAGCAAACACGACAGATGCAGGTATAGATTTTTTTATACCTGAAGATTTTGAATCTAGTGTTATTAAGCCACAAGAATCCGTTTTAATACCGTCCGGTATAAGAGTGAATGTACCTGAAGGGCATGCTTTGATAGCCTTAAATAAATCCGGTGTAGCGACTAAGAAGAATCTCCAAGTGGGTGCATGTGTAGTGGATTGCGGTTATCAAGGTGAAGTACATATACACCTTACAAATGTCGGATGGGAGCCGACAATTATAAACCCAGGAGATAAGATAATTCAATTAGTTTTAGTAAAATTGGGAGATCCATCTATAGAACTTGTACAAGAAGAGGAATTATATTCGCATAGTTCAGATAGGGGTTCCGGTGGATTTGGTTCTACAGGAACAGAATAGTGCTTTGGGTTTACGCAAAAATGTATTATATTCTTGTATCAATTACGTTAAAGGAGTGTAAGTTTTATGCCTAAAAGAGAATTTCATAAACAATTAGCACAATATACTTGTCCATGTTCTTATAATGAGTGTGAACATAATAACAAGTTAATTATTGAGGGTGTGCATTATAATGTACATTTGGAAGCACGCGGCGAGAATTATCATCCAGAATGTGCTGACAAATGGTATGATGGGTTTTCAAAGGAGAAAAAGTTAAAAGACAAAGCATTCAGATTATCTAGAGTCTGTACAGAATTTGATAGAGGTAAATGGAGAATTCATCAGTTTGGATATGATTATAATGGAAAATATTTTAGAAAGAAGAGTATTATTAAAGATTATTTTTACTATTTAAAGGATAACATCGATGACATAAGATCGGAATATGGGTTGGAAATAGATGAAACTAAAACTTATGCTGGAATTTACGGTGAACAACTTTATAAAGTCCATTATAGATCTATAAAGACGAAGAACAAGATAGTAAAATCTGGTCGTACTGGTGCTAAGACCCACATGGGCGATGTTTCTCCTGCATTTAAACATATTCTCAATGAAGGAATAACGTGGTCTGACAAACGAAATGTTTTATTGTTTGATATAGAAACTGATGTCGTAGATGAGAGTCAATCTGTATCGGATTCTGTCAATACAGCTGAAGGTGCTGTGACATCCATTGTAGGATATTCTAGTTTTAAAGATACGTATTATGTCATATCGTGGCATCCTGAAGAGACTAAGGACTTGACTGAGTCGAAAATAGTCAAAGATGGAAATATAGTATACATTTACTGTAAAGATGAGATTGAGGTTTTATTGACCTTCATACGGTTAGTGAGAAAAACTAATACGGACATATTATCTGGTTGGTATTCTTCACAATATGATTTGCCCTATATTATTAATAGGTGTGAGCGTTTAGGGTTACCTTATGAAAAACTTTCTCCAATCGGAAAAGTGAGAAATAAGAAGAATCGCGATTATTGGAGAACTAGAATTGAAGGATTAGATCACGTAGATATGATGGATGCAATAAAGGATTTAGGTTATAAGCTTTCAAATTACAAGTTAGATACAGCCGCAAAAGAAATAGTCAAACATAGAGATATTGAAAAAGAAAAGAGTTCTACATGGAGAGATTGGAAAGATAATTATGAAGGATTCATTAAGTATGCATTTAGAGATGTTGAAATATTAAAAGAAATAAACGATACACTTAGGATTTTTGATATTTATGTGAATTTACAACAGATTGCAAATATCGAGTCTTTAAATTTAGTTTTCCTGAAATCTGTCATAGTAGATAATTATATGATGACTGAATTTTACAATAAAGGTGAATTAGTTTTTCCGACACGTCAAACAGTTAAAAAACAAAAATACGCTGGAGCTTTAGTCATAAATCCAACAGAACCAGGGAACCATGAAGATGTTACTGTTTTAGATTATACTTCACTGTATCCTACTACTGTCATGGCTTTTAATATTTCACCTGAGACATTTGTTATATCTGAAAAAGAAGCAAAGGAAGAAGCCATTGATGTCGATGAATATTTAGAACCGTACAAAGAAGGCGGAGTAAACTTTGTCGATACTGATCACAGTAAAGAGATTTTTGGTAAACGGTATATATTTAAATCGCACACTGAACAGGTTGGATTATTTCCGATAGCACTTAAAAAACTCTTTAAACAGAGAATAGAATTAGTATCACAGATAAAATCCGGTAAACTTTCAGCTGAACAAGAAGTAGTTTACGAGAAGAAGCAAAAAGCATTAAAGATGATATTGAATAGTGCATATGGTGCTATGGGTTTTAATTATTTTAGATTATACAAACCTGAATGTGCAGATGCTATTACGTATTTTGCTAGAAAGGCTTTTAAATATGCGATATTAGAGTTTAATAAACGATATAAAGTCCTCTATGGTGATACAGATAGTATCATGTTCAAGAGAGGTGATAAGTCCTTAGAAGACGTGTATTCGTTTTTAAACGATTTCAATGATAACTTAAAGTCTAATTTTGTTAAACCTTTTAATCCTGGAATATCAGCAGATTATATGATGATGGATTTAAAATTTGAAAAAGATTTAAAACATGCATATTTCGGAAATTCTAAAAAACGATATTACGGTATTGAAGATAAGACTGGTAAAAAATATATACGAGGTCTTAACATAATAAGAAAAGATGCACCGTCTTTCATTAAAGATAAACTCAATTCATTAGCTGAATTATCCGTTAAAGGTCAATTAACAGTTGACGATGTGCGGAATTTAAGACGCGAAATAGAAAGTATAGATTATTCAAAGATCGGTATTACTAAAAATTTCACAAAGAGATTTGTTGAGTATATTAAAAATAAGCCTCAGCATTTAAAGGCTTCATTATGGGCCAATGAAATTTTAGGTACAAATGTTTCATATTCAGATAATCCGTATCTGTTTTATGTGGTGTCGTTGATAGAAGACGAGTTGAAACCTAAAAAACGCCATAAGGCTGTTTGCTTATTAGAAGAAGATTTACATTTGATTGATAAAAACAAAGATAAATTTGTTATAGATTATAATACTTTTTTTAAAAAACAAGTTGTTGAGCAATTAGACGAGTTTAGACTTATTGAAAATGTAGACAATATTTTAAACACTTATGAAAAAGAAATCAGTAATTCTATATAAGAAAATCTTAGAAGCATTTGCTGAACAATCTACCTGTATAAGGGTGAAGGTTGCAGCGATTATAGTCAGAAACGGTAGAATAATATCCACGGGTTGGAATGGAGTTCCATCTGGACAAGATCATTGTGAACATGTTTTTAATTTTCATCCTGCATTAGAAACTGGAGACCATGAGGAATTTTTAAAGGTTCATTATAAGTTTGCAGAAAAAAATGAAATACATGCAGAACAGAATGCAATATCTTATGCTGCAAGAAACGGAATAATGACTAGTGGGGCAGATATATATACATCGATATCTCCGTGCACCAATTGTGCCAAACTAATCTGTGCATCAGGGATTAAAAAAGTTTTTTATGTTAAAGAATACGACAGAGACAAAGAAGGAATATTTTTTTTAAAGAGTAACAATATAGTTTGTGAGGAATTAGAATGAGTACAGGAAATGGTCAAGGAACACTAGATTTATCGAAAGCAGAGACAATTATATGTAAAGAATGTGATAACAGACTTTTTATATCTTCGTTTGTAATTAAAAAAATATCTGCAATCGTATCCCAAACAGGAAAAGAGTCTATAATACCAATTCAAGTTTATAGCTGTGGAAATTGCGGCGAAATACCTGAGTTATTTTTATCTGAGCTGGAGTAAGTATGCCTATTTATGAGTGGCACTGTCCAAATTGTAGCACTGAAAAAGAAACGCTACAATCTATGAACGATCCGGCACCGCTGTGTCCGAGATGTTGCTACAATCCCGATAAACAGGGTAAGCACGAGAGAATGAAAAAGAAAATATCTAAATCAGCATTTGAGCTAAAAGGCGGCGGTTGGTTTAAGGATGGATATTCAAAACCACAAAAGGGCGCTGGCTGAACACTAAAAAAGCCCTCCGGAGGAGGAAAATGAATCATATATCATATTCACAGTTATCAATATATTCTGGTTGCCCATTTAGGTGGAAATTAAGAAATATAGACGGAATAAACTTATCGCGACCAAACATCTATCTTATATTTGGATCTGCTATGCATACGACTTTACAGACTTATTTGGATATTATGTATACAGAATCCATTGTTAATGCAAATAAATTAAATTTACCCGATATTCTTAAGACTGAGATGATAGCTGAATTTAACAAGTCAAAAGAAAGATACGATGTTGTTCCGTGTACTAAGGGTCAATTGTATGAATTTTTCGATGACGGTATCGCTATGTTAGATTTTTTCAAGAAAAGAAGAGCTAGTTATTTCAATAAAAACTGGGAGTTATTAGGGTGCGAATTTTCGTTGAATGCTAAATTAAAAGATAACTTGAAATTTGTCGGGTACATTGATGTTATTTTGAAAAATAATAATACAGGTAAATTAAGGATAATAGACATAAAGACATCTACGCGAGGGTGGAGAAACAAAGAAAAAAAGGACAAAAGTAAATTAGCTCAGCTGTTATTATACAAGTATTTTTATTCTGAAAAATATGATGTCGATATGGGCGATGTCGATGTTGAATATTTTATATTGAAGAGAAAGTTATGGGAAAATGTAGATTTCCCTCAAAAAAGAATACAAATATTTAAGCCTGCCAATGGTAAAGTTAGTATTAATCGCGTTAAGGGGGAATTGTTTAATTTTATAGAAAAAGTTTTCGATGAACAGGGTAATTATTTAACTTCCGATCACGATGCGACGCCAAGCAAGGATTCCTGCAGATGGTGCGAATTTAATCAAACTAAACATTGCGACAAGGGAATACGGTGAAAATTGCGATAGTAGGATCTAGAAAGTGGGCAGATAAAACAAAAATAAAAGATTTTCTGTACAAAATAAAAAAAGATCATGGAGAGTCTGCTGTGATTGTTAGTGGAGGTTGTAAATTAGGTGCAGATAGATATGCAAAGAAATATGCTTTAGAATTTGATATGCAGTACGAAGAATTTCCACCGACACATGAACAGCATAATATGTACTGCGTCCTTCCAAATTTTAAGTACGGAAAGCCTTTTGCAAAATGGAGATATTTCGAGAGAAACCATAGGATCGCAGAACACAGTGACATGGTTATTGGATTTATTCCAAATGGTATTGAGTCAAATGGAACTATGAGTACTATACGTCGTGCAGAGAAGTTGAATAAAAAAACTATTATTATCTCATAAATATATATTTATATATAAATGTTACGGAGAACAACTATGAAGGTTTCAACAAAATTAACATCAATAAAAATAATAGAAAATCTATATAGGAATTTTAAAACTGATACTGTTAATACCAAAATGAGCTTACAGAAGATTGTTAATAGATCTGTTTACTTATATTGTAATAACGTAAATTATAAAACAGAAATAGATAATACAAATAATTTATTAATTAGTGGGAGCGGATTTTAATATGGATAAAAAGAAAATACTATTTATGTCTGATGATCTTCGCATGCATAGCGGAGTAGCTTGCGTATCAAAGGATATTGTTATAGAGACTATACGGCAGTACGATTGGGTTCAAATAGGCGGTGCAATATCTCATCCAGAAGAAGGAAAAGTCTTTGATATGTCTGAAAGTGTTCAGAAAGAATATAATATAGAGAATCCTTATTTGAAAATTTATCCTGTAAATGGTTACGGTAATCAAGAAATATTGAGATCTATTATTGAAATAGAAAAGCCAGATGCCATTTTACATTATACTGATCCGAGATTTTGGCAATGGCTATATCAAATGGAACGAGAGATAAGAATTAAAATTCCTCTTTTTTATTATAATATATGGGATGATCTTCCAGATCCGCTGTGGAACGAAAATTTTTATAGAAGCTGCGATTTACTTATGGCTATATCAAAGCAGACCTATGGAATAAATAAGAGAATGTTACCTGATTATAAAGATTGGCAAGTAACATATGTTCCTCACGGGATAAATAAAAAACGGTTCTTTAAGGTACACAAGCAAAATAGTAATTTTAGAGATTTTATGTCTACTTTTAATTTCGACGAATATAAGTTTAAAATATTATATTCTAATAGAAATATAAGAAGAAAGATGCCAGGTGATGTTGTTTTGGCATATAAGCACTTTGTCGATCAGTTACCAAAGGAAAAACAAAAAGAGTGCGTTTTAATATTCCATTGCGCTCCAGTAGACGATAATGGAACAGATATACCTGAAGTCTGTAGGAAAATTATACCAGATTATAATGTTATATTCACACATCATGTGTCAGGTCCGTTTACGGATATACAGATGAATTTTCTTTTTAATTCAATAGATGTTTATGTTAATTTGGCTTCGAATGAAGGTTTTGGTTTGGGAAGTTGTGAGGCTTTGACTGTTGGAAAACCAATAATAGTAAATGTAACTGGCGGGTTGCAAGATCAGTGCGGATTTAGAAAAATGCAAGGCAACGGGGAATGGGCATATTACACTGCAGATGATTATGTAGAGTATAAGACTAATCATGATGGATCAATGGGAGATCATCACGGGGAATGGGTCAAACCGGTTTTTCCTAGTAACATAAGCTTGCAAGGGTCACCAATTACACCATATATTTTTGATGATAGATGTAGATATCAAGATGCAGGAGACGCTCTAAAATTTTGGTACGATGCTGGACCTGAAGAGAGAGAGCGTTGCGGGGAATTAGGAAGAAAATTTGTCAACAATAAAGACATAGGAATGAATTCTAAAGAAATGGGAAATAGATTTATAGAGAGCATGGATACAGTTTTTGAAAAATGGATTCCTCAGTCTAGGTTTACGTTGGAGGCGGTATAATGAAAACAGTTTTAATGTGTGGACCTTTCAATACTAGAAGCGGTTATGGAGATCATGCTAGATCAATATTTTATGCTTTACACGATTTAGGTAAGTATGATATAAAATTATGGGATGTTCGTTGGGGTGATACACCGAGAAATTTTTTAAAAGAAAGTAATTCAAGACATAAATTATTGTTAGATAGGCTTCTTAGAGAACCGACGATGGATTCTCAACCCGATATATATGTTGATGTAAGAATTCCGAATGAATTTGAAACTTTTGGTAAAGTCAATATAGGTGTTACGGCAGGAATAGAAACAACTGTTGTATCTTCTAAGTGGATTGAAGGGTGCAATAAGATGGATTTAATTATTGTGCCGTCTGAACATTCAAAATTGTCGTTTATTAATTCCATATACGATAAAGTAGAATCTTTGCCAGATGGAACACAGAGGAATGCAGGAAGATATTCAGTTGAAAAACCTATAGAAGTAATATTCGAAGGTGCAGAAGAAGACATATATAAGCCACTTAAAGTAAACGAATTAGATAATCATATATTGAATTTAGTTAACGATGTTGCACATGAAAAATTTGCATTTTTATTCGTTGGGCAATGGTGTAAAGGTGGTTACGGTGAAGATAGAAAAGATGTAGCAAAATTAATAAAAATCTTTTATGAAAGTTTTGCGAATACTAAGTCCCAGCCGGCTTTGATATTAAAAACTAGTGGAGCCGGTTTTTCGTTATTAGATAAAATAGATTGTTTAAATAAAATACAATCTATAAAAGCCCAGTTTCCATCAGATTGGTCGTTACCTAATGTTTACTTATTGCACGGAGATTTAACTGATGAAGAGATGAATTCACTTTATAATCACCCTAAAATTAAGTGTTTGGTTTCATTTACGCACGGCGAGGGATTTGGAAGACCGTTGTTAGAAGCAACCATGGTTGGTTTACCTGTTATTTGTTCTAATTGGAGCGGCCCAGTTGATTTTTTAGATGAAAATTACAACGTGTTAGTAGAAGGAAGTCTTAATACGGTTCCAGAGTCTGTAGTATGGGAAGATATTATCGTTAAAGATAGTAAATGGTTTACAGTAGATGAACACGCGGCTCATGATTCGTTATCGCGCGCTTATGATAATCACTATAACTTCAAAGAAAAAGCAAAGAGTTTGATGAGGAAAAATAGAGAAAAGTTTACCATGTCTAAAATGACTGAATTGATTGATTCTACAATAGAAAAATATACTAAATCCCTTCCTACCCAATCCGTTCTCAATTTACCCAAATTGAAAAAAGTTAGTTCCAAATCTGATGAAAATAAACTAAAATTACCTAAGTTAAAAAAAGTTTCTTGATATGCACATAGTCTCTAATTGTTTTATATGTGATCAGCCTCGTTCACTACATATTGTTTCAGTTGAAAGCAGTTTACAACAGTGCTTGTATTGTGGTTATGCGACATCAGATAAATTTACAATAACCGATAAAAAAGAGAACAATAAAGAGTATCAGATACTACCTGATATGATGAAAAAGTGGTCGAAAACACGGAATAATAAAATATGGATACCATCTATATTGACTTTGCCGACTGCTATGATATATCCTATTGAAGATAACGGATTAAAATGGTCGTATGCTGGATTGGTCGATGTACCAGAAAACGAGAAAGAACAATATAAGAATCCAGATGGAGGATATTTTAAACAGAAGTATGATACAGAAAGCGCTGAAATTTTTGATGAATTTTATTTGTGTTTATTTGTCTTAAACAAGGAGCAAAAAGATCAAGTAGAACTTAAACAATTAGATTTTAAACATTCAAAATTAGAAGATTCAAAAATAACTCTTCCTAAGCTTAAAAAGATAAGTGGCACGTAGAAAGTACAATCATAGAGCGTTAATAACAAATGCTCAACCGGGTATTTTAAAAGCAATACATCCTGGAATGTTTATATCGTTTAAGTACAGAAAATCTACCGTGTTTGATACAAATCCATTATTGCTAGTATTACATAAAGATTATAGGGAAAATTTGGTACATGGTTTAAATATTAATTATTTGACTGTTCATAACATTAAACAAGTTTTATCATCTATTATTATGGGTGCTGGAGTTTATTCTAAAAAGAGTATTAATGTGATAACACAAGAAGACCAAACCGAAGATTACGATGATACTCTACCGTATAGAAATCTATTAAAAGAGCCGTATACGAGAATAACGTTACCGGTATTCAAAGAACAAAGAGAAGGAAATCCTTTATCAAAATCGGAAGCAAAGAGGCAAAGCGAAGTATTATATAAAAAAGTCATAAAACGTCAAATGACATTGAAAAATTTTAAAATATATAGAACATATCATATTAATTTGCTGTCTAATATTAAAGTGTTACAATTAAGTTTACAATGAAAATATCTTATTCCATATTGACACATAACGAGACAGATTCGTTGATGAGACTCATCGATTTTCTCGTTGAACACAAAGATGATGAAGATGAAATTGCAATATTAGACGATTATTCGGACAGTGAAGATACAAAGAAAATTCTGGATGCGACTGTTTCAATTTACGACATAGTATTTGAGCAAAGGCACCTTTACAAGGATTATGCAGGCCAAAAAAATTATTTGAGAAAAATGTGTTCAGGCGATTTTATTTTCAATATAGATGCCGACGAGATCCCTAATAAATATTTAATTAAAAATATAAAACCTATTTTAGAATCAAATCCAACTATCGATTTATATTGGGTTCCTAGAGTGAATACAGTAAAAGGTTTAACAGAAAATCATATTGGAATGTGGAATTGGAGAGTCAATGAAAAGGGTTGGGTAAATTGGCCTGATTGGCAGGGAAGAATTTGGAAAAATAGACCGAATATAAGATGGAAAAATCCTGTTCATGAAGTTTTAGAGGGTTACAAAGAATATTCACATTTTCCTGAAGAAGAAAAATTTTGTTTTTATCATGAAAAAGAAATAAAAAAACAAGAAGAACAAAATACTTTTTATGAAACTATAAGGTAGATTGAGACATCTTAAGATGATTAAAATCAAACTTATACAGAGAGATATTCACAGAAATGAGACTACATTTAGGCCTTTCGTTTTTATCAGTGACGTTTTACGCGAGATAGGAATAGAATTTACAGATTCAGACGATTTCGATTTTGCGTTTATAGGTCAAGCCAGTATAATAGATAAAAAAGTTTCATTGCGTGAATCTGTTGATAAAGGGTTGGAATTTCTTTCTAACATTACTGGTGACTATATGATAATTGACGGACAAGATTCGACGTCTTTGATGGGAACCATCGATGTATTCAGGGAATCACGCGCATTATTGTTTCTTAAGAATTCTTATTTACATGATTTCGATATGTACAAGAAAGGTTGGGCGAATGGGAGAATGTACTGGGGTCCAGGAGATTATTCTGTTTCTGATATAGACGAATTAAGACCTAAAATGAAGTTAACGGGTGTCAATTGGCTGAGTACTATTAAGCCGAATTGGCTTGAATATTCACAAGATAAATCGTATGAAATTTCTTGTATGTTCGGATATCCGACTAAAAATCCAAGTTACGAGCATGAAGTTTGTCAGACAGATTATTACGATTTACATAGGAAAACTTTATTTAATACTCTAGGAGATACTTATAACGTAATAAAACTTGTTGGCGGACAAAAAGTTTCACTCGATGAATACTATAAGAACATGTATGATTCAAAAGTAATTATGGCCCCTTTGGGTTACGGAGAAATGGCTCCACGGGATCTAGAATCTGCTATGTTTGGATCAATTCTAGTAAAACCCGATTTAGGTTACTTACAAACTGTGCCCAATATATACGTTCCAAATGAAACATATATGCCGGTGAATTATGACTGGTCTGATTTAATGGAAAAATTAAGTTATATTTTTTCAAATTATGGTCAATTGCAATCTTATTTCGTTGAAAACATGAGAAAGCTATATTCAGAATTGTTCAACTTTGAAAATGTAGCTATTCATTTGTATGAGCTTTTTAGGGATCTAAATGTAGTCGAGGAAGAATGATGAGAGTTTTAGTGTTAGGCGATGGATTATTAGGTTCTGAGATTGTGAAACAAACGAGTTGGAATTATATAAGTAGAAGAAAGGACAACATAGATTTCACTGATATTTCATCTTATATTAAATATCTTTCTAACTGTGACGTTATTATCAATTGTATAGCGTATACACAGACATATAGTGATGATAAAGATAGAATGTGGTCCGTTAATTACAAAGGTGTAGCTGATCTTGTGGATATTTGTAATCAAAAAAAATTAAAATTAGTCCATATGAGTACAGATTATGTTTATGCTAATTCTGAATCGAATGCTTCAGAAGATGATGTTCCAGTTCATTCTGAAAATTGGTACAGTTATACAAAATTATTATCAGACGGTTATGTTCAATTGAGATCTAATGATTATTTGTTAATACGAACGAGTTTTAAACGGCGACCTTTTCCATTCGAAGGTGGCTGGATTGTTCAATTAGGTAATATAGATTATTCAGATACGATTTCTAAATTAATAATTGAGTTAATTAGAAAAGAGTGTTCTGGATTATACAATGTAGGAACTGAAACTAAAACGTTATTTGATTTAGGAAAACAGACTAAACCAGATATAATGCCGCTGTTTAAACTTGTACATAAAACGACCCCGAAGGACGTTACTATGGATATATCTAAATTAAAAAAGAAACTACAGATAACATGAAAAACTCATTAAAAACAGGTACTGATATTTTTAATCCGCAAGCTAAGGTGATAGCTAATGTTGATAATGTTATAGAGTTTGTAGAGACAGGTAATTCGGCACCAGTATTAGTAGAATTCGATCCTAGTAATGCGTGTAATCATGGTTGTTATTTTTGTATATCGTCATACATCCATCTACCAGAATCGAAGCATTTAGAAACTTTTGATAGATCCATAATGAGTAAAGAAATGCTATTAAATACGTGTAAAGATTTAGTTGAAATGAATGTAAAAGCAATAAACTGGACTGGAGGAGGTGAACCTACTTTAAATCCACACTTAAAGCATGCTATAAAATATTGCGGAGAGAATGGCGTCAAAATGGGAATGTTTACGAATGGAACTTTATTTGACAAATTTGATTTATTTGAAATTTTGGTAGATAATATGACGTGGATAAGGTTTTCTATTGATTCAGGAACAGAAAAAACATTTAATTGGATACGAAGACCAGGTAAAGGACAAGACTGGAATAAAATGTATTCAAATCTTAATAAATTAATTGATATAAATAATAAGAAAGGTAGGAAAATCGGAATAGGGACTGGATTTGTGATAACTCCAGATACATATACTGAGATTGTAGATTTCGCAAAAGCTTTTGGATGTTTAGATTTAGATTATTGCCAGTATAAAGCTGAAGTAGTCAATAGAGAAAGGGAAGGAGGTATACAACGTGAAGCACAATTTTGGAATGAAAAAGTTGTTCCGTTATTAGAAGAAGCCAAAGAGATTTTAGGAAAGAAATATCAGATTAATGGTTATCACCTGGACGATTTAGTCAATGATCCTTCGTTATTTGGTAGACATTATAAGAAGTGTTTAGGTTCTCAAATTCAACCATGTATAGGTGCGGATGGAAATGTTTATGTTTGTCCAAATCATAGAGGGTACAAACAGTACAGTTACGGTTCTTTGAAAACGAAATCGTTTAAAGAGATATGGTCCGATATAGATACAAGACAAAAAGTCATGCATCAGATAGACGACGTTGAGTGTTTTTCAAATTGTACTCAACTTTGTAAGCCCCATGAGAGTAATAAAATGGTATGGGAAATATACGATAAACATAAGAAACTGAACGTATCAGACTGGGAGGCATATAAAACGGAGTTGTATGCTGCTAAAATTGAATTGAGAAAAAAGTTAACTCATCCTGAATTCATTTAAGGAGTATTTATGAAAAAAATAGTTATAGCACCAATATTTTGCGAGTCGCATCTCATAAAGTATCAAATTCCGAATATAATAGATTCAATAGATCCTGATATAATAATTTACAATGAGGGATTGTTTCCTCAAGGGACCGAAGGAACGAAGAAAATAGATGAAAGTTGGATAGAGAAATACACATTGAACGGCGATGGGAAAAGGGGATTTGACTTTCTAGAACTAGAACAAGTAATTGAGAATGCTAGATCAAAGTATCCAAATGTAAATATAATTTTAAATAAAATAGATTATTCAGATTGCAAGGATAAAGGCGAATATGATTATCTTGGAACAAGATGTTATGTAAAAGCAAATACGAATTTTTCAGAATTGGGTATAGAGCTTAACGAAGGAGATTTTATATTTCCGTTAGAAGGTGATACGTTTCATCATCAAGATTCCAAGACCGAAATAGAAGGATATTTGAAACAGCTTACACCAGATTCTGGAATGAATTCTATAGTTGTGGATTTTGTACAGAATCAATATTATACGGAAAATGTTAATTGGCAGCCTGTAAACGGAGTATCACCGTTAGATTCACTAAATCCATATTCGAAAAAGAGAAGGTTTTGTGTTTGTTATGGGACTCAAGGCTTTTATGAGAATGTGTTGTCCAATTTTATGACTCAAAATTACGGTATGTTGCACTTAACGGATTTAATAACATATCATTATGCGTGGTGGAGACCTGGAAAATTTTTAGAATTGAGATGTGATCAATTAGATAGATCAGACGAGTATTGGGGAAATTATTTGATAGGAATGGAAAGAGCTAAGAATATAGAAGATGACTTAATAGTTGTTCGACCTACTGCTAGCGAGAATGAACCTCGTAGATATATTAAAAAAATCCAAATAGAACATCCTAAACATATTTTTAAACATCCTAATTACATAAATTGAGGTGAGGACATGAAAGACCAGAAAATAGCATTTGTATTGGCCATGCATCATAGCGACAAAATAAGACCTAATGGTCTTAGCGTTATACATAGATTTCTAGACAGTTTGAGAAAGAGTTGCGAATTTGATTATACAGTTTTTTTATTTGATAATGAAAGTACTGAAAAAATTGATCTAAGTAAATATTCTGATATGGACATTAAGTATACATATATAGAAGACCAATCTATTGGTGCTCTTACTGGAACATGGAATGCAGGATGTAAACGAGCTTATGAAGAAAATTATGATCAGATTTACATTTCTAACGATGACTTGATTTTCAACAAATCCATAAACGAGTTGATATCTATTGTAAGTACTCATGAACATAAAGATATTGGAATATTTGGACCTCTATGTCAACCCGATGGAGTACTAGGCGGTCCTCAAGGGTCTTCTTCGTCCGGACACAATATACGAGAAATTACTGGAACAGGTGAAGTAGATGAAAATCCTACATCCGGTGCATTGTTAAACGGTTTTTTCTTTGGATTTACAAATAAATTTTATGATACTTTTAAATTGGATGATGGGTATGTTTTTAATAAGGATGAAAAATATAAGTGGAGCGCGAATGAATGTGAATTTCAACTTCGACTTTGGAAAGAAGGAGTCAAGAGTTTTGTCGTAGAAAAGTGTTGGATTTATCATGAAAAGATACGGTCTTGGAAGTATCAATACGGTGAAAGACACTCTTTTGGCGATATGATGAAGAAGTCTTTGGATAAACTATCCGATTATCAGGTTAATTGGAAACAGTTAATGGAATGATGAAGCGGAAACACTTAATATATATGGTATCTGTTACATCCGATACTACTCAATCTAATGCAAATGACTGGTCTGAATATCCAATTAAGACGTGGAAATGGTGGTGCGAAAAGAATAACGTGGATTTCAAAGTTCAAACTACAGGTGACGATAGATTTAAAAATCCAAAATGGAATAAACTGTTAATAACTGATGTCGGAAAGGAGTATGATAAAGTAGGAATCATCGATAACGATACAATGATTAAGTGGGATACCCCAAATATATTTGAATTATACGACGACGAATTCTGCGGAGTACCGGATTATTGTAATTTGAAATGGTTGCTTGATAGTTTAACGGTGTACAAGGTGTTTTTTACGGGTATTGAAGTAGATTATTATGAATATATTAATTCAGGAGTTATGTTTTTGAATAATAAACACTTAAGACTTTTTGAAGATATTACTGATTTTTATCTGGAAAATAAAGAAGAATTAGATAATTGGAAAAAAGGAGGCGGATGCGATCAAACGATTATCAATTATTTTTTAGTCAAAAACGGCATAAAAAAGAAATTATTATCGTTTGATTGGAATTTATTGCACATTAACAGGAAAGATATGTTTATGAATAATTGGCAATTGAGAGATGATGCTACTCCATATTTTATTAAATACGGTAAAATATGGCATTTCACGGGTTTTCCAGTTGAACAGAGAGAATCCATTATGTCACAGACATGGGAATTAATAGGAGGAAATTATGAGAATAACTAATGTAGATACTTTGTCTGCGCTATTTGATAGACTTATATCAGAAAATATTAAGTTATTTTTCTTTGAAAAAGAAAATAAAATGTCTTATATCGAACACCAGAAAGGTGTTATATTGGAACTTAGAAAAAAGGTATCTGATTTGTTAATCGAGTGCTTTGAAAATGGAAAGTACGAGTTTATTTCGGAGAAACGAACGTGGAGTTCCGATGACGTTGTAGAAGAATTAGAAGAATTAGTTGTAAACGATATAGTGGTTGGTGAGTCGGACAGGGGTGTTTTAAAAGAAGTCACTTCGAAAAAAACAGATTTAGATAATTTGAAATCTCACGCTAAACGAATGAGAAAAGCAAATGAAGGTCGAGCGCTAAATAAAAATAATATTGATGATAAATTTAAAGATATTGTAAGCTCAAATAGTGATTAAAGGTAAAGAAATTAAATGAACATATTAATAACAGGTGTCGCAGGTCTTTTAGGTTCTAGACTGGCCGATTGGATAATAGAAAATACAGATCATAGGGTTATAGGAATAGACAATTTAAGTGGAGGATATATAGAAAATGTCAATGAAGATGTTATCTTTTATAATGAAGAATTAGTCGATGGCAATATTCATAATATATTTAAGTCTTATTCTCCTAGTATCGTGTATCATTTTGCAGCTTATGCGGCTGAAGGTCTTAGTCCATTTATTAGAAAATTCAATTATTCTAATAATATAGTCGGTACTATGAATGTAGTTAATAACTGTATAAAGTATTCCGTCAAGAGACTTGTTTTTACGTCTTCTATGGCAGTGTACGGACATGGAAAACCTCCATTCACGGAGAGTGATATGCCGAATCCTATAGATCCTTATGGAATTGCTAAATATGCATGTGAGATGGATGTAAAAGTAGCTGGAGAGCAACACGGACTTGATTGGTGTATTATTAGACCCCACAACGTTTATGGAATAAACCAAAACATATGGGATAGATATAGAAACGTACTCGGCATCTGGATGTATCAGTATATGAATGGAATGCCTATGGCTATATTCGGTGACGGTAAACAAAAGAGGGCTTTCAGTTTCATTGATGATACGTTAGAATCTATGTGGAAGTGCGGTACACAAGATAATTGTTCAAAGGAAATCATAAATTTAGGTGGGACTAAGTTTTACGCAATAAAAGAAGCAAATAAGGTTTTAAAACAGGTTTTTAATGGAGGAGAGAGCGTATATCTTGAAAAACGACACGAAGTAGGAGACGCTCATCCGACTTGGCAAAAATCAGTAGATTTGTTGGGATATAAAGACAGGACGTCACTATACGATGGGCTGAAGACAATGTGGGAGTGGGTTCAAAAACAACCCGTTAGAGAGCGGTTTCATTGGGGGACTTATGAATTAGAGAAAGGAATATATAATTTTTGGAAGAAAGATGAAACAGAAAAATAAAAAGATTGTAATCATACCTGTTTTTTGTGATACTCATTTAATAAAATATCAAATCCCAAATATAATTGATACAATTAATCCAGATATTATTATTTACAATGAAGGAATGTTTCCTGTTGGTCCGGAAAGTAATACTGTCATTGATTTAGCTTTTCTTGAAGAATATACGCTCAGTGGTGGAGGTAAAAGGGGTTTTGATTATTTGGAACTTGAAAGTATTATAAAAGATGCTCAAGAATTATATAGTAAGAAAGTACGTATAATTTTAAATAAGATGAACTATATTGATAATGAATCCTCGCCGTCAGGTACTATTGGATCGGCTTCTAGAAATTATGTAAAGGCTTGTAGTAATTTTGAAGAATTAGGAATAACTGTTAAAGAAGGAGATTATATATTTCCATTGGAAGGAGATGTTTTTCATCATCAAGAGTCCAAAGACGAGATTGCTGGTTACTTAGAACAGATGGAACCTAACCAGGGGTTCAGATCTAAATGGATAGATTTCATGGAAAACCAGTATTATGCGGAGAAGAGTTCATTGAAACCTTTCTTATTAGAAGATCCTGCTTGGGCTGAACAGGGAAGAAGTAGAAAGATATGTATACGATTTGGCGACATGAGTACATATAAAGAGATTTTAATGCAGTTTGAAAAAAATCACTATCCGATGTTGTTTCCTACCGATTTAGTGACGTATCACTATGCGTGGATACGTCCTTATAAATATAAAATGTTGAGATATTCTCAATTGAATAGAGCGCAAGAATATTGGAATAAATTCGAAATAGGTCTACAGGAAGCTAATAAGTTTAAGTATTCTGAAATAGATGTTAGGCCACTAACACACGAACTTCATTTGACGTACCGTTATATTAAATTTTTCGATATAGATCATCCAAGTCATGTGAAGGATCATCCGTGTTTCGTTTCAGAATTATCCGATGAACAGAAACAACAAATAGAATTGGAAAATTTGGTGTTCAGGCAATGAGAAATGTAGTCTTTATGCCGAATATAGATACCGGTGACGATAGGAGCCGACCATATAAATATTCAGTAGCTAGTTGGAAGAAATGGTGCAATAAGAATGACTGTGAATTTGTTATATTTGACGAACCGATATGTAGCGTTGAGCAGATGAAAATAACGTGGCAGAGATATTATGCTTTAGATATGCTAGAAAATAGTAACATTGAGTTCGATCAAGTATTATTGATAGATGCAGATACTATTATTCATCCTGAATGTCCGAATTTCTTTGAGTTGACTGAAAATAAATTCTGTGCCGTTCATAACGATGGGAGTTATGATTGGATATTGAGAAGCATTGAGAATTATCATAAGCATGCATTTAATGATGCTGAGGTACCGTTTGAATTTTGGGAGTATTTTAATACTGGATTTTTGATAATTAATAAATCACATAAAGAGTTTATTCATAAGTTTTTGAAGTTTTATAATGATAATAGCGAGTTATTTATAACACTTCAAAATACTTACCATGTTGGAACGTGTCAACCCGTTATAAATTTTTTCACACGACAAGAAAATGTTGATGTAAAATTATTACCGTATTCATTTAATATGCAAGATTTACCTAGAAAGGAGATATTAGACGAAGAATTGACTATGACCAAAGTTGGATGGATATATCACTATAATGCTATATCTCAAGAATTTCAACGTGCGTTTGGTAATGTCGAATATTGGATGAAGAAAACGTATGAACATTTGTATGGGTCATTAGATGATTAATGTAGGATTAATAGGTTTCGGTAAGTGGGGAAAAAGACTTAATGAAAAACTCGAAAAATTAAGTAATGTAAGGTTTATATGTAGAAGTAAAGATGATTATATATCTAGATTAAACGAAGTCGATTGGGTTTTCGTTGCGACGCCTAATCATACTCATTATGAAATCGTAAAGGAGTGTTTAAAAAACGGAAAAAACGTTTTTTGTGAAAAGCCACTAACTCCGACATTTACACAGTCAGAAGAATTATTTAATCTAGCTGATTTTCACAGTGTAAAATTATATGTTGATGACATAATGAATTGGGGTCCTAAGGCTACGGATTTATTGAACAAAAATCTTGTCGTCAGAATGAAAAAAAGTGAAGGGTATTCTAAAGAATTATTATATAGATTGGCTTATCACGATATATATTTCCTATATGATAACATAAGAGATAAAGAAATAATAGATATACAGAAGATAGAATCTGAGTATGATTTAAATTTTAATATTAAATTTAAAGATTTTCATATAGAATTTATATATGATATACATTCTGAGAATAAATGTCACTATATAAACGGTTTTAACATGGTTAGCGATACGGATATATTATATAAGATGGTTGAAAACGTATTGAACGAACAGGTTGATTATGAAAACAATAAAGAAATATCATTATTTACTAATAAAATTATCGACGAAATTATAAATTCAATTTTTGATAGAGTTGCTGTTGTGGGAGGGGGAATATTTGGATGTACTGCTGCTTGGATGTTGTCAAAAAATAATTATCAGGTTGATTTATATGAAAGACACAGTGACATAATAGAAGAAGCATCATATATAAATCAATATAGATTACATAGAGGCTATCATTATCCGAGAAGCAAAGAAACAGCAATATCATCTAAAGAATCTGAAAAATCATTTTTAGAAGAGTACGGAGAATCAGTTATTAATGGAAACATTGAGCATTATTATGGCATTGCTTCTGAGAATAGCTTTGTAAATTCAGATGAATATGTAACATTTTTAGATGATGTCGGATTGGAATACAGCATCGAAGAAAACGAGGAAAATTGTGATTTGGTTATAAAAGTTAAAGAAAGCTTGTTTGATCCTGATAAAATAAAGAAAATCTGTTGGGAATATTTAAACAAATATTATGTTAATACTGTATTAGATTGTGAAATAGGTCCCGATATCAAAGAATTATATGATTATACTATAATAGCTTCATATTCAAACATTAATCAAATGTTGCATCTAAAAAATCATAGACAATATCAATTTGAGCTTTGTGAAAAACCCGTGCTGAAACTACCAGGTAAGTACAAAAATAAATCAATTGTAATTATGGATGGCCCGTTTATGTGTATAGATCCATTTAAGGATACGGGATATCATGTCATGGGAAATGTTGTTCACGCGATACATAGCACAAATATAGGAATGTTTCCTGTTTATGATCCCAAATTTAAGGAAGTTCTGAATAAGGGTGTTGTTAAAGATCCACATACAACAAATATTGATAAATTTATTGAGTCTGCTAGCGAATTTTTCAAAGATATCAACAGGGCAAAACATATTGGATCAATGTTTACAATAAGAACAGTTTTGCCAGAAAGAGAATACGACGACGCAAGACCGACATTGGTTGAACAGATAGATGATAAAACATTTACTCTGTTTTCCGGAAAAATAGGGACTTGCGTAGATGCATCGAGTCAACTTTTAAAGTTAATAGAGTAATATATGAAACTTAAACACAAACATGTTATAGGCTGTCATGTCATGTTTTATGAAATAGAAATGTTTTCTGAATATATAGACGGCTGTATAAATGCTATAACTGAAATAGAAAATACTCAAAATATTATATTTGATTTCGTATTTAATTTTACGGAATATTTTGAATCTATAGATACTGATAAGATAACTAAAAAGGAATTAATGGATAGGTTTGATTGGGAAACTTTAAAGCTTACTTCGAAGGGATTTAGAGTTATCTCCGTTACGATGGAAAATGAAGATCCAGTTTACAATATTTCGTCTTATAGGAGAGACCTCAATTATAAGTATTGCGACAAAGTCGATTTCGTGTTATGGGGTGAGACAGATAGCTTATGGCCTAAAGAAACGTTTCAAGCTATAGAATCTATAAGTGAATACGCTAATCGACAGAATCATAATAGATATATAATAGCGTTTGCTTATAGGAAAATGTGGGACGATGGATGGAAACCGTTAGAACACGTAGATATGACAGATTTACCATTTGTAGACACTGACGATTGGAATTTAAATGCACTTGAAAGTCCAAAATCATATATGACTATAGATAAGATGAACGAAATAAATTCTAAATATGAAGAATTCGATATACGGATTTTAAATTATCCTAAATTTGACGGATCGTGCCTAGTCATTTCTTCGGACCTAATTAAATCTGGCGTAAACATTCCGCACGCCCTATTGTGTTCAGGTGAAGATACTAGTTTCGCCGATATGGCTAAAATAGTTTTAGGAGACCAGTATATGCAATTTATAGTTAAAAATATATTGAGAGTTCACAATAGACGACACCCTAAGAAGAGATCTTACATTAAAAATGAAAATAATCCTAGAGGGTTTTGTGATGCAAATTCTAAAGGACAGTGGTGGAAGATACTTGAATCGATGTCTAAACACAATTTAGGAGCCTTACAGAAAAATCAAAGTAAATTTTACACTTATAACGATGTTCTAACTGAAATGGAAAAAGTTAAATGAAAATGCCTATATCCGAAGTTGCCGATAGATTTACAATTTTACGGTTAAAAGGAGAGAGAACGGATCTCGATGTAAGTTACGAGATAGCATCGTATAAACATGAACTGGATAGTTACTATAATATTGGTACATTCATAGACGACTTGTATCGCGTTAATGGTATGATTTGGGATTTAGAGTCCGATATACGGAAAGGTAAAGAAGGTGAATTAGGATTAAAAGAAGTAGGTCGACGCGCTATAGAGATAAGAAATTTGAATAATACTAGAGTCGCAATAAAAAACGAAATAGTAGAAAACTTTAAACAAGGGTTCACAGAGAAGAAGGTAGATCATGCGAGCGAATAATAAGATCGTGCCATTAATAACAGGGCATGAGGGATTCATAGGTCGTTCGTTGAGAAATAGGTATGACGACTTCATAGGTATTGAATACGGATTAATGAAATCAGAAAATTGGAAAGGTTATTTGGCGAACTATGTGTCACGGTGCGATGTAATTTTTCATGTGGGTGCTATATCTGATACGAGTCTATCTGACTGTAATAAGATGTTGAAATACAATTATTTATTTAGTAAAGAATTATTCGATATAGCTCAACATCAAGGTAAAAAAGTTATATATTCATCGTCAGCTTCTGTATTTGGAACTTCTGGCTATCCTATTAACATTTATGCGTGGTCAAAAAAGATGGCTGAAGATTATGGAATGGCCAAATGTGACGATTTTGTGTCATTGAGATATTTTAATGTTTATGGACCAGGAGAAGAGCACAAGGGCAAAATGGCATCGATTGCATATCAGGCACATAAAGCAAAGAAATTTAAATTATTTCCTTTACTTCCTGAACGAGATTTCATATATATAAATGACGTTGTTGATGCTAATATTTCGGCTATCGATGTTCCAACGGGAATATATGAGGTAGGAATAGGAGTTTCAAATACATTCGAAGAGGTTTTAAATAACATGAACATATTGTTTACACATCATGAAAAAGATTCAATACCCTCCTGGTATCAATATTATACTTGTGCTGATAAGTCTAAATGGCTCCCAAATTGGGAACCTAGATACGATTTAAAGTCCGGTATTGAGGAATATGTGAAGTATTTGCGCGAATACTAAGATGAGGGAAATAAATGTATTAGTTATAGGAGATAGTTGTACAGATATCTTTATATATGGAGATATAAATAGAATTTCACCCGAAGCACCTGTTCCAGTTATTAATCCGACGCATCAGACTCGAAATGGAGGCATGGCTAAAAATGTAGCGGAAAATTTAAAAGCTTTAGGGGCAACTTGTAAATTGATTACTAATGATAATAGTATGGAAAAAAAACGATATGTAGATAATAAATCTAATCAAATGGTTTTACGTGTAGATGAACATGACTATGCAGATCCTATATCAGAACGAGTTGTTTCCGGAATTAACGGTAACACGTATAATAACGAACAGTTTGATGCTGTAGTCATTTCAGATTATAACAAGGGTTTTTTATCTGAGAGCAACATTGAAGATCTTTGTAATAGTAATACTGTTTTTCTTGATACGAAAAAACGGTTAAACGGTTGGAGTTTATTTGCTGAATTTATTAAAATTAACGAATTGGAATATAAAAAAAATTATGAGTTTTTTGCTTTTGCATTCGGTTATGAAAGTAGATTGATAATTACAGAAGGTAAACAAGGTTGTACATATATGGGTGAGAGTTTTCCGGTAGAAGAAGTACCAGTGAAAGATGTTTCAGGTGCTGGCGATACGTTTTTATCTGGGTTAGTTGTAAAATATATTGAAAATAAAGATATACGTGAAGCTATTAAATTTGCACAGGAGTGTACAACAAAGGTTGTTCAGAAACATGGAGTTTCAACTGTATAAATGAAAATAGCATTCTTTTCTGAAACAGGTAATAATAAAAAGTATCCGAGAAAGTTTGACAATGCAAGGACAGAAGTGGGTTGGTGTTTGGCTTTAGATGCGCCGATGTGTAGTTTTGATGTACTTCCTGAAGAACGTTTTGATTTAGGGATTGTGATTATTCCAAAAACAAGACCAAATGTAAGTTTAGATTTCATTAGAAGGCGATGTGATAAAGTAGCTGTTATGCAAGAAGGACCTCATTGGTATTTTCAAGATTATAGTATAGATAAACAGTTTCATTATTATAACTTATTGATGGAAGCTGATTGGGTATATTGTCACAATGAATCTGATGTGAATTATTTTCTAGGTTTAGGCTGTAAAGACGTCAGAGTGATGAGGAGCTTGATGATACCTGAAGGGATAATTCCACGAAATGAATGGGGCGATGCTACAATAATAGGTGGCAATTTTGTTAGTTGGTATGGAGGATTTGATAGTTACATTGTAGCAAGGGAAATAGGAGATCCTATATCGGCACCATCGATGGGTAGGAAACAATCTCTTGAGGATGAAATAGAGGATATTAATTATCTACCTTACATGAGTTGGAGAGAGTGGATAGATTGTTTATCGCAATACAATATAGGGGTTCATTTGATGAGAACGCATGCGGCAGGCACATTTGCTATGAACTGTGCATTTCATAGAATACCCTGCATCGGGTATAAAGGATTAGACACGCAAGAAATTTGTCATCCAATGACAACAGTTGAAATTGGAGATCTAGACAAGGCTGTATCTATAGCTAAGAGATTAAAAAACAAAAAATTCTATGATTTGTGTAGTGAAACTGCAGCAAAAAGATTTAAAGAAAGTTATACGGAAGAAGCTTGGTTAGAAAATTGGAATAGACAATGGAAATAACACAATGAAAACGTTAATCATTGGAGGAAATAGGTTTGCCGGTAAATTATTAGCGACCGAATTAATTTCTGTTAGCGAAGGCAATGAAGTGGACGTATTTAATCGTACAGGTACAGGTCCTTTAAACGCAAATATTATTTGCGGAGATAGAAATAATGTGAGAGATTTAGAAAAAATTAATTTTGAACGTTATGACTGTATAGTAGATATGTGTTTGTATAAATTAGAACAATTTGAATTGATAAAAAATTTAATACCTGAGGATATTAATTATATATTTGTAAGTAGTGGAGCCGTAGATTATTTAGAGATATTCGGGAGTTATGGTGTAGAGAAAAAGAATATAGAAAATGCGTTAATTCGGACTAACATCAATTATAAAATTATACGGCCATCTTATATTATTGGGAAAGGCGATCATATATCGAGACTTGAATATTATGTTTCTAAGTTAAAAAAACAAGAAGCTATAGAGTTGGACGGAGACGGTGATTGCTTAATTAATTTGATCTTTGTACAAGATGTAGTAAAATGCTTACGGTGCGTAGCAGAAGATAATAGTAAAACGCATAAAATTTATTATGTTTGCGGAGATACTTCTATATCGATTAATGGATTAATAGAACTCATAAAGAGCGAAATGCACACAATAGATCATACTGTAATCAATTCACAAACTGCAGTGTTTAAAAATAAATCGTTTGAATTAGATAATTCACTTATAAAGAGAGATTATGATTTAGAATTTACAAGTTTAAAGGATGGAATAAAACAATATTTAGAGGAAACACGTGAAAACTAAGTACTTTAGAGCAAAACCCTTTATTCCAGATTCTGATAAGTCTTGGATTTTAAGACAGCATAAGAAAATACTTGATACTGGAGCTTTGATTCAAGGAAAATATGTGTCCGAGTTTGAAAATAAAGTTAAACAATTAGTCAATTCTAGGCATGCTGTAGCGGTTACTTCTTGTGGAGTCGGATTAGAATTGGTGTTGAGAGCTACTGGAATTGTAGGTAAAAAATTCATCGTTCCAACGCAAACATTTATTGCAAGTGTAAGTTGTATAATAAGATCAGGTAATATTCCAGTAATAGTAGATGTAGATAAGACTACTCAGTGTTTATCGTTAGAGATTATAAAACAAAATATCGATCCTGATGTAGCAGGCATAGTACATGTAAATATGGCCGGATTGATTTCTCCAGATATATTATCAATACGGAAGTATTGCAGGGATAACGATTTATTTATGTTAACTGATGATGCCCATTCTTTTGGTGCAAAAATATATGATGAACGAACTAATGATACATTTTATTCTGGCGATTTAGGTGATGCTGGAGTTTTTTCATTTTATCCTTCAAAAATAATAACTACGGCTGAAGGGGGAATGGTTACTACAGATGACGATGGTTTAGCAGAAAAACTCAAAATCTTGAGAAATCATGGTATGGTAAAAAATGATGTATTAGTAGACGGATTAGACTATGGGATACGGTGCGATACGCCATCTTCTAACTATAGAATGACGGAATTTCAAGCTGTTTTAGGGTTATCACAAATTCAACATGTACATGAATGGGTCACACGTAGAAATGAAATAGCTAATTTGTATAGGAGATACTTGGAGGGAGTAGAACAGCTAACTCTTCCCCCTTACTATTCTAATATTACACAGACTTGGTGGCAATACATTGTTCAGTTGAACAAAGAAATAGACAGAACAGAAGTTCTTAAAGAAATTTTAAACAAAGGTGTACCGACGGGTAATGCATATTGGCCAGCATGTCACCAACAGACGGCGTTTGAACAATACATAAGTGATTTCAGTTGTCCAATGGCAGATAGACTTTTGAAACAGCATTTTTCATTACCTATGTATGTGGAATTGAAAGACGAAGAAGTCGAAGACATTTGTAATATCGTAAAAAGCTGCATATGATTATTACTATACATCAGCCTTTACATTTTCCATATCTAGGGTTTTTTCAAAAAATGAAAGCAGCAGATATTTTCGTCATGTTAGACGATGTTAAATTTTGTAAAAATGAGTTTTATAATAGGAACAAATTTAGAAATAAACAAGGAGTAGACGAATGGTTTACTGTTCCAGTTGAAGGAAAAGCCAACAGTAAATTAATAAAAGACGTCAATATTGCGCAGGATTTCGGATGGAAGAAAAAGTTACTAAAACAAATGAATTATAATTTTGGAGGAGATTTTTCAGAGATATATGACCATAAAAAGATAATTGATGTCAACATTGACAGTATTGAATACTGTAGAAGAAAATTAAATATTGATAATGAGATTATTTATTCATCCGAAATGAATATAAAGGGAGTTAAATCGGAAAGATTAGCAAACATATGTAAACAACTGGGTGCTACTGAATATATATCCGGACCATTTGGTAAAAATTACCTTGATACACGAGTTTTTGGTGACATAAAGGTGAGCTATTTTAAACCCGACGTAAGTCACCATTATACGACTCTTGTTTATTTAAAAGAGTTAAAATGGTTTGAAGGGTGGGGAGAAGAATAGTGTGAAATTTTTGAATTTCGACAAGGTTTTATGTCTTTCCCCTCACCCAGATGATGTAGAGTATGGAATGCTAGGTAGCATATTGAAGTTTACGGATACGGAATTTGATATTTTAATTTTTTCTCAGGGGGGTAATTTTGATGATTCATCATCTTTAGAAAGATATACTGAATGTGAAAAAATATGGAATGAAATAGACAATTTAAACGGTCACTTTTTACCTAGAAATAGATTAGGAAATGTATGTGAAGATGAGTTAGTAAATGAAGTAGAAACACTTATATCTAAATTAAAATATGACTGTATATTTACACCTCCAAGTAGAGATTCACATTTCGAACATAGATTAATCAGTCAGATATCATATCCTCTTGTTAGAAGAAAAAAGTGCGGAATAGTACAATATAAAACACCGAGTACTTTGGAACATTGGTCTTCTAACTTTTTTGTTCAAATTAATCTGAATAAAAAGGCAAAGTTTTTGAAATACTTCGAGTCACAGACTAATAAGTCCTTTTTTAATAAGCCATCTCTGAAGAGTTTCCATACTGATTATCAGTGTTCTAAGAGATCGTTAGGATTCGTTGAACTTTATAACATAATAAAAATTTATAATTAGATTTGGAGATATAAATGAAAAATAAAAAAATACTAGTAATAGGCGGAACTGGTGCATTAGGACAAACATTAATAAATAGATATAAAGATGATAATAAATTATTTGTCTTTTCTAGAAAGGAACACACACAGGAAGAACTAAAATTAATATATCCTGAAGTTAAATTTAAGATAGGAAATATTAAAGATAAAGATTCAATTTCTAGAACGATACTCGAATTTAAACCTGAAATAATAGTAAATGCTGCAGCATTAAAAACTGTTTGGGTTTGTCAAGACAATCCATATGAATCAGTTTTGACAAATATAATAGGTCATCAAAATCTAATGGATTGTGTTAGTCAGTTAAATCACAATATAGAAGCTTTAATATTTGTTTCTACAGACAAAGCATGTAGCCCTATAAATGTATACGGAATGTCTAAGGCAATAGCTGAACAGTTATATGTCGATTTTTCTAGAAAACAAGATAGTACAAAATGTATTTTAGTTAGATATGGAAACGTACTAAATTCTACAGGTTCAATAATACCGGTATTTAAGCGCATGATAATGTCTGGTCAAAGATATCTTCCAATAACGGATGCAAGAATGACAAGATTTTTGTTGACACTACAACAAGCTACAGATGTAATAGATTGGGCGTATAATCATTCTGATTCAAATGGTAAAATAGCTATACCCAAGATCAAATCTTTGAAATTAGTTGATATAGCAAAAGAAATAGGTAAAGCGTGTGGAGTAGACGATATTGAATTTAAAAAGATTCCAATAAGAGATGGAGAAAAGTTACATGAAGAGATGATCAGTAAATTTGAACGTCAAAGAACAGTAGAGTACAACAATTATTTTTTAATAGGTCATGAAAGGATAACTGAACATTTTAAAGATGACGCATATAGTTCAGAAAATTCCTTAGCTGAAAATACTGAAAAACTTGAACTTTTAAAAACCATTAATAAGTTTGTGAGATCTTAACGATGAAAGTAGGTATTACGGGTCATAGGGGTTTTATAGGGCACTTTTTAAAGACTTATTTGGAGTTTTTTACAGATATGACTCCTGTTGAAAAAACACCAAGTGATAATTTTACAGATGTTGATTTCGTTGTTCATTTGGCTGAGAAGAATAGAGGAGATTCTAATGAAGTATATGAGAATAATAGGACAACTTGTAAACAATTAATAAGGGCTTTAAGAGATACAGATACTCGTTTAATATATGGTTCTTCTATTCACCACAAAGATGACGATATTTTTGGATTGTATAGAAGAGAAAACGAAAAAGAGTTTTTAGAAAATTTAAAGGATCCTATGATTATTAGAATTCCGAATGTTTTTGGTCCGTTTTGTAAACATAATTATAATTCGTTTGTTGCAACATTTTGCCATTCTCTCATAAACGAAGAGAGCCTAGATGTGTCTGATTCAGAAGTTACTTTGATATATGTTGAGAATTTGGTTCAACGAATTATAAGCATGATTGAGGATTATGACATATATGGTCCAGTTCATACGTTTTCTGGTGACATAGATACAACAGTTCAAAGGATTTACGAAAAATTGGTCGAATTTAAACAGAGTTATTTGGAAAAGTTAACAGTGCCTGATTTGAGAGATAGTTTTGATTTAAATTTATTTAATACGTTTAGATCTTATTTATCGAAAGATCAAAGGTTGCTTAGAGTTAAAGATTTTATAGATGACAGAGGTAGGCTTTCAGAATTAGTTAAATCTAAAGGTCAGAGTCAAGTTTTTTATTCTACAACTAAGCCTGGAATCGTTAGAGGTGAACATTTTCATACTAATAAAATTGAGAGATTTTGTGTTATAGGTGGAACTGCGTCTATTAAAATACGAAGATTAGGATTTAAAGAAATCGATGAGTATGTAGTGAGCCATGAAGACTTTTCGGTTATAGACATGCCAGTATATTGTACTCATAATATAAAAAATATCGGAACAGATGAATTATTTTGCGTGTTCTGGATGGATCAGATTATATATGATGGAAAAGACGGAGATACTTTTCATTTAAAGGTTTAAACGTGGCCGTAGTTAATTGCAATCCTGAATTTGGTATCGAATTAGTTCTTGCTGTACCGTATGCGTATTGGCTGTACGAACATGGTGAGTTAGACGGTGTAATTACATCTACAGGAATGAAACCTTTTTATTTTTTTACCGATAATGTCGAAGAAAGATATACATTTAGAACTATAGATAATAAGGCAGCTAATATGGATTCATTACCTAACAATTGGATATATGGGCCCAATTCTAATGTAGAGCCAGGTGTACTAAATTATGATCAGTGGTCTGTTCCACCATTTAAGGATTTTTATAAAAACGATGAGATTATATTTGATAAGCCCTATATAGTTGTGAGTAATAAATATAATTGGGAGCATGGGCATGAACCTTATGGGTTTTTCGATATTAAATGTTTATATGAAATGTTTAATTATTTAACCGATAAGGGTTATACTGTAATCTATAAAAGACCTAAAAATGATGAATTTCCTTTAGATCAAAATGAAATTGTGGGACTTAGACAAGGTTTTCGAGATATAGTTTCTGATGTAGAAGGAATTGGGAAAATAAACGATTTTCAATTGGCAACTTATTATGATGGTGTATATTGTTTAGATGACTTGCTTAATACGTATTCTAATTATTCGTATAATGAATTACAATTGAAGTTATATGCAAATGCTTCTGGATTTATAAGTGTAGGAGGCGGTAATTGCTTATTGTGTTGTCTTTTCCAGAAGCCTACTGTAGTGTATTTCGGTGGAAATATGGTAGAATCCTGTCGACCTAATTTTTGGACAAAAAATAACTATCACTTTAAGATTAATCCACTTATTAAACCGGTTTTAGATAATGATAGAAAAATTATGTTAAATGACGAATACAGAGAATTTATAGAAACTATTAAGAATACGTTTATAGGAGAAGAAAATGAACAATAGAGCTATATCATTCATCACTCCCTCACGAAATAACCTAAAGTACCTTAAATGGTCTTATGAGTCAATAAGAAAGAATCTCGATCCTGAGCATGAAATCTGTTGGGCAGATGATTTTTCAGACGATGGAACTTGGAAATGGATGCAAGAGATTGCTAAAAAGGATCCATATGTAAAGATACATAGAAATGAAGGTCCAGAACGGCTTGGTCATACAATTCTATATGATACACTCGTTAACGATTATGCAACAAATGATATTGTTATGATTTATCATGCTGATATGTATGCATGTCCCGAATTAGACACGGAGGTAGATAAACTCATCAAACCAGGAACTGTAGTCAGCATGACGAGAATAGAACCACCACTACACCCACCAGGGCCGGAAAAGGTTATAAAAGATTTTGGTATCGAACCA